>JAEEGI010000391.1_pt1 | contig 150783 bp, 102 predicted proteins | sample 8958751 | NCBI WGS metagenome assembly JAEEGI01 (sample SAMN16246545, study PRJNA631951) | gut metagenome | biome: gut microbiome; feature: rumen; material: KS-attached | host: Bos | place: Iran: Karaj | collected 2018-10 | reverse complement strand
CAGCGATGGGCATCATGGGCATCCAGATGACCTCCTTCATCGCCATCCTTGGTGCGGCGGGTGTAGCCATCGGCATGGGGTTGCAGGGCACGTTACAGAACTTCGCCGGTGGAGTCATCATCTTGCTGCTCAGGCCGTTCAAGGTTGGCGATTATATCGAGCAGGGTTCGTATGCCGGTTTCGTGGAGAGCATCCAGATCTTCAACACCACGCTGCGCACGTATGACGCCCGCAAGATTATCGTGCCGAACACCGAATTGGCTACCAAGTCGTTAGTTAACCATTTCAACCTTCCGCAACGGCGCGTGACCATAGAGGTGGGGCTGGCATACGGGATGTCGGTGGAGAAGGCCAAGGAGGTGATGCTGCGGGTGGCCGCCGAGAACCCGTTAGTGCTGCACGAACCCAAAGCCCCGTTCGCCACGCTGGAGAATTTTTCCGACAGCGCACTCACCATGCGCCTCTACGCCTGGACGCTCCCCGAAAACTACTGGACAACCCTCTATTCTCTCAACGAGGGGATTTACAATGCCTTCCGCGCAGAGGGACTGGAAATCCCGTTCAACCAAGTGGATGTTCATATTCGCAACGAGGCGACGAAACAGGAAGTCTAAAAAAAGTGTATCTTTGCAGCCTTTAAAAAAATTAAAAATGCAATCGTGCCTCCACTGCTGTGAACTGCTTATAAAGCGATGAAACGATGAGGTGATGAATTTATGTGAACATAATTCCTTGAGCGCCCCCGCAAGGGCAAGAGCTCAATAAAACAGACAAAATAGAAATATGAGTTTATACCAGAAAGCGGTCGCGAGACCTATCATGACAGGGCTGATATACATTGCCGTCATCATCATTGGCATCTTCTCCTTGGCCAAGCTGCCGGTGGACCTCTTCCCCCACATGGACAGCAACACCATTATGGTGCTCACCGTATATGGTGGCGCCAGCGCGGAAGACATCGAGGACAACGTGTCCAAACCCATCGAGAACGTGCTCAACACCTTGAGCGACCTCAAGCACATCACTTCCAACTCCAAAGAGAACTACTCTATTGTCTATCTGGAGTTTGAGTACGGTGTGGATATTGAGCAGAAAACCAACGACGTGCGCGACAAGTTGGATATGGTGAAGTCGGCGTTGCCCGACGGAGCCAACCAGCCCTACCTGTTCAAGTTCAGTGCCGACGACATGCCGATCATGATGCTGTCGGTGCAGTCGGGACAGAGCACGCAGGCATTGTACAAGATCCTGGACGACAAGGTTTCCTCCCCGCTGTCACGTGTCAGCGGTGTGGGTGCGGTTTCCATCGCCGGCGCCCCGCAGCGTGAAATCCAGGTCTATTGCGACCCCTACAAGTTGGAGAGTTACAACCTCACCATCGAAACCATCGCCCAGATCCTCGGTGCGGAGAACCGCAACGTCTCCCTCGGTATCATGGACGTGGGCTCCAAGACCTACTCCATGCGCGTGGATGGCGAGTTCAACAGCGCGGATGAGATGGAAGACGTCGTGGTCGGCAGCTATGCCAACAAAAACGTCTATTTGAAGGACGTGGCGGTGGTGCGCGACACGCTACAGGAACGTATGCAGGAGTCCTACACCGACGGTGAACGTGGTGCTATGGTCATTATCCAAAAACAGACCGGCGCCAACACGGTGCAGATTTGTAAGAAAGTGCTGAAGGAACTGCCTGAGATTCAGCGTTCCCTGCCTGCCGACGTGAAATTGGACGTGCTGGTCGATAACTCCGACAACATCACCAACACCATCGACAGCTTGGAAGAGACCATCCTGATCATCTTGCTGTTGGTGGTCATTGTGGTGCTCTTCTTCTTGGGAAGATGGCGCGCCACCATCATCATCGCCCTTGTGGTGCCCGTCTCCTTGATAGCGGCGTTCATCTACTTGCTGGCTACGGGCAATACGTTGAATATCATCTCGTTGTCATCTATATCCATCGCCATCGGTCTGGTGGTCGATGACTCCATTGTGGTGTTGGAGAACATCACCACGCATATCGAGCGAGGGTCGAAGCCCAAGGCGGCGGCCGTGTTCGCCACCAGTGAGGTATCCCTCTCTATTATCGCTTCCACCTTGGTGATTATCGCCGTGTTCTTGCCGCTAACCTTCCTTACCGGTATGGCTGGTGTCCTCTTCAAACAGTTGGGCTGGATTGTCACCATCGTGATCGCTGTCTCCTTGGCGGCCGCTATGACGCTGACCCCGATGCTCTGTTCCCTCTTGCTGAAGAAGAATCCGAAAAAGAGCAAATGGTTCGCCAAAGTGTACGGTCCTATTGAGCGATTCCTCATCCGTTTGGACGAAGGTTACGCCAAGGTGCTCCGCTGGTGCGTCAACCACCGGAAAACCGTCGTTGGTTTCGCCTCCATCATCTTCCTGGCCAGCCTTTCGCTGCTGTTGGTGATCCCCACCGAGTTCTTCCCGACACAGGATAACGCACGTTTGAGCGTCACCGTGAAGCTACCGCAGGGTACGCGCGTGGAGACTACCAAGGCATTGGGCGACCAGATTGTGAAGGAGATTCGGGAGAAATATCCGAACGAAATCAAGACCATCAACTACTCCGTGGGTATGCCCGACGAGGACAACACCTTCAGTTTGATGCGAGAGAACGGCACGCACCTGCTCTCCTTCAACATCCGTTTGGTGAAGAAAACCGAGCGTGACAAGTTCATCACGGAGATTTCCGACGGCATCCGCGAACTGTTGCGGCAGCACATCGAGATTGTCTCCTCCACGGTCAGCACCGGTCAGGGCAACATGGGCGGACAATCGACGGTCGATATCGAGCTCTACTGTTACGACTTCAACACCACCGACCAGTTCGCCGCCGACCTCGCTGCCCGTATGCGGCAGGTGGAGGGCTGCTCCGAGGTGGTGATTAGCCGTGACGAGTACACGCCCGAGTTGGAGGTCGTCTTCGACCGTCAGAAGTTAGCCGAGAACGGGCTCAACTCCACGACGGCGGCCGGCTACGTGCGCAACCGCTTCAACGGCTACACGGCATCGCAGTTCCGTGAGGACGGTGACGAGTACAACATCCGTGTGCGTTACGCCCCCGAGTTCCGTAACGACATCCATGCTATCGAGAACATCCTGATGTACAACAATATGGGCCAGGGTATCCGTGTGGGTGATGTGGCTACGGTGGAGGAGACCTTCACCCCGCCGACCATCGTCCGTAAGGACCGTGAGCGTATGGTCAAAGTCTCCTGCGTGGTGGCCAAGGGCGCCGCGCTGAGTGAGCTGGTGGAATCCGCGCAGCACGAGCTCGACCAGATGGATATCCCCTCCACGCTCGACTACAAGATCGGCGGTACGTGGGAAGACCAGCAGGACGCCTTCGGCGACATGTTCATGCTGATGGCGCTGATCATCATCCTCGTCTATGTGGTGATGGCCGCCCAGTTTGAGTCGTTCACCTACCCGTTCGTCATCATGCTCTCCATCCTCTTCGCCCTCACCGGCGTGTTGATCGGCTTGGCCGTCACCCGCACCGCTTTGGGTATCATGGCGTTGATCGGTTTGATGATGTTGATCGGTATTGTGGTGAAGAACGGTATCGTGCTCATCGACTACACCAGCTTGTGTGTCGAGCGCGGCATGACCATCAAGGACGCGGTCGTCGCCGGCGGCCGTTCCCGTCTGCGCCCGATCTTGATGACCACCTTGACCACGGTGCTCGGTATGATCCCGTTGGCCGTTGACAAGGGTGAGGGTGCCGAGATGTGGAACTCCATGGGTATGGTCGTGGCCTGGGGTCTGACCTTCTCCACCATGGTGACGTTGATCCTCATCCCGATCATCTACAGTAAGTTCGCCGAATGGAACGCCCGTGGCGCCGCCCGCCGCCGTGCCCGCCGCGAACGCAACAAAGCATTAGGTGTCAACGAGGTGTAGCCCTTAAACTTTAAACTTTAACCCTTAAACTATTATGAAAGCAGTCTTCATATCCCTATACCAGGCCTTCTACGATGAGGTCATGGAAATTTTAGACAAGAACGAGATCCGCGGGTTCACCTTCTGGAACGAGGTGCAGGGCCGCGGCAGCCACGACGGGGAACCGCACTACGGCACCCACGCCTGGCCGACGTTGAACTCCGCCGTGCTGGCCTTCGTGCCGGACGAGAAGGTGAAGCCGTTGCTCCACGACATCCACGAGCTGGACGTGTCCGCACCGCAGCAGGGCTTGCGCGCCTTCGTGCTGAATGCCGAGGAGGTGACGGACAAGGACCTGTAGAGACGCGCCAGGGCACGTCTCTACGGCATACCCTTATGTCCAACATATATTTATAGAATCTCATACTTATGAAAAAGACCGTGTTTATCAGCCTCCTGCTGGCAGTTGTCCTATTTGGCAACCTCTCCGCCCAAATCCAACACTTTACCTGGCAGGACACCGAACGCGAGTATCTCATTCGCACGCCGGCGAATCACGACGGCACGCTGCCGGTCCTCTTCTTCCTGCATGGACTGACCGACAACATCACCCACTGCGACCAGGAGTACAACTTCCAACAGATGGCCGAGGAGTTCGGTTGGGCGATTGTCGCGCCGCAGGCTCTCAACCAAGGTATCGGCACGATGTGGAACGCCGGACTGACCCCAAGCAGTATCGACGATGCCGGCTTCCTGTTAGCCCTCCTCGACTCACTGACTGTCCAGTATCAGTTGGATCCCGACAGTGTCTTCTTCACCGGTTTCTCCATGGGCGGCTTCATGACCCACCGCATGGCCATTGAGCACGGCGACCGCATCACCGCGTGCGCACCCGTCAGCGGCTTGATCGTCAACGGGTTGTCCTCGCAGACACCGGTCGCACCGGTGCGACTGCTCCACATCCACGGCACAAGTGACCCCGTGGTGGGCTATAACGGAAACTCCTCCGCGTTCGGCATGACGCTCGGTCTCGGGGTGGAAGCCATCATGGACTATTGGCAGACCGCCAACGGATGCAGCGGGGAGCCGACAATCGACACACTCCCCGACCTCAAGAACGACGGCTTGCGTTTCATCCGCTACACCTACAACTGCGGCACCGACCTGCAGCACCTGAAAGTGCTGGGCGGAAAACATACGTGGTACGACAATGTCAACCAATACGATGTTGACTACAAGAACATTATCTACGAGTTCTTCACGGGTCAGAGCACTCCTTCCGGCGTTTCCGAACACAAGACCGAGCAATTGCAGGTCTGGCCGAACCCCACGAATGGGAGTCTCAACATCCAATTCACTAATCACAATTCACCCATCACAGAGATTAAGGTTTACGATGCGTATGGGAAATTGGTGGATGTGCTGGAGACGTGCCATGGCGCATTCCTACAAATCGTTCAAATCGACCTCTCCCGTTACCCTGACGGCATCTATTTCTTGCGGGCGAGCAACGGTGCGGTGATGAAGGTGGTGAAACAATAATACTTTCATGGTGTTGTTGAAAAGGCGTGCTGATGGCACGCTTTTTTTTTGCCCTCTATCCATTGGCTTCCATTTTTTTCCATAAGATGCCAAATAAGATGCGGTGTTTGTATGCCGGATTTCCATAACCTGCATATAATTATTGATAATCAACAAATTAACGAACATATTAACGGTAAGTATTATTTGTCTGGTTATCAGTATATTCCGTATAATGTTAATACCTGTTCATAACTTTTTTCCATTTACTTCCATGCTGAAAATCAGTAAGATATATCTTCTTTTTAACAACAAGAGTTAAATAACTGCAAGTCTATGGAAATTAGTTGCAGAAAAATTATATTTTTGTCGCTCGAAAATTGGCAATAAAGTAGAACCATAATGGCAATAGGATACGGATATTGGGAAGTCTCGATAGAGAAGAGCGGACGGCTGAAGCTGCCCACGGCGCTTCTGCGTGCTCTTCCGGAGGACAACCGCTCCACGTTCTATGTCACCCACGGTTTCGGCAGTTACATCACGCTTTGGTCGGAAGATGCTTATCAAAAGCAGATGGACTACATGAACTCCCTCGACCGCAACCTTATGCGTGTGAAACTCTACCGCAACGCCTTTCTGCGCAACACCGCCCAGGTGGAGTGCGATGCCCAGCACCGTATAGTCATCCCCAAACCGATGATGGAGATGTACGCTATCGACAAGGAGCTGGTTCTGGTGCTCGACAACGGGCAGATTGAGATGTGGAACAGCGCGAAATACCATGAACAGTTCGACATGAGCCCAGAGGAACTCGGAAAACTCAACGAGGATATGCACCTCGGTCACTTTTTAGCGGAGAAGGAGGGCGCAGATGGAATATCATAACCCCGTACTCCTTCAACTTTCAGTAGATAATATGGTTACCGATTCTTGCGGAACGTATGTGGACGTCACCTACGGCGGTGGCGGCCATTCCCGCGAGATCCTCCGCAGGCTGACCTCCGGCCGCCTCGTCGCCTTCGACCAGGATTCCGACGCGCAGGCCAATCTCGTGGAGGACGAGCGCTTTACGTTCGTGCCCTCCAACTTCAAGAACCTCACCCGTTTCCTGAAATACCATCAGGCCTATCCGGTAGACGGCATCTTGGCCGACCTGGGTGTCTCGTCGCACCAATTCGACACACCCGAGCGCGGATTTTCCTACCGCGAGGACGGCCAGTTGGACATGCGGATGAACACCAATACCGGAAAGTCGGCGCAAGACATTGTCAACCAGTATGATGAACAAGCTCTTAGCCAGGTTTTCTACCGCTACGGCGAACTGTCTGACGGCCGGGCGCTGGCCCGCCGCATCGTCAAGGCGCGGCAGGAGCGTCCCATCACCACTACGCAGGAACTCGTTGAGGTGCTGAAGCCTTCGCTGCCCCGCGGACGCGAGAACAAGTCGCTCTCCCGCATCTTCCAAGCCCTCCGCATCGAGGTGAACCAGGAGATGGAAGCGCTGGAGGCTTTCCTGTCGCAAACCGTTGATGCTCTGAAGGTCGGTGGCCGTCTGGTGGTCATCTCCTACCATTCGTTGGAAGACCGCCTGGTGAAGAACTTCATGCGCGCCGGGAATTTCAGCGGCGAAGTGGAGAAGGACTTCTACGGCAACCCGCTGACCCCGTTCAAGCTGGTCACGAGAAAGGCTATAGTGCCTGATGATGAAGAAATTAACCTGAATCCCCGCGCCCGCAGCGCCAAACTGCGCGTCGCGGAGAAGATAAACCCCGTCAGCCATGGAAACAACATCTAAGACAAACAGGGAACAGCGGACGGAGAAGAGCGGTTTCAGTCGCTTTTTCTCGAACATCTTCGGTGGCGAGATTCTCGCGAACCGCAAGATGCGCCCGTGGTATTTCTATTTCCTCTTCGTGCTGCTCTTGGTGGTGGCGTTGGTGGTCAGCGAACAGCAAATCCGTGCCAAAGAGAAGGAAATCATTGAGTTAGAGAATACGTATAAGCTGGAAATCAGCCGCTTGAAGGCAAACAACCAGTTCATCCCCTATGAGAAGAACAAGATTCTGATCCAGAAGATGCAGGAGAAGGGGTATATCACTGATGAGAAACAGTGCTTTACGGTGAAAGAGACACCGAAACCGGTGGAGAAACGCCGTTGGTTCAAGAGAAAGGAGCGCAGACATGAGGACAAATAACAAACAGGAAGTATCCGCCTCCACGCAGCGGCGCATGACCGTCGTCTATCTGCTGACCATTCTGCTGGGCCTCGCCTGTCTGGTCAAAATCCTCTATCTCTCCATCGCCGAGCGCGCCATCGCCTCCGGCACCTCCGACAAGTGCGTGGACACGACCAAGGACGGCTGGGAGGATCTGGAAACTGACGATACCTACTGCTACGTCAAGGAGAACACCCTGCGGCCCGTCCGCGGCGAGATCTACGATGAGAACGGCCGCGTGCTGGTGGCCAACTTCACCGTTTTCGAGGTCGCCTTCGACGGCAAGGGGTTCGCCAAGGAGTATGCCGACACACTGAAGAAGAACCCGAAAGCATACGACGAGATTTTCCGGCTACTCGCCGACGATTTCTATGCCCAGTTCAAGGACCGCTATCCGAAATATGACGCCGACTACTATTACAATTTCTTCACGCACAACATCCAAAAGAAGCACTATGCGACCCTCTTCTTCGTGAAAGAGTGGGACGACAGAACTTGGGTGACGGGTGTGGACACGGCTTTCGTCAAGAACAGACCCTATCTGTACAAGCAGGTGTTCAGCGAGAAGAGCGGCGATTCCATCCGTCGCAGGGTGGTGCACACGCACTTCAACTTCGTGCCCGCCAACGTGCGCGTCAACCCTTACGGGGAGATGGCCAAACGCACGCTCGGCGCGGAAACCCCCGCCCACCAGTACGGTCTGGAGCATTCGATGAACGACATCCTGGCCGGCGTGGAGGGCAGTAAGAAATACCTCGAACTCAACCACGCCAAAGTGCCGCTCCGCGACCGACTGGATCCTTCGGACGGCTACAACATCCATACCACCATCAAGCTGGAGGTCCAGCATGCGGTGCACAACGAGCTGCAGCGCAAGCTTTCGGAGCTGGGAGCAGAATGGGGTTGCGCTATCGTGATGGAGACCAAGACCGGCGAGATCAAGGCCATCTCCAATCTGCGCCGCGCCTCCGCCGACGCCTCCTACTACAACGAGAGCATGGAGTACGCCCTCAACGCCAAGGTCGAGCCGGGCTCCACCTTCAAGCTCGCCTCCCTGCTGGCCTACCTTGAGAAAACCCCCGACGACACGGTGGGCCGCTACACGATTTACGACTACACGTTCGATTTCCCGACGAAGTCCGGGAAGGTAAAGCGATACCGGAAGGTTGACCATGCCTACACTCCCGTTGACGTGTCGGCGCTCGAGGTCTTCAAGCGTTCGTCGAATGTCGGCATCGCCCAGATGGTGTTCGAGAAATACGGGAAACGCGGCTTCAACAACTATCTCGCGCAGCTCAAGAAGTTCGGTTTGCTGGACACCATCCACAGCCAGCTCGGCGACCTGCTGCCGGCGCGCATCCGGGACGGCTCCAACGACTTCAACACCTACTACGCCACCACCTTCGGCGCCGGCTTCAACATCCCGATCATCCGCACGCTCGTTTACTACAACGCCATCGCCAACGACGGCAAGATGATGGCGCCGCTGTTCGTGCGTTACGTCACGAACACCTACGACACCATCCAGCGCTTCGAGCCGGAAGTGCTGATGGACTCCATCGCCTCGGCCTCCACGGTGAGAAAGGCCCGCTACTACCTGGAGCAGGTGGTGTGGGGACAGGGCGGCACCGCCTACCGCTACCGCGACGAGAACTGCATGTTCGCCGGCAAGACGGGCACCCGCGACATCTGGGACGAACAGATGCACTGCTATCGCAAGGATATCAACGCGGTGTCGTTCTGCGGCTACTTCCCGATGGACCACCCCCAGTACACCGTCATCGTCTATATCTACGGCGTTCCGCAGATGAGCAGCGTGGCGGTGGACGCCTTCGGCCGTATCGCCCGCAGCATCATGAACAGCTCGAACTACAGCGCGACACGCAAGGCCTCCGACTCGCCGTTCACCCCGCTAGGCCGTACCGCCCCCATCCAGAAGAAATACTTCAACACGCTGCTCAGCGGTCTGGGCTATGACACTGTGGACTATGAGACGGATGCAACCTACCTGCGTGTGGACCAGACCGATACGAACCGTCACGTCACCGCCCGCGCCCTGCCGCTCAGCCAATACCAGAAGATGCCCGACGTGCGCGGGATGCTGGCCTCCGACGCCGTCACCGAACTCATCCGCGCCGGCTACCAGGTCCGCATCAACGGCCGCGGCCGCGTCAAATCCCAAGTGCTCGACGACAAATCCCATACGGTCAGATTATACCTCGACCCATGACAACCTGACGTGCCCACCACGTTCCTCCAAAAACCAACCCCAACCCCAACCCCCTTAAACCTTAAACCCTAAACCTTAACCTATAACCCTTAACCCATAACCCTTGTAAGAGACAATGAAACCATTAGATATACTGCTGAAGTCGTTGCGGACCTACACGCTGACAGGGACTCCGGAATTGAACATCACGGAGATCCTGTTCGACTCGCGTGCCGTCTCCGCACAACCTGACGGTTCCACGCAACTGTATGTGGCACAGCGGGGTACGCAGACCGACGGGCATAAGTACATCGCCTCCGCCATCAAGCAGGGCTGCCGTGCCGTGGTGTGCGAGGAGTTGCCCGAGACGTTGGCCGACGGGGTCTGCTACATCAAGGTGGCCGACAGCTCCGTGGCCCTCGGAATGCTCGCCGACGCCTTCTACGGACACCCGAGCCGCAAGCTGAAACTGGTCGGCATCACCGGAACGAACGGCAAGACCACCACCGTGACCCTGCTGCACCGGCTCTTCATGAATGCCGGTCATCCGACGGGACTCATCTCCACCATCGTGAACAAGATCGGCAACGAGGAGGTCCCGACAAACCATACTACTCCCGACGCGGTGGAGCTCAACCGCTTGTTGGCCAAGATGGTGGAGGAGGGCTGCGAGTACTGCTTCATGGAGGTGAGCTCGCACGCGCTGTGTCAGCACCGCGTCACCGGGCTCCGTTTCGCGGGCGCCCTCTTCAGCAACATCACCCACGACCACCTCGACTTCCACAAGACCTTCGCCAACTACATCGCCGCGAAGAAATCCTTCTTCGACAAGCTGCCCAAGTCCGCCTTCGCGCTCACCAACATCGACGACAAGAACGGTCGCGTGATGGTGCAGAACTGCAAGGCCGCCATCCACACCTACAGCCTGCGCACCGCCGCCGACTTCAGGGGGGTGGTGATGGAGAACGCCTTCACAGGCTTGCATCTCCGCGTCAACGGCCATGAGGTCTATTTCAAACTGTGCGGCAAGTTCAATGCCTACAACCTGTTGGCGATTTACGGCGCCGCCGTGCTGCTCGGGATGGACGAGATGGAGGCCCTGACGCTGATGAGCGGTCTCGACAGTGCCGCCGGCCGTTTCCAGATGATGCGCACGGACGAAGGCGCTACCGCCATCGTGGATTATGCGCACACACCCGACGCGCTCGAGAACGTGCTGAAGACCATCCGCGACATTGTGGGCAAGGACGCCGAGGTGCTCACCGTGGTGGGCTGCGGCGGCGACCGCGATGCCCTGAAACGACCGGAGATGGCGGAGATAGCCTGCAAGTACAGCTCCAAGGTCATCCTCACATCCGACAACCCGCGTACGGAAGATCCCCAAGCCATCCTCGACGACATGCTCAAGGGCGTGCCCGCCGCGAAGTCCAAGCAGGTGGTCGTCATCGAGAACCGTCGCGAGGCCATCAAGACCGCCTGCATGATGCTGCAGTCGAAGGGCGTGCTGTTGGTGGCCGGCAAGGGGCACGAGAACTATCAGGAAATCAACCACGTGAAACACCATTTCGACGATACCGAGGAAATCAAGAATTGTCTTAACATTCAGTAAACCAGTAAGCTATGTTATATTATCTCTTTTCTTGGATGCACACGAAACGGTACCCCGGCGCGGGTGTCTTCCAGTATATCTCCTTCCGTTCCGCCGCGGCGTTTGTCCTGGCGCTCCTCATTGCCATATTCTTCGGTAAATACTTCATCAAGTTCTTGAGACGGAAACAGATAGGGGAGAGTGTGCGTGAGTTGGGCCTGGCGGGTCAGAGTGAGAAGGCCGGTACCCCCACGATGGGCGGCCTCATCATCATCGCAGCCATTCTGGTCCCGGTGCTGCTGCTGTGCGAGTTGCGCAACATCTACGTGATCCTGATGCTTTTCACCACAGTGTGGTTGGGCTTCTTAGGCGGAATGGACGACTACATCAAAGTCTTCAAGAAGAACAAGGAAGGCCTCTCCCCGCGCAAGAAACTGCTGGGTCAGATCCTGCTCGGACTGGTGGTCGGCGCGGTGATGTACTTCCATCCTGCCGCCGTCATCTGCGAGAAAAGCGTGCAGAAACATCAGCCCACGCAGATAACCTCCAGCGAAATCCTGCAGGTCGAGAACCAGGCGAACGCGCACACGCCGAGACTTTTCGACGAGCCGCATCACTCCTCCAAGACCACCATCCCCTTCGTGAAGAGCCACGAGCTGGACTACTCTGTGCTGACCCGCTGGTTGGGTGACGAGACCGGAAAGTGGTCGTTCCTCTTCTTCATCCCGATCATCGTCTTCATCATCGCGGCGGTCTCCAACGGAGCCAACCTCACCGACGGTCTCGACGGCTTGGCGACAGGCGTCACAGCCTCGGTGGCCGTGGGCATCGCCTTGCTGGCCTACGTGTCGGGCAACGTCATCTTCGCCAACTATCTGGACATTATGTATATACCCAATATCGGCGAGCTGGTGATATTCATCTCCGCCGTCATCGGGGCGTGCATCGGCTTCTACTGGTGGAACTGCTACCCGGCCCAGGTCTTCATGGGCGACACCGGCAGCCTCACCCTCGGCGGCATCGTGGCCGTCTCCTGCATCATCATCCGCAAAGAGCTGCTCATTCCGATCCTCTGCGGCGTCTATCTCGCCCAGTCCGTGTCGGTCATCATGCAGGTCTCCTACTTCAAATACACCAAAAAGCGCTACGGCGAGGGCCGCCGCATCTTCCTGATGGCCCCCCTGCACCACCATTTCCAGAAGAAGGGACTCCATGAGTCGAAGATCGTGCAACGCTTCATCGTCATCAGCATGCTCCTCGCCGTCCTCACCCTCGCCACCCTGAAGATCCGATAACTTGTGACTTGTGACTTATGACTTATGACTTATGACTTGTGACTTATGACTTGTGACTTATGACTTATGACTTGTGACTTATGACTTATGACTTGTGACTTATGACTTGTGACTTGTGACTTATGACTTGTGACTTATGACTTATGACTTGTGACTTATGACTTATGACTTGTGACTTGTGACTTGTGACTAACCCCTAACCCTTAAACCTTAAACTATAACCCTTAAACCATAACCCTTAAACCTTAACCCTTAAACCTTAAACCATAACCTATATGACAAAGAAAACCAATAGCTTCCGCTTGTTCGAGCAAGCCAAAGAGACCTCTAACCCGCGCGTGGGGACGTTGTCGGAGCAGCTTATCCGGCTTCGTCAGAAAAATATTGCCGAATCGTTGTCCGACTTTGAGGGCAGTGCCCATAAGCTGGAGCATGTGAAAAGCTTCGCCGGTGTGGACTTCATCGACGACGCCCGCTCCACCAACGCCAATTCCGTGTGGTATTCGCTGCAGTCCATGACCAAGCCCACGGTGTGGATCACCAACATCGACTCCCCGGACATCCTCAGCGACGACATCCTGAACGAGGCCAAGAAGAAAGTCAAAGAGGTCGTGCTCCAGGGGGTGTACAACATCGACGTTTACCAGAAAATCGCCGAGCTGGGCATCCCGGTGATGATGACGATGAGCATGGAGGATGCCGTGAACCACGCGTTCTACTCCTGCCAGCGCGGCGACACCGTGCTGTACGCGCCGGGCATCCACGGCAACAGCCAGATCACCTACCGTGACCGCGGCGACCGTTTCAAAGCTTCCGTTGCACAACTGTAAACTGCTCTGTCATGGAAACCGGCGCCATAACCCCTAAAGTGCCTTTCTGGAAGCTGAGCAACTTGAAGGCGGACAAGGTGATCCTGATCCTTGTGCTGTTCCTCTCGGCCGTTTCGGTCGTGATGGTGTACAGTATGCGCGGCGAGGTGGTCTTGCAACATCTCAAGCATCTGCTGTTCGGCTATCTCGGCATGTTCGCGGTGTACAAGGTTGACTACCGCAAGATCGGCGTGGCGGCCCCGGCCATTCTCCTTTTCGCCATCGTCCTTATGGTGCTCACCATGTTGTCGCAGGCCGTGCGCGGCATCACCATTCTGGGACGCGATGTGCAGACCTTCTACGTCATCGGTTTCCTGCTCATCTTCTATATCGCCCATTATATCGCCAAGCAATACCATGTCAACGGGGAGATCTCCTCTTCGAATGCGCGGATTCTCTTTGCGCTGCTGGGCGTCTTCTGCGCCTGTATTGCCACGATGAACATGTCCACGGCCATCATCCTCTTCATGACGGGGCTGGTGCTCTTCTTCGTGGGCGGCTTCAAGCTGAAGGATTTGGGATGGATGGTCGGCTTGGTCTCCATCCTGTTGGTTATAGCCGTGATTGTGGCGGTGAACCTCAGCGACGCGAAGCAGGCCAAGTTCGGACGTATGGGTACCTTCATCAACCGGTTGGAGTACTATATCACGAAAGACAACACCGACGGCTACGGCGACCAGATGATTCTGGCGCGGGCGGCCATCGCGCGCTCGGGCTTCGCACCGGCGGGACCCGGCAAGGGCGTCATCAAGAACCGGCTGCCCGAGAAGGAGACCGACTACGCCTACGCCTCCCTGTTCGAGGAGACCGGCATCGTGGTGGGCGTCGCCATCCTCTTCGCCTACCTCATCTTCTTCTACCGCTCCAGGAAGATCGCCAAAGAGGCCACCGGCGCTTTCGGGCGCCTGCTGGCATTCGGCATCGGCTTCTGGATCACCTGCCAAGCCCTCGTGCACATCGGCGTCAACTGCGAGCTGCTGCCCACCACCGGCCAGACCCTGCCCTTCGTCAGCAGCGGCGGCGCCTCCCTCTTCGTCACCGGCTGCGCTATCGGCATGCTCCTCAACATCGGGAAAGTCTCCGCCGAGGAGAACGAAAAGGAAGACCCGATGGCGTTACTGCGACGTGGTTGAGGGGCGTATTGCACCACGCTGATGAACCTGTTCCGCGCCCCCTCCACCCTGCTGGATCCGAAGCGCCCCTTCCCCCTAACTCTCAACCCTTAACCCCTAACCCTTTACCCCTAACCCTTAAACCTTAAACCTTAAACCATAACCCATAACCCATACCCCCTCCCTTGATACAAATAAACAAACTGTCGGTAAATTTCACGGGAGACTTCCTCTTCAAGGACGTCTCGTTCGTGGCGGGCGACAAAGACCGCATCGGTCTGGTGGGCCACAACGGCGCGGGCAAATCCACGCTGCTCAAAATCATCAACCGCGACCTGGAGCCCGCCTCCGGCACGATGGTCATCACCTCCGGGCACCGCGTGGGCTACCTGCCGCAGGAACTCGCCGGCAACTCCCCGCTCTCCGTGTGGGACGAGGCCGTCTCCGCCTTCTCCGAAATCCAGGATATGGAACGCAAGATGCAGCGCATCTCCAACGAGCTCGCCGAACGCACGGACTACGAATCCGACGCCTACGCGCAGCTCACCCAGCAGCTCTCCGACCTTAACGACCGCTACCAGCATCTCGGCGGCAACACGATGGAGGCCGAAACCGAGAAGGTGCTCGCGGGTATGGGCTTCCTGCGCGAGGAGTTCCACCTCCCGATGTCCTCCTTCAGCAACGGCTGGCAGATGCGCGTCTGCCTCGCCAAAATCCTCCTCCAGAAACCCGAGATCATCCTCCTCGACGAGCCCACCAACCACCTCGACATCGAGTCTATCCAGTGGCTGGAAGACTACTTGGCCAACTACGACGGCTGCGTCATCCTCGTCTCCCACGACCGCGCCTTCCTCGACCGCGTCACCAACCGCACCATCGAGATCACCCTCGGCAACATCCAAGACTACAAGTGCAGCTACTCACAATATGTGGAGCAACGGCTGGAACGCATTGAGAGCCAGCAGTCCGCCTATGAGAACCAGCAGCAGCAGATAGCGCAGATCGAGCGCTTCATCGAGCGGTTCCGCTATAAGGCCACCAAGGCACGGCAGGTGCAGAGCCGTATCAAGATGCTGGAGAAGATGGACCGCATCGCCGTCGATGAGTACGACAGCAGCTCCATCTCGTTCAAGTTCCCGCCCGCGCCCCATTCCGGGCTCGTGGTGGTGGAGAGCAAAGACCTGAGTCTCGGCTACGACACCAAGCCGGGCGTCCTCAAGGGCGTCGATTTCCGCTTAGAGCGCGGTGAACGCGTGGCCTTCGTCGGGCGCAACGGCGAAGGCAAATCCACGATGGTGAAGGCCATCGTCGGTTCACTGCCCCCCGAAAGCGGACAACTGCAGCTTGGCTACCAGGTGGTGGTCGGCTACTACGCCCAGAACCAGGCACAGCTGCTGGACCCCAACAAGACGGTCTTCGAGACCATCGACGATGTGGCCGTGGGCGACATTCGGCCCAAAATCCGCACCATCCTCGGCAGCTTCCTCTTCGACACCGAGGACACCGAGAAGAAGGTGCGCGTGCTCTCCGGCGGCGAGAAGGCACGGCTGGCATTGGCCAAACTGCTGCTCTCGCCCTTCAACCTGCTCATCCTCGACGAGCCCACCAACCACCTCGACATGCCCTCCAAGGACGTGCTCAAGAACGCCCTGCTCCAGTACGAAGGCAGCCTCATCCTCGTCTCCCACGACCGTGACTTCCTCCAAGGGCTCACCTCCAAAGTCTATGAGTTCAAGAACCACAAGATGACCGCCTTCGCCGGAGATGTCTATGACTTCCTCGCCCAACGCAAGATGGAGACCCTCAACGAGCTGCAGAGCCGTAACGTTACTTCGGGCAGTGCGGGCGGAGAGAAAGTCTCCAGCAACAAGGCGCAGTGGGAGCATAAGAAGCGGCGCGAGTCCGACGACCGCAAGCGCAAGAACCGCCTGCGCAAGCTGGAAGACGAACTGGAACTGCTCCAACGCCTGCTCGCCGACACCGAGGAACGGCTCGCCAACCCCGAGGGCAACGCCGACGCCATCGCCTCCGGCGAACTCTACAAAGCCTACGAATCCATCAAGACCCAGATCGGAGAGAAAGAGATGGAGTGGCTGGAATTGAGCGAGTGAGCCGGATGTTGGCAGAGTCACAAGTCACAAATCACAAGTCACAAGTCACAAATCACAAATCACAAGTCACAAATCACACGAATGAATAGTACCAAACGGATACAGTTCCTCCCCCATCTGCTGCCGCTGCTCGTCATTGCGGCGGTGGCGCTCTGTATCGGGGTGCGGCATCTCAACGAACCGCCGGGCTACATCCACGCCTGGGCGCAGTCCGACAACTACTCCTTGGCACTGGGCTTCCGCCATAACCACGGCGACTTCTTCCATCCGCAGACGCTCATTTACAACAAGCAGCAGTACGGCTTCGACGACCCCGAATCCTTGGTGACGGGCTGCGACCTGCCCCTGCACCACTGGCTCGTCGCGGTGCTGATGGGAATCACCAACAGCACGCAGCCCTGGGTGTTCCGCGGTCTCACGTTGGCGGTTGCCATCCTCGGGCTGTGGGCGCTCTACCTGCTGGCGTTTGCGCTGACCCGCTCGCCCGCGAAGTCGCTGCTCGTCGCCACGGTGACGGCCACCGCGCCCTCGTTCGCCTACTACAGCTCCTCGTTCCTGCCCTCCATCCCCGCGCTGGCGTTGGCCATGGGCGGACTGCTCTTCTACGTCCTCCATCTGCGCGATTCCAAACGGTGGATGCTCTACGTCAGCCTGTTGCTGCTCACGCTCGCGATGATGGAGCGCACCTCCTTTGCCGTGCTCTGGGTGGCGGTGGCCGCTTTCCAGCTGCTGCGCATCCTGCGGAAGGAGGCCACGTTCAAGTCTTCCTGGCTCCCGTTCTTCCTCGGGGCACTCTTTTTCGCGGCTTGGTGGCTCTGGAGCGCGCATCTGCGTCACGAGAACGGCTCGCTCTTCCTCGCCAGCCTGCTGCCCGTCCACAGCTGGGAGGAGGCCCGCTTCGTCTTCCAGAATATGCACGACCGCTGGCGTTTCCACTACTTCCAGAGGTCGCAGCATTGGCTCTACGTGGTGCTCGCCGCAGCCGTGGTGGTCACCTTGATCGTCAAGGGGAAAACGCCTCGGAAAGAGGGGAGAACCCTCTCTCTCTGGTGGCTCCTCGCCATCTGGCTCTTCGGCGAGATACTGTTCGCCATCGCCATGTCCGAACAATACATCGACCACGACTACTACTTCTTGGACAGCTTCTTCCTGCCGATAGTGATGCTCCTGGTGGGGCTGCTCTCGCTGCTGCCCGACGTCGAGAAGCCGTGGGGTAGGGTGGTGGCGTTGGTCGCGGTGCTGCTCTTCACCACGTTTATGACCGTCGAGGCGCGGCGGATGCAGGTAGAGCGGCGCAAGGAGGGCGTGGAGGCCTTCCAGACGGCCGTGCGCTACAAGCACGCCAACAAGCTGCTGACGGATGCGGGGTACGGGATCATAGGCCCGCGACCCCTGACCCTCTTCTCCTATCCGCAGAACACGCCGTTCGTGATGATGAACCGCGAAGGCTACTCCGTCATGTGGCCCGATTCCGATGTCGTGGCCCACGCGCTGACGTTCGACTTCGACTACATTCTCGTCGAGGATGAGGTCTATCGCCGCGAGTTCGAAGGCTCGCGCTACATCCTGTCGAGGCTCAAACGCATCGCCGGCGACGGGGAACTCTCGCTCTGCACCCTGTCCGACAGTGTTTTGCACCCCGATGCCGAACATTTCTTCCAATAACGGATTGTATTCGTAATTTGTGTACTTTTGCACCCTCAAAAATTCAAGGTAATGAAGTATTCTGTCGCTCAGATCGCGGAGCTTATTTCCGCCGAAATAGTGGGAAACCCAGCTGCCGAGATCACCACAATATGCAAAATCGAGGAGGGCGTGCCCGGCGGCCTCACCTTCCTTTCCAATCCGAAATACACCCAGTATCTCTATACGACCAAGGCCACGGCGGCCATCGTCAATCAGGACTTCGTGCCTGAGCAGGAGGTCCCCTGCACGCTCATCAAGGTGGCCAACTCCTACCTCGCCTTCGCGCAGCTGCTCAACTTCTACCAGCAGAACAAGCCGCGCAAGACCGGCATCTCCGACAAGGCGTGCATCGCCCCGACCGCCACGATCGGGCAGAACGTCTATATCGGCGAGTTCGTGAGTGTGGGCGAGGGCGCGGTCATCGGTGACGGCGCGAGCCTCTACCCGCAGACTGTCGTGGGCGACCGCGTGCGCATCGGCGCGCGCACCACGCTCTACGCCGGCGTCAAGGTCTATGAGGACTGCCACATCGGCAGCGACTGCATCCTGCACGCGGGGGCGGTCATCGGCGCCGACGGCTTCGGTTTCGCCAGCCACGACGGCGAGTACCTCAAGATCCCGCAGATCGGCAATGTGGAGATCGGCGACCACGTGGAGATCGGCGCCAACACCTGCATCGACCGTGCGACGATGGGCTCCACGCGCATCCACGACCACGTGAAGATCGACAATCTGGTGCAGATCGCGCACAACGTCACCGTGGGCGAGGGCACGGCCTTCGCGGCACAGGCGGGCGTGGCAGGCTCCGCCAAGTTGGGCAGCCGCTGCATCATCGCGGGACAGGCCGGCATCGCAGGCCACATCACCATCGACGACGGCACCGTCATCGGCGCGCAATCGGGCGTGTCGCACTCCCTCAAGCAGGGCGTCTATCTCGGCAGCCCGGCACTCCCCGCCACCGAAGAGCGCAAACTCATCGTCCTGCGCCGCAAATTACCCGAACTGTATCAACAATATATAAACAGCAAAAAGAACTAGTAACTTTCATGGCAAGACTGCAAACCACTATCGCCTCTCCGGTGTCCGTATCGGGGAGAGGCCTCCATACGGCGCAGCAAGTGACGGTCACGTTCGTGCCTGCGCCTGCCGACAGCGGCATCCTGTTCCAACGCACCGACCTCCCCGGTGAACCTATCGTAAAGCCGACACCCTACTCGGTCTTCGACACCTCCCGCGGCACCTCCATCAAGGACGGCGACGCGCAGGTGCACACCATTGAGCACCTCATGGCCGCCCTCGCCGGCCTCGGCATCGACAACGTCCTCGTGAAGACCGTCGGCCCCGAGACCCCCATCCTCGACGGCAGCTCCCGCGTCTATGTGGAGATGCTCAAAGAGGTCGGCATCCGGACGTTGGACGCCCCCAAGAAAATCGGCGTCGTGACGGAGGAGATCTCCTTCTCCGTCCCCGAAAAACAGGTCGAGCTCACCATAAGACCCGCCGAACGCTTCAAGATGACCGTCAACGTGGACTACGGCACCAAGGTCCTCGCCTCCCAGCAGGCCGTGCTCGACAGCATCGAGACCTTCGTCCCCGATGTCTATAACTGCCGCACCTTCGTCTTCCTCGACGAGCTGCAGTTCCTCATCCAGAACAACCTGGCGCGCGGCGGCGACCTCGACAACGCCATCGTCTTCGTGGACAAGGTGCCCGACCACAAGGTGCTCAACGCCCTCGGCGACTTCTTCCACAAGAAGGATATCACCGTCACCCCCGACCATATCCTCAATAACACACAGCTCCGGCACCCCAACGAACCGGCCCGCCACAAGCTGCTCGACCTCATCGGAGACCTCTATTTACTGGGGGTTCCGCTACGTGCCGAGATCATCGCGAACCGCCCCGGCCACTTCGCCAACACGGCCTTCGCAAAAAAAATTATCGAAAGTTGTAACTTTTTGATACAACCTGCGTAAGAGTACAGTGATTATGAATTAATTTTCATTGTCTTACATAGGTTAATGGTTTTGGACAGCGGTAGCATCTACCGCTGTTTTTTTTGTGCCCTCTCTTTCCGAAACCGAATCCCAAAAATCGTATCTTTGCAGCCTAAAAACACCTGATATGAATGGCAAAGTAATCATCGTGTCCGCTCCCTCTGGCGCAGGGAAAACCTCCATCGTGAAGCATGTCCTGGACTATCTCCCCGAGCTGCGGTTCTCCACCTCCGCGACCACCCGCACCATGCGCGAAGGCGAAGTCAACGGTAAGGATTACCACTTCCTCTCCGTCGGCGACTTCAAGAAAGGCATCGAGCGCGACGAGTTCCTCGAATGGGAGGAGGTCTATCACAACCAGTTCTACGGAACCCTCAAAAGCGAAATCCAACGCATCTGGGACGAAGGCAAGGTCGTCATTTTCGACGTCGATGTGAAGGGCGGGCTGAACATCAAGAAGTATTTCGGCGACAAGGCGCTCTCCATCTTCGTGGAGCCGCCCACCGTGCAGGAACTCGAAAACCGGCTGCGCAAACGGGGCACCGAGACCGAGGAGTCGCTGCGCAAACGCATGGAGAAGGCGGAATACGAGCTCTCCTTCGCGCCGCAGTTCGACAAGGTCATCCTCAACGACAACCTCGACGACGCCCGTGCCGAGATGCTCCACACCATTCGCGAATTTCTCGACCAAGAATGATCTCCGCCAAACATATCGCCATCGTGGGCGCGGGGGCGTCCGGACTCTTCCTCGCCAGGAAGCTCTCCGAACAGCGGGGGTTCCAAGTCACCCTCTTCGAGAAGAACCGGCAGGTCGGCGCCAAGCTGCGCGCCTCGGGCGGCGGCAAGGCCAACATCTTCAACCGCGATATCTGGCCCCAACACTATAACCAGCCCGAATTTGTCGCGGAACTGCTGAAACGTTATCCCCCGGAAGCGCTCGGCGACCAGTTCACCGACTGGGGCTTGGTGACGATCACGGACATAGAGGAGCGCGTCTATCCCGCCACGCAGTTCTCCCAGACGGTGGTCGATCTCCTCACCGAATATCCCTCCGGCAACGTGCACCTCGAAACCGGATGCGATGTGCAACGGGTATGGAACGAGCACGGGAAGTGGCGCATCAACGACCTGCCTGCGCGTTACGACGCCCTGGTGCTCTCCACGGGCTCGCCGGCCGGGATGATCCCCAAGAACCAGCGCGGCTATAACGCATATCTACAAGATCTGTCCCTGAAAATAAATCCCTTACAGCCTTCGCTGTCGGGCTTTCTCCTGAAGGATTATCCCCAATCGCTGTCCGGCTGCCGCACGAAAGCCATCGTCTCCCTGTACCAAGGCAAGAAGTTGGTATATAAGGAATCCGGCGAGATTACCTTCAAGGATGACGGCCTTTCGGGCATTGTCATCATGAACCTGTCGGCCTATTACCGGCGGCTTAGCACCCCGAAGGATTGCCGCTTGGAAATCAACCTCACCTACTGGGATGAGACCTTTGACGTGAAAACATATCTCCGCCGGAATCACTCCGTCACGGGACTCTTGCACCCGAAGCTGGCGGCCTTGTACAACCGGCATCCGTTCCCGATTCAGAAGCTCGCCTTCGACATCGCCGACACCTATCCCATGGACGCGGCGCAGGTGGCGCACGGTGGCATCGACCTCTCGGAGGTGGACCAGGATTTCGCCTCCCGCAAGCACCCGAATCTCTTCATCCTCGGGGAGATGCTCGACGTGGACGGCGTCTGCGGCGGCTTCAACCTCTTCTTCGCCTTCGCCTCGGCCGCCTTGGCCGCACGCCGGATCGGCAAGCAACTCGGTTAGAGGGTTACACAGTTTCACGACTTCTTAAACTCGTACCTGGCAAGTGGTTGGCAGGTACCAGGCAGGTATTTGCGTCGTACCAGGCAAGTCAGTTGTTCGATAGTTGTTCGATAGTTGTTCGATAGTTGTTCGATAGTTCTTCGATAATTTACGAAGAACTCACGAAGAACTCACGAAGAACTGACGAAGAACTGACGAGCCTGCCTGCTGCCAGATACGGCTCTGATACTTGCCAAACACTTGCCATCACCTTGCCAAAGGCGAGGTGAAAGAGGCTTGGCGGGGGCGAAGAATCACGCCCCCATCATAAAAAAGCAGGCGTTCCTATCCGTTTGCGATGAGGAAATGCAGGCGGTTGAAGACGTTGGCCTCGGAGGTGCCGCCGTCGAAGTCGAGGAACAGCAGGTTCACATCGGGGTAGAGCTTGCGCATCTTCTTCTCGATGCCCTTGGAGATGATGTGGTTGGAGATGCAGGCGAACGGCTGCAGGCTGATGATGTTCTTCACGCCGTCTTCCGCCAACGAGGACATCTCCGCCGGAATCAGCCAGCCCTCGCCGAAGTTGGCCGCCATGTTGATGATGCGCGACGCCAACTTCGCCTCGTGGAACATGTCCGCGAAGGGACGGTAGAACGGGAACCCCTTGCAGGCCTCGTCATACGACTTGGCATAGCGGAAGAGGATTTTATAGACCACATCTGTCAGGAACAGCGGCAGATCCACCGGCTTGATGTGGTTCTCCTTGTTGATGTGCCGGTTCACGAAACTGTTGACGAAGAAGTTGTAGATGGACGGGGCCACCACTTCCACCCCTTGCTCCGCTAACCAGTCCAGGACGTTGAGGTGCCCGAAGGCGTTGTACTTGATGTAGATCTCGCCTACCACGCCCACGCGCGGGAGGATTTTCCCGGTGTCGATGTTGGCGGTGAATTCCGCGGCGGCCTCCTTTATCAGCCGTTTCATGCCCCGGTAGTCGCGGGCCTCGATGAGCGGCAGGCACTTGTCGATGTATTTCTGGTGCAGGGTCTTGGCGATGCCGGGCTGTTTCTCCCTCGGCCGGGAGGCGTAGTAGATGCGCGACAGGCAGTCGGAGTAGAGCAGTGCGCAGACGGAGGGGAGTGCCAGCGATTTGGTGTCGATCACGAAGCCGGGCTGCTCGTTGGCTAAGGTGTTGCCCAAGGCGAGCGACAATACGGGCACGTTCTCGTAGCCGGCGGCCACCAAGGCCTTCTTGATCAGCATGATGTAGTTGGTGGCACGGCATTGCCCGCCCGTCTGCGTGATGATGACGGCGGTGTCGTCCAGCGGGTATTGGCCGCTGTTCAGCGCCTTCAGCAGGCTGCCCACCACGATGGTGGCCGGGTAGCAGACCTCGTTGTTGGCGTATTGCAGCCCGAGATCGACGCACTCCTTGTCGCCGAGCGGCAGGTTGATCAGGTTGTAGCCCGCCATCTTGAAGACCGTGGGGACGAACTCCGAGTAGCCGCCGGCGAAATAGGGCGCCAGAATCGTGCGGCGGCGGTCGGCGGCGGTGAAGGGTGGGGTGGTGACGAACGGCTTGCTGATCTTCTCCTGGTGGCTGAACTTCAGGCTCTCGACCATCGAGCGCACGCGCAGGTGCAGCGAGCCGATGTTGTTGACGTCATCGACCTTCAACAGCGTGAAGCTCTTGCCCTTGCGGTCGAGGATGTCGTGGGTCTCGTCGATGATGAACGCGTCGGGGCCGCAGCCGAAGGAGGTGATCATCATGAAGTGGACGTTGTCGGGACTGTTGGCGACGTAGTGCGCGGCCTTGAAGACGCGGTTGGGGTAGGTCCACTGGGTGACGGCCATCAGCTCGCGATAGACCGCCGTGTCCTCGTCGCCGGCCACGAACTCCGTGACCACGTCGATGCCCATGTCGGCGATGCAGTCGGAGATCTTGTGCTGGATGAGCGGGTCGGAATGGTAGGGGCGGCCGGCGAGGACGACCACCATGCGGCCCTCCTTCTTCGCCTTCGCCACGATTTCGGTGGCCTCGGTGTGCAGCTCCTCGATGTACTCCCGCTGTGCGGTGAGGGCGGCATCGACGGCCTTGTCGGCCACGGACTTGCTGATTCCCAGGGTTTTCAGGTACTTGACGCAGCCCTTGCGGAGGAACTTCTCGTTGTTCATCGAGATGATGGGCTCGTCGGTGGGGATGCCGAAGCGCTCCTCGGTGTCGATGGCGTTGCGGACCACGTCGGCGTAGCCGGCCACCACGGGGCAGTTGTAGCTGTTGCGGGCCTGCTTGTCGGCGGGCGCCTCCATGACGATGAAGGGGTAGAAGATGCGGTCGACCTTCTGCCGGGCCAGGTCGAAGATATGGCCGTGCATCAGCTTGGCGGGGAAGCAGATGTTCTCGGACATCACGGTGTGGATGCCCTTTTCGTACTGTTTCACCGTGGAGGGGCCGGAGAGCACGGTGCGGATGCCGCAGGCGCGGAAGAGCGCGTGCCAGAAGGGGTAGAGCTCGAACATGCCGAGGGCGCGCGGGATGCCGATGACCGGCTTGCCGCCCGCGTCGTTCAGCATCGGCCGCCGGAACAGCATCTTCAGCCGCCGGTGGTGCTGGTTGAAGCCCTTCTGCTGGACCTCCGTATGGTTGGTGAATACCTTTTCGCAGTTGTTGCCGGCGTAGAAGGTCTGCCCGTTGGAGAAGTGGTATTCCAACACGGTGCAGTGGTTCGGGCAGCCGGGGCACACCTGCTGCTTGTTCTCGAATTGCTGGATGGAGAGCAGGTCGTCGAGGGAGAGCACGCGGGTGACCTGTTGCTCGCGGGCGTAGAGGGCGCAGCCGTAGGCGCCCATCAGCTCGGGGATGTCGGCGAAGCGGACGTCCTTGCCGGTGAGCAGCTCCAAGGCGCGCACCACCGCCAAGTTCTTGAAGGTGCCGCCCTGCACCACGATGTGGTCGCCGAGCTCCTCGATTTTTCGTAATTTTAACACTTTGAACAGGCAGTTCTTGATGACCGAGTAGGCGAATCCGGCGGAGATGTCCTCCGCGGAGGTGCCCTCGCGCATGGCCTGTTTCACCTTGGAGTTCATGAAGACGGTGCAGCGGGTGCCGAGGTCGTAGGGATGCTTCGCCTCGCAGGCAATGCGGGCGAAGTCGGCCACCGTGTAGCCTAACATCTTGGCGAAGGTCTCGATGAAGGAGCCGCAGCCCGAGGAGCAGGCTTCGTTGATCTCCAATCTCCGGATGGCCTGGTTCTCGACGAAGATGGCCTTCATGTCCTGGCCGCCGATGTCGAGGATGAAGGAGACCTCCGGGGAGACCTTCTTCGCCCCCAAGTAGTGGGCCATCGTCTCCACCACGCCGTGGTGCAGCCCGAAGGCCGTTTTTAACAGATTTTCACCGTAGCCGGTGACCGCGCTGTTGAGGATGTTCGGCTCGAAGTCGTGGTCCTTGCAGGCCTGCGCGAACCGCTTCAGTGCCCCGTGGAACGCCTCGAAGCTGTTGCCGTTGTTGGAGCAGTAGTCGGAGAAGAGGATGCGCCCCTCGGTGTCCAACACCACGAACTTGGTGGTGGTGGAGCCGGAGTCGATGCCGATATAGACTTCGTTGCCCTTCACCTCGTCCCATCCGACGCGCGAGACGAAGAAGTTCTGCTTGTCGGACTTCCACTGCTCGAAATGCTGCTTGTCCGTGAACAGCGGGTCGAGGCGGTTGGAGAGCAGCCGCGACTCGTCGCCCATGGCTTGGCTGTTGACGGTCTGGAGGAAGTCGGCGATGGGGATGGGCTCGGGGCAGGCGGTGGCGGCCATGAGGGCGGCGCCGTGGGCGGGCACCACACGGGCGTCGGGCACGGCCACGCAGTCGGCCTCGGTGAGCTGCAGGTTCTCGAGGAACACGTCCCGGAGCTTGGGCAGGAAGGCGAAGGGGCCGCCGCAGAAGAAGACCGGCGACTGCACATCGACGCCGCGGGAGAGGGTGCCCAGGACTTGCAGGCAGACGGCGTGGAAGACGGACAGCGCGACATCGGCCTTGCTGACGTTGCGGGCCAGCAGGTTCTGGATGTCGGTCTTGGAGAAGACGCCGCAGCGCGACGCGATGGGATAGACGTGTTCGGCTTTCTCGGCCAGGGTGTTCAGCTCGGCGGTGTCGACGTTCAGCAGGCTGGCGGTCTGGTCGATGAAGGCGCCGGTGCCGCCCGCGCAGTTGCCGTTCATGCGGATGTCGGGCATCCGGCCCTTGTCGAAGAAGATCATCTTGCTGTCCTCGCCCCCGATGTCGATGAAGGTGCGGGTCTGCGGGAAGGACTCCTTGACGAGCGTGGCGGCGGAGATGACCTCCTGCACGAAGGGGAAGCCCCAAAGCTCGGCGTAGCCCATGCCGACGGAGCCGGTGACGGCCACGCGGCAGGAGCCGACGCTTCCAGCGTCGGGAAACAGCGCGACGCTGGAAGCGTCGCCTCCTAGGATGGCTTGGACCGTTTCCCGGACGTTCATGTTGTGCCGGCGGTAGTCGGCGTAAACGATTTGGTTGTCAGCATTTAGCACCACCACCTTCACGGTCGTGGAGCCGATGTCTATTCCGATGTTGAGCGTTTTATCCATAAAAAATTTGAGCGCGCGAAGATACGATTTTTTGGGTTAAGGGTGATGGGTTATGGTTTAAGGTTTATGGTTTAAGGTTTAAGGGTTAAGGGTTAAGGGTTAGGGGTTATGGTTTAGGGGTTATGGTTTAGGGGTTATGGTTTAGGGGTTATGGTTTAGGGGTTATGGTTTAGGGGTTATGGTTTAGGGGTTATGGTTTAGGGGTTATTGGGTTGTTGGGTGAGGCGGTGGGTGATGAGGAGGATGTTTTCGGATTTGCGGCGTTCGTAGAAATCTTCGTCGCATTCGGTTTGGTCCATCATCCGGATTATGGGACCGGCGGTGAGGATGAGCAGGTTCAGGGAGATGATATCCTCCAAGAGCAGGCGGGCGTCGATGGGTCGGATTTCGCCTCTCCCGGCGGCGCGGTCGATCTCGGCCTGCAGCTTTTCGAGAAACGGGTTCATCTCTTCGGCCGCCTTCGTCCGGATGTCGGTGAAAAGCTCCGGGTATTGCTCCATCTCCTGGAGTTGGAACCGCAGGTAGTCCGCGTTGTCCCTCACGAAGTCGAAGTGCTTCCCGATGGTGGCGGAGAGCTTTTCGGGGAAGCTCCTTTCCGATTCGTCCCAGGACATCAGGACGGATTGGCGCAGCAGGTCGATCTTCCGAAGCACCACGAATTTGAAAAGGTCTTTTTTCGTTTTGAAGTGGTAGTGCAGCAGGGGATGTCCCACTCCGGCCCGTTTGGCGATGGCGACGGTCCTCGCCCCCGCGTATCCGTGCAGGATGAACTCCTTTTCTGCCGCATTCAGGATTTCCTCCTTCTTATTATCACATTGGCTGTTAGACATTTGAGCTTGATATGGACGTGATTACTGACAGAATTGTCAGGCGGCAAAAATACACTTTTTTGGATAATGAGTGTTATGTATGCGTTGAATAAAAATAGTGGCGTGCTGTGGTGTAAGAAAAAAAACTAATTTTGCAGCGTGGTAATTTTGACTCGATTGATAGCAAAATAATGCGGTTGGAGTCTCTGGCTTACTTAAATATGCGAAAAAATGTGCTTTTAGGTCTCTTGGTGTTGATGTCCGCGACGGTTTGGGGGCAGAGCTACACGATGCCCTCCAGCGGGAGCCAGACCATCATCGCCTGCTCAGGGGTGCTCTTGGACCCCGGCGGCACGGAGGATTACCCCAGCAGTTGTGAAAGTTACATCATCATCCAACCGTCGGTCCCTGGGTGCAAGGTCAAGCTGACGGGCACCTACCACACGGAGAGCAGCTACGACCAAATCCGCGTCTATAACGGCACGACCACCGCCGGGACGCAGTTGGGCAACTTCTCAGGTACGGGCACCTGTAACGTCACCTCCACGTCGGGGCCGTTGCTCGTCCGGTTCACTTCCGACTTTTCGGTGCAGAATGATGGTTTCCAGTTCAACATCAGCTGTGCCGGCGGATGTATGTGCGCCAGCCCGGACGTCACCGCGACCTCGGGCAACCAGACGGTTTCGCTGTCGTGGGGGGCTAGCCAATACACGAACGGATACATCCTGGAATACGGGCCGCACGGATTCACGGTGGGGCAGGGGACGCAGGTCTATACCGGGAGCACGAGCTACACCGTCAACAACCTGAACAACGGTGCGGAGTACGACTTCTACGTGTGGTATGACTGCGGGAACGACCATCAGGTCACGGATGAGATCCCGACCATGGTGAGCGCCACGCCCAACAATATTCATATTATGACCGGCAGCAATGCCACGATTACGGCCTGCAATACCGTCATCTACGACAACGGAGGCCCTACAGGCAACTACTCCAACTACAGCAACAATGTGCTCCATATCCATCCGGCCACTTCCGGGTGCAAGGTGGCCCTCACCGGCACCTACAACACCGAAAGCTCATACGACTACATCCGTGTCTATAATGGCAACTCGACAACAGGTACCCCGATTGCGGAATTTACGGGGTCGGGGAGCATCAATCCCCCGATTATCTCCACCGCCTCCACGGGCTACCTCACCGTGCAGTTCCATTCGGACGGCTCCACAACGAAAAGCGGTTTTGAGCTGACCGAATTCTGTATCTGCGAGATTGACACCACCTGTGTGGGCACTCCCTACCAGCTGCATGGCTTCGACACCACGTTCTCCACCTCGGGATTGCATATCCTCTCCCGCACGGATCAGGACGGGACGCCGATTGCGGTGGGGGTCCTTGTGCAGACCAAAATCCCTGTCTCCATTTCGGGCGCGCAATACTTCTGCGGGGAGGACACCATCACCCTCACGGCGAGCAATGCCGTCTCTTACCTCTGGAGTACGGGTGCCACCACCCCGTCTATTGACGTTCAGGAACTCGGAACTTACCGCGTGACCGTCACCGACAATAGGGGATGCATCGGGACGGCCAGCCACAAGATTTCGCCCATCTCGGAGTTTATCCAAGCCATCAATTTCCCCTTGATGTGTGCGGGCGATGACTATCCCATCACCGGCAGCTACGAAGCCGGCAGCGAGATTGAGATGTTCCACCTGCAGTCCACCCTGTCCATTGCGGACACGGCCTTCCTGCCCGACGGAGTTCCGTGCACTCCCTACGGGTGCTCCTATCGTTCCAACCTGACCTTCACCGACTACCATGATGGCGATGTGGTGGAGAGCGTCGACGACATCTACTATGTGAGAATCAAGCTGGAGCATTCCTACATTGGCGATCTCTACATCAATATCACCTGTCCGAACGGGCAGAAGGCGGACATCATGCGGTGGTCGGGCAACGGCTCCACGCAGTGCAGCAACCTCATCCCGCTATCTTCCAGAGACTGGCAGCCCGGGAACAATTCCGAGAGTGCCTATTTTGGAATCGCATACGATTATACGGCATCCAATGCCTGCGACAGGAACGCTCCGGCCAATGCCCCTGGAACGCCGTGGAACTACTGCTGGTCGAACAACACGACGCAGGGCTACACCTACGCCGCCAGCGCCGGAAGTCTGGTCTATCGGACCGCCAATGTCCATGGCGGCACGGTGGACTCTTCCAACGTGGCGGCCGGCACCCAGTTCTACCATCCCGACGAGTCGTTCGAAAGCCTGATCGGTTGCCCGTTGAACGGCGCGTGGTATATCGAAGTGATGGACGGCTGGGGATCCGACAACGGCTATCTCTTCGGTTGGGAGCTGGCTCTGACGGATGAATATGCCACCAATGTCGGCTTCGATGTCGCTTCCATTGTTCCGGAAGCCCCTTGGACTACGACCACGTCGGACACGACGTTTATCATGTCTCCTCCGGCCAGTTTGGAGAATGACACGGTCGTCAACTGCATCTTGCATTTCTACGACTCGGACGGTTGCATCTTCGACAGCATCGTGCCGGTGCAGGTGTACGCGACGTACAACGAAGACACGACCGTGACCGTTTGCGATTCGTATGTTTGGCGGTCGGTAAATTACACGCAGTCGGGCGACTTTACGGTTCATAACCCCTCTCCGGTGGGCTGTGACAGCATCTTCTCGCTGCATCTGACGGTCAACAACAGTGCCGTCAACGACACGGTAGCCACGGAATGCGGGAGCTTCGAGTGGCACGGTGTCGAATATACGGCGACCCCTGCGTCGGCCCCGACGTACAACTACCATACGGCGTGCGGCTGCGACAGTGTGGTGACGCTGCATCTGACCATCAACCAACCTACGGACACCACGATGAATGTCACGGTGTTCCAGAACGAGTTGCCCTACGTCCTGAACGGCGTTTCCTACACGACGGAGGGCGAATACACGCAGATGTTGACCAATGTGTCGGGTTGCGACAGCCTGTGCACGCTGAACCTGTCGGTCCTCTACAATGTGACCTCGGAGGTGGACAGCTCGGTCTGCGTCTATGCCCTGCCGCTGGTCTGGAACGGGCAGACGTTCACGGACGCGGGGGTGAAGACGGCCACGTTGGTGTCGGCCGTCGGGGTGGACAGCGTGGTGACCATGAACCTCCATGTGTACGAGCCCCTGCATCCGCACATCAGCGGTCCGGCGACCTCCTGTGACGGCTCCACCGAGGAGCTGACATCGGATGCTGCCGCCACCTACCTCTGGAGCACGGGCGCGACCACGCAGTCTGTCCAGGTGACGACAAGCGGCACCTACACGGTCACGGTGACGGACGAGCACGGATGCCATTTCGACACGGCGTTCAGCATCACCTTCTATGCGCCGGACTATCTGGAAATCGACACCACGGCGTGCGACCACTTCATCTGGGATGATGTCGAGTATGCGGCCTCGGGAGAGTACGAGCTGCAGTACACGAACGCGCACGGCTGCGATAGTGTGGTGCTGTTGAAGCTGCAGTTCGGGACGACGACGGAGGAGAGCTATGAGGACGTCGTTTGCGAAGGCGACGGCTACCACAAGTACGGATTCAACATTTCCGCTTTGGAAACGATAGGGGAGGACACGCTGCGGCGGACGCTGAACCTGCATTCCGTTTTGGGCTGCGACAGCGTGCTGCACATCACCCTGTCGGTGGTGGACACGGCCATGCGTCTCCTGTCGCTCACGCCGGACTTCTGCGAGGAGATGTCCGCGGAGCTGTTGGTGGAGTCCGCCATGCCGAACTTCCTGTGGAGCACGGGTGAGCAGACGCCCAACATCACGGTGACGCACTCGGGACTCTATTCGGTGACGGCCTCGCAGGAGCATTGCGAGCGGACGGAGCACCTTGTGATAGAAGCGTGCGAGTTCCCGCTCATCCTGCCCAATGCGATAACCCCCTCCAATGTGGACGGTCTCAACGACTATTTCGCCTTCCCCGACGATGCGTTGGAGGGAGTCAGTCTCTTTGAGGTCAGCATTTTTGACCGATGGGGCGAGATGGTGTTCTACAGCCGGGACAAATCTTTCCGCTGGAACGGCGAAGTGGGCGGGAGGATTCCCGTCGGCACGGTGTTCACCTATCTCATCCGCTATACGGACACCAGCGGCCGGCCCTTCGAGCTGAGGGGCACGCTGACGGTGTTGTGATAGAGTACTCATTTCCAAAATATCCCCAAAAATGGGGATGCTGTGTTTTGTTCAAAATTGCACTTTTGCAGTGTGAAATTTTACTGCAATGAGCAATGTGGAAAGTAAGGACAATGTGTTGACGCTCGCCGATGTGAAGACGGGCGAATATGGTGTGATCGTGCGTATTACGGGCCACGGGAGCTTCCGTCACCGGCTCATGGAGATGGGCTTTGTGCGTGGTGAGAAGGTGAAGGTCATCCGTAACGCCCCGCTGCGCGACCCCATCGAGTATGAGATCATGGGCGGCCACGTGTCGCTGCGGCGCATTGAGGCGCGGCGCGTGGAGGTGGTGCCCGTGACCGAGGAGGTGGCCAACAACTACCTGTTCCACGGCACCGTCACCGAGGACACGGAACGCATCCTCGGCAAGGCGGGCAAGCAGATCAACGTCGCCTTGGTGGGCAACCCCAACTGCGGCAAGACCTCCTTCTTCAACCACGCCACCGGCATGCGGGAGAAGGTCGGCAACTACAGCGGCGTCACGGTCGATTCCAAAGTCGGCTACTTTAAATATAAGGACTACACCATCGCCCTCGCCGATCTGCCCGGCACCTATTCGCTTACCGAGTACACCCCGGAGGAGCTCTACGTGCGGCAGTACATCATGGAGCAGCATCCCGACATCGTGCTCAACATTGCCGACGCCTCCAACCTCGAGCGCAACCTTTTCCTCACCACCCAGCTCATCGACATGAACGTGCCGATGGTGATGGCCCTCAATATGTATGACGAGCTCGAGAAGAACGGCGACAAGCTGGACATTGCCACGCTCAGCGAGCTGTTCGGCTTCCCCATTGTGCCGACCGTCTCTTCGCGCGGCACCGGCATCGAGGAGGTGATGGCCCGGATTGTGGACGTCTATGAGAATTTGGAGGAGCACACCAAGCATGTCCATATCAACTATGGGGTCGATTTGGAGAGAGCCATCGACATCATCAAGGAGGATATGCGGGTGCATCTGGACCTTTCGGGTGCCTATTCCACCCGCTACCTGGCCATCGAGATGCTTGCCGGCGACAAGGTGATTACCGAGCTGGTGGGCAAGTTCGACGACGACGGCAGTGTCGCCAAGGTGGCCGCCGAGCAGCGGGCGGTCATCGAGAAGCGCTACAACGAGGACGCCGCCACCATCGTCTCCGGCGCGAAGTACGGTTTCGTGCGCGGGGCGCTGCTCGAGACCTTCGAACAGGGCAAGGACCGCAGCAAGCAGCCCGCCTATTCTGTCGATAAGATATTGACCAACCGGTGGTTGGGATTCCCGATTCTGATTTTCTTCCTGTGGTTCATGTTCCAGATGACCTTCACGTTGGGGGCGTATCCCCAGGCGTGGTTGGAGTCGTTCTTCGGATGGCTCGGCGAGGTCACCACCCGAGTGTTGCCCGACGGCATCGTCAAGGACCTGTTGGTGGACGGCATCATCGCGGGGGTGGGCGGGGTCTGCTCATTCCTGCCCAACATCTTGATACTCTTCTTCTTCATCTCCGTGCTGGAGGATACCGGCTATATGGCCCGTGCCGCCTTCATCATGGACAAGCTGATGCACCGGATGGGGTTGCACGGCAAGTCGTTCATCCCTTACATCATCGGGTTCGGCTGCAGTGTGCCGGCCATCATGGCCACGCGCACGTTGGAGAACCGCAAGGACCGCATCCTGACCATCATCACGGTGCCGTTCATGTCGTGTTCGGCGCGCTTGCCGGTCTATCTGTTGCTGATTTCCGCTTTCTTCACGAAGCATCAGGGGTTGATTCTCACCTCCATCTATCTGCTCGGCATCGTGATGGCTGTCGTCACCTCGCTGATTGTCAGGAAGGCGGCTTTCAAGCACGAGCGCGACCAGTTCGTGATGGAGTTGCCGCCCTACCGCATCCCGACCTTCCGCAATGCGGTGATCCACATGTGGGACAAGAGCGTGCAGTATCTGAAGAAGATGGGCACGGTGATTCTCGTGGCCACCGTGATTATCTGGGCGTTGGAGTACTTCCCGCAGCACAGTCCGGCCATCGACGCCTACACTGCGCAGATCGAGCAGGTGGAGGCCGACGGTACGTTGGACGAGGGTGTCAAGGCGGAGCGGGTGGCGCAGCTGGAGCTCGACCGTTCGGCGTGCCAGATCGAGAACTCCTACATCGGGCGTTTCGGCAAGTTCGTGGCGCCGGTGTTCCGTCCGTTGGGCTTCGACTGGCAGATGGGCGTTTCGCTGATCACGGGCTTTGCCGCCAAGGAGATTGTGGTCTCCTCGATGGGCGTGCTCTACCACAGCGACGCGGAGGCGGACGAGAACTCGTCGGCGTTGCAGAAGAGTCTGCAGACGCACACGTGGTCGTCAGGGCCCGACATCGGGAAGCCGGTGTTCACGCCGTGGGTGGCCTTCGGGTATATGGTCTTCATCCTGCTCTATTTCCCGTGCGTGGCTGCGCTGACGGCTGTCAAGCGGGAGTCGAACGGCAAATGGATGCTCTTCACCGCGGTTTATACCACCACTGTGGCGTGGCTCGCCGCCTTCCTCGTGCGGCTGATTTCCATGGCGGTGTAAAAATACGGGGGGGATCCCCACGCCATTAGCATAATTGGTCTGGGAACGGGCAGAAAAGTTTTTATGCCTGTTCCCTTTTTTTTTATCATCAGGAAAAAAAATACGTACTTGATGGAATGTTGAAAAAAAAAAGTATATTTGCAGGTTAATTGTATAGAAAGGCATCGAATAGATTGTGATATGTAACTTCTTGAATAAGAGGAAAATGTGTGGTTTGAACTGCATAAAAGCTGTCGCGATTTGCGGCGGAAGTGTGACATTTTTCTCCAAAAGAATGTAGAAAAGAGGGTAGGGAAATGCGAAATTCTGAGTACAAGAAGAACAGCAGAGTAATAAAGGTTGACAATAAGTAATGTATAAAATATCAAGTATGAAAAAGATTTTGACACTTTTTGTGATGGCCCTGGCGAGTTGGGGCATCCTTTCGGCGCAAAACGGTCCTGAGGTCACGGTTGGCCCCAAGATCAACTACCAAGCGGTGGTTCGCCACCATGACGCCGTGAACGACATGGACACCCTGTTCCATGACCAGACTGTCGATGTCACCATCTCCATTGATGTGGCTGGGGTCCCTGTCTATCGGGAATACCACAATGGCGTGACCACCACCGAGAACGGACTGGTCACCATCCCCATCGGCATGGGCGATGACCAAACGAACTCCATTTTGGATGTGGATTGGTCTGAAGGAGCTGACATCGTCGCCACTTTCGATTTGGGAATCGACGGCGAGGATCCTATTGTGGTCACAACGCCGGTGCAGGCGATGCCTTACGCCATCCAGGCCAGCATCGGACCCCTCACCACCGAGATGATCGCCGAATACTCCCAGAACGTGATTGACGATGCGGGAATGACCCAGATTCTCGATGCCATCCGGAACAACCCCAACGGGCTGAAGGACGGTCTCAAACAATGGGTTATCCAATATATGAAAGCTCATCCGGAGATCGCCAAGGAGATTGTGAGAGAGTATCTCGCCCATTTCGACGCCCAAAATGTCCAGGAGGCTCACGATGCCTTGGACAACAACGTCCAGCGTCCTCAGCTCAAGGCCCTCCTCAAGCAGATCCTCAAAAACAACCGGTCGTTTGCCAAGGAAATGGCGCTTTGGTTTATCGAAACAGCTACCGCTAACGATATCGACAGGACTTACCAAACCCTTATGGATATTCCCACCTCTGCCAAGCAGGCTGCATGGGATCACGTGATCAACTATGTGACCAATCCGGCCAACCGCGTCGTGATTTACGACCTTGGCGTCTATTTCGTCCAGAACATCTCTGCCTCGGAAGTCGGCGCTGCCTATAACACCCTCAGGGCCACCAACCCGTCGGTGAAGAACGCTTTCCGTGACAAACTCAACGAATACATTGATCTGTACCTCCAGAATCATCCGGGGGTCGCAAATGTGAATGAGGAAGGTGTGGAGAATGCGGTTAACAACTATCTCCAAGAGCATCCCTACATTCAGATTCCCGATAACTGCAGCGATATCAATATTTGCGACATGAAGGATATGTATGATCAAGTTGTTGAACCGTAATCCGAACGGGTCATTTCCATCAATTGAATAAAAAAATAAGAGATATGAAAAAGACGTTGTTTATTTTAGCAATTGTGCTGTGCGGCAGTAGTTTGCTGTTCGCGCAGAAGCCGATGAGAGGGCTCGTGAGCGGCGCTACAAGCGGTCTTATCGATGTTTCCCTCGGCATGCCCGTTGCAGGTGTCGCTTCTTCCACAGGCTACACCGTCACCTCCGGAATGCCCTTCTCCCACCTCCAGAAAGTGGAGTATTCCGAACAGGTCACGGTAGGCCAGGACTACAGTGACGATTATTTCACCTTCAACCCTGTAACCGTGGATCACATTGATGCCACCAACAACCCCCATCGTAAGTATGTCCAGAATGCCCCTACCAAGAACTATGACGTGTTGGCAGTCCTCACCCTCCTGACGACCGACTGCGGTCCCGGAGTGACGGTCGACTATCCCGGCGGCAACTCCTACCAGACCGTCTTCCTGGCGGGACTTTGCTGGACGAAGTCGAACTTGAAAGAGGAAGTCGAGGGCTCCCGTGTTTACGGCGACAAGACGGATGCGGATTTCATCGACAAGTACGGTCGTCTCTACACGTGGTACCAAGCGGTGAACGTGGCTGGAGATGGCAGCGAAATGCCGACGCCTGATGCAAACGGCTACGTGCAGGGCATCTGCCCCGAAGGCTGGCATATCCCCACCGGCGAAGAGATGGCTGTTCTGCGTAGCATCCCGGCTCCCATGCTCAACGCCACCACCGATTGGCTTGGTGATCAAGCCGCCGACAACACCAACGCTACGGGCTTCACCGCCTATCCCGCTGGTATGTACACCGCCTCCCTCGAACGCTATGAGGGTCTCGGCTCCCAGACGGACTGGTGGAGCAGTGTCTATACGTCCAACGCCAACATCACGACCGTCAAGGTCACGGAAATCGCCTACTATTGCGATGTGCCGATGGAGAAACAATACGATGCCACCAACGCCCTGAGCGTGAGATGTGTCAAAAATGGAGGTACTATCCATAACTTTCTAGATTAACCGACCGTTCCCTTTTGACCATTGGTTTTATATTAAGTAGTAAGAAAAAAAAATAGAGATATGAAAAAGATTTTAACCCTTTTGGTAATGTTCCTGGCAACGTGGAGCGTCTTGTGCGCTCAAACGCCTGTGTTCGGTTATCAGGCCGTGGTCCGCACGGCGGACAACGAGCTGGTGGAGAACACGCCGGTGATGGTGACCATCACAGTGCTGAATGGCGATGTGGTGGCCTATAGCGAGAAGCATTCGAATATTACAACCGACGGATTGGGAATGGTCAGCCTCTTGGTAGGTACTGGCACGGATGTCACGGGTGATGTACAGGATGTGGACTGGAGCAAAGCTGAGATTCGCACTGAATTTAAGATTAACGGTGGCGAAACCGTGGAGGTGACCGGCGAGGTTGCCGCCGCGCCCTACGCCCTCGAAGCTTACGAAACGGTGCTGACCACCGACCGTATCGTCCGCTATGTGAAAGACCCCGCCACCAACGGTGACGATTTTACCCAATGTCTGACCGCCCTGAACAATAATGTTCCCGAACAAGGCCAGATGTGGGAGAAGACCCGCAACAGAATCATCAACTATATCAAGAACCACCGGGACATCGCCCGGGAAGTGGCTGTCGCCTATTTAGAAACGGCCACCGCAGCCGATGTCCAGGAGGTTTACGGTTATCTCGAAAGCGATGCGGTTGAAGCGGCCATCGATGTGATTGCCGAGATCGCCAAAACGAACAGAGATTTCATGATTGAGGTGCTCATTGACTATATCGAGGACTCTACACCCGCAGAGGCCGATGAGGTTATCGATGCTGTCCTGCTACATGAAGATCCCCTGCTCTACTATGTGGTGCAATTTGCCAAAGACAACCGCCCCCTGGCACTGAGTCTTGTGAAGGAGTTCTTTGCTTCTGCCACTCCCCAGGAGGTCACCCAAGCGCTTGGCGTGTTTAACGACTCTGACATGAAACAGAAGTTGGTCGATGAGCTCTTCTACAACTATCTGGACACGTACATCCATCCTACCACAACCCTTACTGAACAAGAGATCAAGGACACAGTGGACGAGGTAATGCAGGATAATAATTATCTCCAGAAAACGGAGTGTGATGGTGAAGAGGTTGACATCTGCGACATGAAGGAACAAGTGGACGATTTAATGGATTAATATTCAACCGTATCATAAACAGTTATCATTAAAATTTGAAAGAGATGAAAAAGATAATAATGTTAATCACCGTGTTTGTGCTGTCGGTTGGATTCCTGATGGCACAAGGTGTGTTCAACTATCAGGCCGTCGCGGTGGATGCCAATGGCAATCTTGTGCCGGACCAAGATGTGAACGCTCAAGTGATCATTCAATCCACAGGCGATCCCTATGTCGCAAACTTCACTGGACTTCACACCAGCCTCAACGGTATGGTAGTGTTGACCCTCGGCGGTCCTAACGACCCCGATTTCCAGAATATTGACTGGAAGAATGCCACTATTAAAGTGAACTTCACGGCAGATGGTATCAACTTCCCGATTTATGAGGCAGAGAGAGTTGCCGGTGTGCCATACGCATTGCAGGCCGGTGGCGATGATGCCCTCACCACGGAGATGATTGCGGACTATTATGGTCGCGCCACCACCACGATGGACGATATGGAGGCCATCTTTGCCGCTTTGGAAAGCAATGAACCCCTTGCGAACCACATGAAGCAGGCTTTCATCGACACGGTCAAAAACAACCGCCATGTTGCCAAGCAGATTCTGCTTCATTATCTCAACACGGGCACTACCGATGATGTTCAAGCCCTGTATAACGCCTTTGACGGTAACAGTGAAGTCAAGGCTGCTGTGACGCAGATTGTCAAGCAACTCATCCAAACCCATAGAGAAGAGGTCTATGCTATCTTGAGAGACTATGCCCTCCATTTGACGAGTGCTGAAGTGAATGACATCTTCGATGCATTCCCGAATGATGTGAAGCAGGAAATCGTGACCAAAGCGGCCGATTATGTGAAGGATCCCAATCATAAATCCACGTTGATTATCCCCATCTTCATGGATTATGTGACGAACATCACAGTCGCCGAGTTCAACGAACTCGTGGACGCGCTCATCCATAACGATCCTGTGTACAATGTGATGCTTAACCAATTCAACGCTTGGATGGACGAGTACTTTGCCCACCACTTCACCGGCGGAAGCAATGTGGAGGATCTGATTGCCGGCGTTCTCGAGGATGGTTATTATGCACAATGCACCCCCAACCCCGTTGACCTCTGCCAGCTGAAAGCGGATATTGAATCGTTGCTTCCTGCGGCTTGTTTTGTGACGGATCCGGCTGAACCTACGTTTACGAACAGCCTTACTGGCCAAAAGTTTGATGCCGAAGTTTCATATAGTGGGTCGGCCAGTGTCTGGCAGCCTCAAGCACTTTATGTCACTGTCAATGCTACAGAAGAGTTTCAATTAGCTGTTGATGATTATGTTACGCTGTTGGATGGTACAATTACTGTTTCTATTCCTTGGAGTGCTCTTGAGTCACAATTATCAATTGACGGTGAGGATATTACCAGCTTAGAAGCTCAAGTGGACTTGTTTGCGACTTGTGGCGACGAGGAAGATACCTACTCGGTGGTTATCACATGGGCGGAATAATCAATTGTTTCTTTCATTTGAGATTTTATCAGAGACGGGCGTCGCAGTCATCGGCGCCCGTCTTTCGTAGAAGGGTTGTGGTTTAAGGTTTAAGGGTTATGGTTTAAGGTTTAAGGGTTATGGTTTAAGGTTTAAGGGTTAAGGGTTAAGGGTTAAGGTTTAAGGTTTAAGGTTTAGGGGTTAAGGTTTAAGGTTTAAGGGTTATGGTTTAAGGTTTAAGGTTTAGGGTTGCTCGGTAAAAGTGTATAGTATGAAGAAGATTGTTGTACTCTTGGTGGGGGTCCTTTATGGTTTGGGCCTTTATGCGCAGACGCCCGACAGTACCGGGGTGGTGGTCTGCGAGATTCCGGGCGTGCTCGACACGTTGCGGAATGAGACCCCTGTGTGCCCGACGCTCGGGGCCACCTCGGTGGCGCTCGACGAGGAGGGCGTGCAGGTCGTTTTCCGTACACCGATGGTGGGTGGGGAACGTTTTGACCGCTTGGAGGGCCATTTTGTGCTGACCATCGACGGAATAGCGGGAAGCTTTTCCGTGGACGGGGCGTTCACCTCGGGCAACACGATTTTGGAGGGTTCCGTCAGAGTGGCGGACGACGAGCTGCTGCAAGGGTTGGATCTCCGCGACCGGACCCTTCACGTGACCGCCGTCGTGACGGGCTGCCACCCCGCCGGTGCGGCCGACCCCACCAGTCCGGAAGGCGTCACTGCCGCCCCGGTGACCTATACGGTGCCTGTGGAGTGCCTCTTCGTCTTCGGGGAGAGTGATTACCAACATACGAGCAACGGAGACTTTCTCTTCAAGACCTTCTACACGGGAGATAACACCGCCGTAAGCCACTACCGTTACCTTATCCTGAATCTTTCCGGCGATTCCGTCGCCTCGATTGACGCCCTTTGCGGCAGTGCCTTCTTCAGCGCCACGGTCTCGACCGCCGATTTCACGGCGTTGGGACTTCCCGCCGGACGTTACACCGCAGTTCCGGTCGTGACGCCTGCATACGCAAGCTGTCCTTCCACAGGCCAGCCTCTGTCGTTCGAGATTCTGCCGCTCTGCACCGCCTTCGACTCTGTTGTGGTCTATACGGACGGCGTGCAGTATCAGCTGCGGGCCTACATCGACCTCTCCGCCGTGGAGCCGCTGAACCCTGCGTTCACCATCCAGGCCACCGCCGGCCAGTATGCGGGCGGTTCGGAATGGTATGTGGATGCGTCGCAGCAGTTCATCGCCACCCCGATGACGGCTTTGCCCACCCAGCAGACCCTCTTGCAGGTCACGGCCAGCGTGGATGCCCGGTGCGGCGTCGATTTGGTGAACGAGGGCTATGTCACGCTCAGCAGCGCGACGGTGCCGTTGACCATCCCGATGGTCTGCCCGACGTTCTACGGCACGGAAGACACCCTCTCCGGTGGGCTCTACAAGATGCTCTCCCACATCAACTTGAATGGCGGCTACGACTATCAGCACGCCCATTTTGTGGTGAACGATGGCATCGACTCCACCGATGTGGCGGCCACATACGCCTCCTCGTCTCAGGAGTTGGCCACCGACGGGATTTCCACCACCCAGAACTTCCCGTGGACGAACAAGACCATCACCCTCTACCCGGTGGTGGAGGTGAAGTGCGGTCTCAGTATGGGCAGCTATGTCCGCATCACGGGACCTGCCATCACGAGGTCGTTCGTCACTTGTCCCTCCCTGGGTTCGGTCTCGTTGGTTTCCAACAACGCGCAGGATCCGACGCTACGGGAGGACACCCTCTTGGTGCAGGTGGCGAATTACAATACCGATTTGATTCATCGGGTGGTGTTTACTGTCGCGGGAATAGGCAGTTCCACGGAATTGACTTGGGAGGCCGACGGATGGAGTGCCGCCCGCGGTGCCGCCTACAAGGTGCTGCCGTTGGCTTTGCTGCAGCAGCTTGGGCTTTCCACTTCGAATTTGGTAGCCTCCGTGGATGTCCTGATGGAGGTGAATGCCAACTACGCGGGTTGCAGCAATGCCGCCCTGTACGACAAGCTGGTCACGTTTGCTCCCCTTCCCGAGTGCCCCGCTTTCGCCGGCGCTGCGGTCACGACAGTGTCGCAGGATTACGACGGCAACATCACGGTGGCCACCCCGTTGGTGCACTACAATCCGTTGTTGATTCACCATACGGGTGTGACGGGTCAGGACAGTCTGTTCTATACGATGTACATCAACACCGCGGGCACGGCGCAGCAGGGTAGCGAGGCCGGCACCATCGATGCGGTGTATGACGTGCAGAATATGGTGATGACCTGCAGTATTCCGTACAATCAGGTGGTGCCCGGAGCCCGTTACGATTTTGTGCCGCGCATCCACCTTTCCAGCTATTGCGGTTCCCAATCCGGCGCCTACGCCACCATCGAGGGGCCATCGGGATCCATTGTTTCCGCGGTCTATTGTCCCGCCTACTCGCCAACTACCAATGCGGTTCTCCATGCGGACGGCAGTGTGACGGTGACGCACCAGATGTTGAACTTCACTCCCAACTTGATCAACCCCCAAGGCAACCATAGAGTCAGGGTCGTTGATGTTAACGGCGTTCAGAAGTTCTCCTATAATACGAATATCGAGATTGATGACAACGGATTGTTTACCTGTACGATACCGGCCAGTAGTTTTGCCGCTTACACTTCGCAGAGCTTGGGATTCAGGCCTCAGATCTATGTGATGAACCCTCCCTGTTCATCCTTGGGAATCGGCCCTGCTTCGGATATGGTCTGCTTCCCCTACAGCACTCTGCCGAGCTTCACGGGGGTGAGCAACACCCAAGGGTCGGAGTCGGCCAAGACCACGCTGTTCTTGAACGAGGGCATTATCCTCAGGGCTAAGATTGTGGACTACAGTGCTCACTCGAATCAGATTGCGCAGGCGGGCTACCTGGTTTCCCGCGAGCCGATCACGGAGTACAGTGCCGACAAGGCTGTGTTGGGGACCATCGGCGGCCTCACCGGCGATTCCCTGACGTACAAGGTGGGAATGGACTCTTGCGGTGGTGTCACCTACTACCGTCCGTTCCTGATTATGAAGGGCTGCGACCCGCAGGTGGTGCTCGGGCAGCAGAAGTCGTTCACGATGTGGGCCCCGAACCTGACGGTGTCCGCCAACCCGGCGTCCGTGGCCTCCGGCGGCTCCGTGGCGCTCGAAGCGGTGGCCACGATGACGGTCGGGCAGTGGAACATGAACACGAGCAACGGTGTCCCCTGCCAAATGATTCCCTATTTCGCCAACAGTTGCCAGCTGAACTATACGGAGGATTGCAGCACCACCAAGAATATGGAGGTCTGGATGTACTTGCTTGTCGGTCTGCGGTACTGTCCCAGCTTCTGGAATTCGTTCAGCGGCATGATTATCAATTATATGGGTATGGACCCCGGCATCGCGGATTTCCGGTACCGTTGGGAGCGTAACGGCACTCCCTTCTTCAGCACGAATGCCCCGAGTGATCCGGGCACGACCACCGACACGCCGACGGCCACCACGACCTATACCGGCGTCGCGGATTTCTCCTACAACGGGGTGCACTGCATTCAGAAACAGAGTGTGACGGTGACGGTGCCGTGAGCAGTGAGCAGTGAGCAGTGAGCAGTGAGCAGTGAGCAGTGAGCAGTGAGCAGTTAGTAGTTAGCAGTTAGTAGTTAGCAGTTAGCAGTTAGTAGTTAGTAGTTAGTAGTTAGTAGTTAGAAGTTAGAAGTTAGTAGTTTGTGATGGATAAGAAAGGATTATATTTGCCGGTGGTGGAGGAGTTCTACTCCCTGCAAGGCGAAGGATACCATACGGGCAAGGCTGCGTGGTTTGTGCGGGTGGGCGGCTGCGAGGTCGGCTGTTCCTTCTGCGATGAGATGCGGACGTGGAACGCTGCCAAGTACCCGATGGTCGATGTGGACGAGATTGTGGCCCGTGCCGCTGCGAAGCCGGCGCGTGCCGTGGTGGTCACGGGCGGTGAGCCGCTCCTTTACGATATGGGGCCGCTCACGAGCGGGATGCACAAGCACGGCATCCAATGTTTCCTGGAGACCTCGGGGTCCGAGTCGCTCTCCGGCGAATGGGACTGGATCTGCCTCTCCCCCAAATACGGTGCCGCGCCCAAGCCCGAGGTCCTCGCCAAGGCTAACGAGCTCAAGGTGATCATCGGCAGCGAGGAGGACTTCACCTGGGCCGAGGAGAACAGCCGCAAGGTCGGCAAGAACTGTCTGCTGTTGCTCCAGCCCGACTGGAACCGCTGCAACGTCATCATGGGCCGCTTGGTGAACTACGTGCTGGAGAATCCCAAGTGGCGCGTGTCGCTGCAGAGCCATAAGTATATGCAGATACTTTAGGGGTTAAGGTTTAGGGTTTAAGGTTTAAGGTTTAAGGGTTAATGGAATAGGTAATAGATAATAGATAAAAGATAATGGATAATGGATAATGAGCGTGATAGACATGAGATGAATTTGAAGGAGCTGGTTGGGCGGTTCGTCAGCGAGTCGGGGAAGCAGCATCTGATGGACAAGCAGATGTTGTTCGACCGTTGGCCGGAGTACGTCGGGCAGGTGTGTGCCCAGTTCTCCCGTTGTCAGGACCTGCGCAACGGCGTCCTCTACGTGCGGGTGACCAACGCGGCTCTCAAGTTCGAGCTCTTCGGCCACAAATCGCAGATACTGAAGAAGATGCAGGCTGACTTCGGCCCGCTTGTCAAAGACATCCTGTTCCTGACATAACCCCCTGGCCTTATACCCCATAACCTCTACCCCATAACCCATAAACCTTAACCCATAAACCTTAACCCATAAACCTTAAACCATAAACCTTAAACCTTATGAGAATCGGAATGACAGAAATCCTAATTATCGCCTTAGTGGTGCTGCTCCTGTTCGGTGGCAAGAAAATCCCTGAGCTGATGAGCGGCCTCGGCAAGGGCGTGCGCTCCTTCAAAGACGGCATGGAGGGCAAAGACGGAAAACAGACCACGGGCGACAAGCCCTCGGAGAAAGCGGAAGAGAGCAAGGCCGAATAGATGCACGTGGAGGAGCAAACCAAGTCTTTCTGGGACCACCTCGACGACCTGCGCGGCAGTCTGATCCGGATTCTGGTCGTCGCGTTGGGCTTTTCGGTGTTGGCCTTCTGCTTCAAGGACTTGCTGTTCAAGGTGGTGTTGGCCCCGAAGGATTCCACGTTCTTCATGTACAGGCTCTTCGGCGGCGGCGACTTCTCCATCAGCCTGATGAATGTCGGGCTCACGGAGCAGTTCATGGTCCATCTGAAGACCGCCGTTGCGGTCGGTTTCCTGATGGCCTCGCCCTACATCATCTACGTGCTCTTTGCCTTCGTGCGGCCGGCCTTGTACGAGAACGAGCGGAAGCATTCCGTGAGCCTCGTGACGGCCGCCTACCTGATGTTCCTCGTGGGGGTCGCCGTGAACTACCTGTTCGTCTTCCCGCTCACGGTGCGTTTCCTCGGAACCTACCAGGTGAGCGAGGAGGTACGCAATATGCTGACGCTGCAGTCGTACATGGACACCTTGCTCCTGATGAGTCTCGTGTTTGGGATTATCTTTGAGATTCCTGTAATCAGTTGGCTGTTGGCGCGTTTCGGTCTTCTGAAGGCGGAGTGGATGACCAAGTATCGCCGTCATGCCGTGGTGGCCATCTTGGTGCTCGCGGCCATCGTCACCCCCACCGCCGACGCCTTCACCCTGCTCATTGTCTCCTTGCCGATATGGCTGCTGTACGAGCTGAGCGTCGTCGTCGTGAAAAGGGTCGAGTCGCACCACCGCCTACCCCCTAACCCTTAACCCTTAAACCTTAACCCATACCCCTTAAACCCTAACCCATAACCCTTAAACCCTTAAACCCTAAACCCTAAACCTTAAACCTTAAACCTTAACCCTTAACCCATACCCCAATGTTGAAAGGAAAGAAAATCATCGTGGTGATGCCGGCCTACAATGCCGCGCAGACGTTGGAACAGACCTACCGGGAGATTCCCACGGACATCGTGGACGAGGTCATCCTGGTGGACGACTGTTCGTCGGACGACACCGTGGAGGTGGCCCGTTCGTTAGGCATCGTGCATGTGTTGCGCCACGATGTCAACAAAGGGTATGGTGCGAACCAGAAGACCTGTTACGGCAAGGCGTTGCAGCTCGGTGCCGACATCGTCATCATGCTGCATCCCGACTATCAGTACACGCCGCAGCTGATCGAGTCCATCGCCTACATGATGGTCAACGGGCTCTATCCTGTGGTGTTGGCCTCGCGCATTCTCGGCAACGGGGCGCTGAGGGGCGGGATGCCGCGCTACAAGTACTTCTTCAACCGCTGTCTGACGTGGTTCCAGAACGTGATGACCGGCCAGAAGCTGTCGGAGTACCACACGGGTTACCGTGCCTTCACCCGCGAGGTGCTGGAGACGGTTCCGTTCATGCGCAACTCCGACGACTTCGTGTTCGACAACCAGATGCTCGCGCAGATCATCTACGCGGACTTCGACATCGGGGAGATTACCTGCCCGACGAAGTATTTCCCGGAGGCCTCCTCCATCAACTTCCGGCGCAGCTGCCGCTACGGCTTCGGCGTGTTGTGGACCTCCTTGCAGTTCCGCCTCCAGAAATGGCACCTCGGCCGTTTCGCCATCTTCGAGCGGTTGTAGAGCCACCACTTTTGCGCAAATCTCCCGATTTTCTGCGAAAATTCCACCCGTTTTTTGACAGGAAAGTTTCAGTCTGTCTCTAACTATCTGTATTCCAGCGAGAAAAAAGTTATCAACAGGTGAACAATTCGCCCGAAAGTGTATTATCTTTGCAGTGTAGTAGTATACTAATACACTAATTGTGTTGTAACGATATGGTACAGGCGACTCCAAACCAACCACTCATCGCTAACTCGTCCGGCTTCTTTGTAAGAGTGTTTTGCGTACATCTGCGGTCTGTTTCCTGTCGAGGCAAGGGGAAACCCAGGCATACCCTTTTGGGTTCAGAAGGGTTTGGGTTTCAGTCTGTTAGTTTACAGATTTCCCTTCTATCCCTTTCGCGGTGAATCGTGAGAGGAATAAAGGTATTTGAGTTTCCTGCTAACTCGTATTACACGTTCTCCGCCAAAGAAAAAGATGTTGAAACCGGCCTAAGCTAATTCAGGTTAAATTGTTTATCTATTACTGTTTCCCTAAAAAGTGTATCTTTGCACCTTTTAGATTAGGAATATTATGGTTGAAAATTATAAATTAAAAACAATGAATAAATCTATGATTTTCAAGCAGTTGATGCTTGTTTTGGTAACTGCGGCCCTTTCGTTCTGCGGAAAGGTGTCCGCGCAGAATGGCGATTATCCGACAGATACGATCTACCATTCTATGTTCGGTTGCGACAGTGTGCTCCTTTCGGCCAACAACACCGTGTATTATTACGACACGACCGTGAGCATTCCGCATAAGCTTCCGGTTGACGGGGTGATTGTGACGGACATCTTGAATGTCTATACGATTTCCGTCGGGCAGAGCTACCAAGAGCGGGATACTGTCGTGGCGCGCGTCTGCCGCAACGACATGCCCTACGTCTTCCGCCAGAACTCCTATTCACAGTCGGGAGACTACTGGCTGTACGCCTCCACCGTGGACGGTTGCGACAGCTCGACGACGTTGTTGCGCTTGCAGGTGTTGGAAGGGCAACGCGACACGGTGAACTTGGGCCTTTGTTATAACCAAACCTCGGTCTGGTATGACGGCATCGAGTTCACGCAGCCCGGCGTCTCCAGCATCACGCTTGGAGTAGATGCGGACGGCTGTCCGATAGTGAAGACTTACGTGGTGACACAGTATCCGTTGGTGGTGGACACTATTTACAAGACAGTGTGCCAAAACGAGTTGCCGTTCAGGTTTATGGACAGCGTTATCTCGGCCGCCGGCACCTACAGCATCCCCCATACGATGCCTTCCGGCTGTAACGACATCACCGTGTTGGTGCTGAGCGTGAACCCCTTCACGGCGCTTTTCGACACCGTCAACGCCTCGGTATGCCGGGTGGACCTGCCTTACGTCTTCGAGGGCAACACCTACGATGCCGCCGGTACGTACTCGATTCAGAAATACAACAGCTACGGTTGTGACAGCCTGCTGCGGACGCTGAACCTCACCGTCACCGAACCGCAGATGGATACCGTCACGGTGAACATCTGTCCGGAATCGTTCCCGTATGTCTTCGACTCGCTGCACACCTTCAATGCACCGGGAACCTATTTCGTGAACAAGGAACCGGACTCCCTTTGCAGCGACTACACGATGCTGGTGCTCAGCGCGTACCCGACGGTGCGAGACACGGTGACCATCTGCACCCCCGACAGTTCCTACACATTCGGGGACACCACGTTCACGGTTTCCACGGTGTACACCTACTCGCAGCTGAACGGGAATCTTTGCAACGACTACCATACGCTCCGGGTGATGCTCAACGTCCAGCCGACCTATGACACCGTGTATGCTACCATCTGTGCTATGCGCAGACCGTATACGTTCTATGATATGGAATGTTATACAACCGGTTTATATACCAAGACGTTGAAAAACAGTTATGGTTGTGACAGTGCGGTCGTCACCCTTGATTTGAAAGTGGTATCGAATCCCGAGTACACGATCACGGACCATATCACCCGCAATGACTTCCCATACGTTTACGGCGGTGTTACCTGTACCAAGAGCGGCACCTACTATCAGGTCCTTCCGGCGGCCACGGAAACCGAGTGCGACACGATCCAATTGTTGAATCTCACGGTGGACCAGGTGTACACGACCACGTTTGACACGACGGTCTGTGCCAATACCACGGTGGATTTCTTAGGCACACAGATCACGACTCCCGGAGAGCATTTGTTCACCTACCATCTGGACGGTTATGACAGTGTGGTGGTGCTGAATGTGCACCACAATCCGACATACGTGGCGGAGACCGTCTATGCCGAAGTGGGCGAGTTCGACCTTCCGTACGTGTTCGTTGACAGTGCATACTACACGGCCGGTTACCACGAGCAGACGCTCCATACGGTGAACGGCTGCGACAGTGTGGTCTCCCTTTTCCTGACGGTTCATCCCGCTGTCGTCAACAATGACACCATCCAGAAGGAGATTTGCTCCAACGAGTTGCCGTTGACGCTGTACGACAGTGTGCTCACGCAAGCCGGTGTTTACCGCTTCTTGGTGCACATTTCCGAATCGTACGATTCCGTCTTCTACGTGAACTTGACGGTCAAGGAGTCGCCCACGTTAGTCCTGCCCGACGTGGCCTATATGTGCATGGGCAGCACGGTGACGCTGACGGCGCAGTCCACGGGCGGTGTTTACTTGTGGAGCAACGGCAGCACGGAGTCCTCCATCACGGTGAGCATTGTCGGACAATATTCTGTGACGGTGTCCAACGCGTTCGGATGTTCGGCCGCCGACACGGTCCGGGTGGATCCGGCGGTGATTCCCGAGGCCATTATTGTGGGCTATGACCACGTCTGCTACGGCAGCAGCCTGTTGTTGCAGGCGGTCGGCGGTGCGGAGTTCGTCTGGGAGGACGGTTCTACGGAAAATACTCGCACGGTCACTCCAACGGAGAACACCACCTATTCGGTGACGGTCACGAGTTCCTACGGATGTTCCAACTCGAGGAGCCTCACCGTCACGGTGAACCCGCTTCCGGAGATTACCCTTACGGGCGAGAACAGCATCTGCGAGGGAGCTTCCACCACGATTATCGCCTACGGCGCCAACATTTACCGTTGGAGCACGGGTTCTCGTGTGGACCGCATCACGGTCAGCACGCAAGGCACCTACACGGTGACGGCGACGGACGGGAACGGCTGTACCAACACCGCATCGGTCAACGTGGCGGTTCACGCTCTGCCCAATGTGAAGATCAACGGTCGTACGACCTTCTGTCAAGGTGGCACCACCACCATCACCGCCACGGGTGCTTCCACCTACGAGTGGAGCTCCGGCGAGGTGTCGCAGTCGGTGACGGCCTCCTACGCGGGCCCCTACACGGTGACGGGTACCGACCAATACGGTTGTTCTTCCACAAAGTCTGTGAATGTCACCCAGGCGTCAGTGAACGCCTCCATCCCTTCCGGCAACCGTTACTTCTGTCATGGACAGAGCACCACGTTGTCTGTCGCGGGTGATGCGAGCAATACATACGTTTGGTTCGACGGCAGCACGTCGGATCAGATTGTGGTCACTTCCGCAGGCACCTACACGGTCACGGTGACCAATACGGCCGGCTGTCAGAAGACGTTGTCGGCGATTGTGAGCGAATATGCTATGACGGCGCCTGCCATTAGCGGCAACCTGACCATCTGTGAAGGCACGTCCACCACGCTTCGCGCGACCGGCGGTACCTCTTACGAGTGGGACGATGGCAATATGAGCGCGATGATCACGGTGAACACCACGGGTACCTATACGGTGACGGCCACCAACACTTACGGCTGTACGGCCACCGCTTCCGCATCGGTGCTGGTGAACCCGGCTCCAGCGGTCTATATCCTGACACAAAATACGATATGCCGCGGAGAGAGTGTCTCTCTGACGGCCATCACCTCGGCGAACAGCTTCAACTGGAACTCCGGTCAGAACACGGCGACCATCAATGTGTCGCCCACGCTGACTTCGAACTATACGGTGTTGGTGACCGATGAGAACGGCTGTACGGCCACGGCCACCACGCAGATCACGGTCAATCAGCTGCCGTCGGCCTACGTGAGCGGTCCCACCGCCATCTGTCAGGGCGACACCTCCGTGCTTACGGCTTCCGGCGGTGTGGCTTACCAATGGAGCACGGGTCAGTTTGACGACCATATCAATGTGACCGCATCGGGCAATTATACGGTGACGGTTACTGGCGAGAACGGCTGTTCCTCTTCGATTCAGAAGACGGTGACGGTGAATGCGTTGCCGGTGGCCACGGTGACGGAGTCTGTGGATATCTGTCGCGGTCAGCAGGCGCAGCTCATCACCGACGCTCCTGCCGGTTGCACCTACTACTGGTCCACGGGCAGCCATCAGAGCCGCATCAGCGTGAGCGAGGCTGGCAATTACCAGGTGACGATCACGAATTCCAATCTCTGCTCGCAGATCTATCACGCCACGGTAGTGGTCCACGAGCTGCCGCAGATCAGCATTATCGGCACCAGCGAAATCTGTCAGGGACAGTCCACGGCGTTGACGGTCTCCAGCGACGGTAACAACCAGTATGTGTGGAGCAACGGCGACCATAATCCGAGCACGACCGTCAGCACGGCCGGTCAGTACTATGTGACTGCGACCAACAGTTATGGATGTTCTTCCACGGCTTCCCGCGGGGTGGTGGTCCACGAGCTTCCCGATCCGCAGATCAGTGGCAATCTCACCATCTGCAAGGGCAAGAGCACGACACTTTCAGCCTCCGGTGGTATGACCTACCTTTGGAATACCGGCAACACGGGTGCCAACATCGCGGTGGCACCGTCCACCAGCCAATCCTATACGGTGACCGCCAGCAATGCCTACGGCTGTATGGCCAGCGTCTCGGCGATGGTTACGGTGAACGCTCTGCCGACGGTTACCTTCAGCGGCAACACGGCCATCTGCGCTGGCGAGTCCACCAGCATCACGGCTTCGGGCGCGAACACCTACGCTTGGTCCACCGGTGTGCAGAGCGCGACGGCGACCTTCGGCAATGCCGGCACCTATACGGTCACGGCCACGGATGCCCAGAATTGCAGCAATTCCGCCACGGTGACCATCACTGTGAACGCGAACCCCAACGTCCAGATTGCCGGACCGGACTACATCTGTTTCGGCAATGTGGCTGATCTGACGGTCACGGGTGCGACGACCTACACGTGGAGCACCGAAGAGACGGCCTCTACCATCAGCGTCTCCCCCGCCGCCACCTCCACCTACTCGGTCACGGGTTATGACCTTAACGGTTGCCACACTACCACCTCCAAGGTCGTGAATGTGGCGAGCCTGCCTGTGATTAGTGTCGCGGGCGAGAAGACCATCTGCGCCGGCCAGTCCACCACGCTGACCGCCACGGGCGGTGCCTCCTACCAGTGGAGCAACGGCGTGACGGGCAACAGCATCACGGTGGCTCCTGCCGCCACACAGTCTTACGTGGTGACCGTGACCGACGTCCTGGGTTGTTCTGCCAGCAAGGAGACGCAGGTGACGGTGAACGCGTTGCCGGTGGTCACCTTCAGCGGCGACACGGCGATGTGCGCGGGCAACACGGTGACCCTTACTGCCGGCGGCGGTACGGGCTACCTCTGGTCCACGGGCGCCAACACGGCCGCTATCACGGTCAATACCGCAGGCTACTACAAAGTGACGGTCTCCAATGCCGACAACTGCCAATATACGGATTCCATCTACGTGACGGTGAATCCGAATCCTGATGTTCAATTCACCAGTCCGCAATATATCTGCACCGGCGCTGTGGCCACGTTGACGGCCTCGGGTGCGAGCACCTACCAATGGAACACGGGCGAAACGTCCTCCTCCATCTCCGTCTCTCCGACGGCGACCACCACCTATCAGGTGACCGGTTACGATGCCAAGGGCTGTTTCACGACGGTCTCCAGAGTCCTGAATGTGGAGGCGTTGCCCGTGATCAGTGTCGCGGGTCCCAAGACCATCTGTGCGGGTCAGAGCACCACGCTGACCGCTTCGGGTGGTGTCAGCTACTTGTGGGAGAACGGCGAGACGGGCAGCAGCATCACGGTGACGCCTGCCGCCTCGCAGTCGTACGCCGTGACGGTGACCAACGCCTTGGGTTGTTCCTCCAGCCTTGTGACGGATGTGGTGGTGAACACGCTGCCGAATATCGTCTTCTCCGGCAACAACACGATTTGTGCGGGTCAGAGCACCACGCTGACCGCTACGGGCGCCAGCACGTACGATTGGTCCAACGGTAGCCATACGGCTGCCATCAACGTGACGGAGCCGGGCTACTACACCGTGACGGCCACCAACGCGCAGAACTGCTCTTCGGTGGATTCCATCTACGTTACCGTGAACCCCAACCCGGTGGTGCAAATCTCGAGCAGCAACTACGTCTGTGCCGGCGGCATCGCCACGCTGACGGCTTCGGGCGCGAACTCGTACGTTTGGAGTACCGAGGAGGTTTCCCCCACCATCTCTGTGACGCCTTCCACGGCGACCACCTATTCGGTGACGGGCTATGACACCAACGGCTGTAGCGCGACGGTCAGCCGCGTGATGAACGTGGAGGCCTTGCCGGTGATCCAAGTCCTCGGCACCCGGACCATCTGTGCCGGGCAGAGCACCACGCTGACCGCTACGGGCGGCACGAACTACAGCTGGAGCACCGGCGACAGCATCAGCAGTGTTGTGGTGACTCCGGAGACCAGCCAGTCGTATGTGGTGACGGCGACCAACGCTTTCGGCTGTATGGCCAGCACCGCCGTCAGCATCACGGTCAATGCGCTGCCGCATCTGACCTTCAACGGCAACACCACGATCTGCGCCGGCAACACCACGACCATCACCGCCGTCGGTGCCAGCTCCTACCTCTGGAGCACGGGTGCGCAGACCGGCAATGTCAATATCTCCACGACCGGCACCTACTATGTGACGGCGACCAATGCGCAGAACTGCTCCAAGACGGATTCCATTTACGTGAGGGTGAACCCGAATCCTGTTGTCACGGTTGCCGGTAGCAACCACGTGTGCTCCGGCAGCGCGGTCACGCTCACCGCTTCAGGTGCGAACAGCTACTCTTGGAACACGGGCGAGACTTCTGCCGAGATCTCCATCGCCCCCGTGGCCAATACCACCTACAGTGTCACGGGCTACGACACCAACGGATGCTCCACCACGGTGCAGAAGGTGGTGAACGTGGAGACTCCTCCGGTGGTGCAAATCCTCGGCGAGCGTGTCATCTGCCAGGGACAGTCCACCATCCTCACCGCCATCGGCGGTACCTCCTATCAGTGGAGCAACGGCAGCAACACGCAGGATATCGCGGTCTTCCCCAACATCAGCACTTCCTACACGGTGACGGCCTACAACGACTTCGGCTGCGCTACGGTCGCCACGGCGGTTGTCACAGTCAATGTGTTGCCGTCCATCATCTTCAGCGGCAGCACCAGCATCTGTCAGGGTCAGAGTACCACCATCTCGGTGACAGGCGGCAACAGCTACGTGTGGAGTACCGGTGCTACCGGCAATTCCATCACCGTTTCCGAGCCGGGTGTTTACAGAGTGAATGCCACCAACTCCCTGAACTGCGTGCGCACGGATTCCGTGAACGTCGTGGTTTGGGACAATCCGACGGTCAGTGTGGACGGTGCGAGCCTGATTTGTCAGGGCACTGCAGCGACATTGACGGCTTCCGGAGCCCAGTCCTACGTTTGGAGTACCGGCGAGGGTGGTACGGCCATTATGGTCATGCCTCTTGAGTCCACCTCCTACAGCGTCATCGGTTATGATGAGCACGGTTGTGCCACTACGGTCAGCAAGATGGTGAATGTCGAGGATGCCCCGGATGTCTTCATCTCGGGTAATCTCTCCATCTGCCACGGCGAGTCCACCACGCTCACCGCTTCTGATGCCGTTGCCTACGCATGGAGCACGGGTGCTACCACGCCGTCTATCACGGTCTCGGCACAAGGTGCCTATACGGTCACGGCCAGCTCTGTGAACGGTTGCCAGGGTTTCGCCTCTGTGACGGTCGTTGACAACCCCGTGCCGTACTTCACCTTGAATGCGGTCAACTCGATTTGCGAGAACACCACGGAAGTGCTTTCGGCGACGGGCGACAACACGTATGTCTGGAGCACGGGTGACACTTCCGCGCAGGTGACCATCACCACGGGCGGTCTCTACACGGTGACTGCCACCAACAGCTACGGCTGCCAGCAGGCCTCCAGCGTCTATGTGCCGCTGTTGACCGCTCCGACCCTTGACATTGTCGGTGTGACCGATCTCTGTCAGGACGATTCCACGATGTTGGTGGCTTCTTCCGATGCCGTCGAGTTCTTGTGGAGCACCGGCGATACCACGCAGTCTGTGGTGGTGGTGCCGTCCAACACCACGTACAGCGTCACGGTTACGGGCGCCAACGGCTGCTCCTCCATGGCGGAGCATCATATCACCACGCTGCCGACCTACAACTTGACGCTCACGGGCACTATCTGTGAGGGACAGGGTTATTCGCAGGATGGCTTTGACATCGCCCCCGTGGACACGTTCGGCACGTTCACCTACACCAGGGAGCTGCAGACGGTCAGCGGTTGCGACAGTATCGTCAACCTCCTGTTGACGGTCAACCCGCTGCCGCGCCTCGACACTATCAACGGCAACCCGCACATCATCCAGCATGGCAACGCCTACTTCTCCATCAACAACCCGCTGTATGTCAGCAGCTACGAGTGGCGTGTCACCAACACGAACTGGATACTTTCGAATTCGACGTTCAGCAATGTGACGTTGAATGTGACCACGAACGGCTACGGCACGCTCATCGCCCGCGGTATCAACAATTGCGGTTATCGGGAGACCTCCCTTGAACTCTTCTGCAATGTGGGTATCGAGGATTACGAAACGCAGGCCATGGTCACGCTCTACCCGAACCCCGTCCACCAGTCGCTGTTCATCAATATCGAGAATGCTCCCGAGGTGGAGACCGTCCGTCTTTATGACGAAACCGGCCGGTTGGTCTATCAGACCCGTTGCGACGACACGCATCTCGAGATCGACTGCACCCGTTTCGCCAACGGCCACTACACCGTGCAGTTCCTCGACGAGAAGGGTAGGAAAGTGGAATCTCGCAAGATTATCGTTAATAACAAATAGTAGACAATAAAGGAGTAGAGACGCAAAACTTTGCGTCTCTACTTCCTTAATCCATAACCCATAACCCTTAAACCCTAATGGAATACAACTTTAGAGAAATAGAGCAGAAATGGCAGGCGAACTGGAAAGAGACCGGCCTGTATAAGACAGAAATAGACCACACGAAGCCGAAGTTTTACGTGTTGGACATGTTCCCGTACCCGTCGGGCGCGGGGTTGCATGTGGGACACCCGCTGGGCTATATCGCCTCCGATATCTACGCCCGCTACAAACGTCAGAAGGGCTACAACGTGTTGCACCCGATGGGTTACGACGCTTTCGGTCTGCCCGCCGAGCAGTATGCCATCCAGACCGGCCAGCATCCCGCCATCACCACCGAGCAGAACGTCAAGCGCTACCGCGAGCAGCTCGACAAGATCGGCTTTTCGTTCGACTGGGACCGTTCGTTCAAGACCTGCGACCCCGACTACTACAAGTGGACGCAGTGGACGTTCATCCAGCTGTTCAACAGCTACTACTGCAACCAAGCTAATCAGGCCCGTCCGATTTCCGAGTTGGAGGAGGCTTTCGCAGCCAACGGCACTGAAGGGTTGGACGTGGCGCAGACCAAGCCGATGGAGTTTACCGCGGAAGAGTGGGGGAGTGCTTCCGAGAAGGAACGTCAGGAAATCCTGATGAACTATCGTTTGGCCTACCTCGCCGACACGTGGGTGAACTGGTGTCCGAAGCTCGGCACCGTGCTCGCCAACGATGAGGTGGTGAACGGACTTTCCGTGCGCGGCGGCTTCCCCGTGGAACGCAAGCTGATGAGACAGTGGATCTTGCGCGTCTCCGCGTATGCCGAGCGTCTGCTCCAGGGTCTCGAAAAGGTCGATTGGACAGACTCGCTGAAGGAGATCCAGCGCAACTGGATTGGCCGAAGCGAGGGCGCAGCCGTATGGTTCCCGTTGGCCAAAGAGGGCCAGCTGGATTGGAAGAAGATCTATATGGGCGGCAATGTCGAGGGGGTCGAGAGTGAGACTGCCTTCGAGATATTCACCACCCGCCCCGATACCATCTTCGGTGTGACGTTCATGGTCTTGTGCCCTGAGCATGAGATGATTGAGCATATCACCACCCCGGAGCAGAAGGCTGAGGTGGAGGCTTACGTGACGTGGGCCAAGAACCGCTCCGAGCGCGAGCGGCAGGCCGAGGTCAAGAAGGTGAGCGGCGTATTCACCGGCGCGTTCGCCATCAACCCCATCACCGAGGAGCGCATCCCGATCTGGGTCAGCGACTACGTGCTGAGCGACTACGGCACTGGCGCCATCATGGCCGTGCCCGCCCACGACAGCCGCGACTTCGCCTTTGCACGGCACTTCAACCTGCCCATCCGTCAGGTGGTGGCGCCCGCCGTGGATGAGACCAGCAACCCCGACACCTGGGAAGAGTCCATGGACAGCAAGACGGGGGTGTGCGTCAACTCCGGCTTCATCACCGGTATGACCGTCAAGGAGGCGGGCAAGGCGGTGATTGCGAAGATCAACGATATGGGTATCGGTTATGGCACCGTCAACTACCGTCTGCGCGACGCCATCTTCAGCCGTCAGCGCTACTGGGGCGAGCCGTTCCCGATTTACTACAAGGATGGGATGCCCTATCCGGTTTCCGAGTCCGAGCTGCCGGTGGTGCTTCCCGAAGTCGACCAGTTCCTGCCCACCGAGACCGGCGAGCCGCCGTTGGCCCGCGCCAAGGAGTGGACGTACAACGGCTATCAACGCGAGTACAGCACGATGCCCGGATTCGCCGGCTCCAGTGCCTACTACCTCCGCTATATGGATCCGAAGAACGACGAGGCGTTGGTCTCCAAAGAGGCCGACGAGTATTGGCAGAATGTCGATCTCTATGTCGGCGGTGCGGAACACGGCACCGGCCACTTGATTTACGCCCGTTTCTGGAACAAATTCCTCTTCGACCTCGGCGTCAGCTGCAAGGACGAGCCCTTCCAGAAGCTCATCAACCAGGGTATGATTCAGGGCCGCTCCAACTTCGTCTATCGTATCGTCGGCACCAACAAGTTCGTGTCGTATAACCTCTGCAAGGAGTACGAGACCACGCCTATCCACGTGGATGTCAACATCGTCCGCAACGACATCCTCGATGTGGAGGCCTTCCGCAACTGGATGCCCGACTTCAAGGATGCCGAGTTCATCCTCGAGGACGGCCAGTATGTCTGCGGTTGGGAAATCGAGAAGATGTCCAAGTCGAAATACAACGTGCAGAATCCCGACGATTTGGTGGAGAAGTACGGCGCGGACACGCTCCGTATGTACGAGATGTTCCTCGGACCGGTCGAGATGGCCAAACCGTGGGACACCAACGGCATTGAGGGTGTCTCCCGTTTCATCCGCAAGTTCTGGAAACTCTACTTCGACGGTGAGGGCAATTTCAGCGTCGTTGACGAGGAACCGACCAAGGGCGAGTGGAAGTCGTTGCACAAGACCATCAAGAAGATTGAGGAGGACAACGAACGTTTCTCCTTCAACACGGCGGTGAGTGCGTTTATGATTTGTGCCAACGAGTTGGGCGATGCCAAGTGCCGCAAGCGCGCCATTCTGGAGCCGCTCTGCATCCTGATGTCAGCCTACGCGCCGCACATCACCGAGGAGTTGTGGTCGCTGCTCGGGCATACGGAATCCATCTTGAAGGCCAGCTATCCGGTGTACGATGAGAAGTATATGGTGGAGGACGAATACCTCTACCCGGTCTCCTTCAACGGCAAGATGCGTCTGAAGATGTCCTTCCCCGCCACCTTCGGCCCGAAGGACATTGAACCGAAGGTGCTCGAGAGCCCCGATGTGCAGAAATGGCTCGAAGGCAAAACCCCGAAGAAGGTCATCATCGTCCCGAAGAAGATTGTGAATATCGTGTTCTAAATGGTTATGGGTTATTGGTTATTGGTTATTGAAGTTTTTTGATGATAGTGATACTGCATAGTGGTTGCTTGCTTGTTAGTCATTCGATATCCAATAGTCGGCAGTAAATATTGTTTTTAGAAACAAATTACCCTATGAGTGTTTCTCAATAACCTATAACCCATAACCAATAACCTTTACAGTAGTGAGACAAAAGGATTTCGTTTTCAACCTCTGTCTTCTCATCTTTCTGAACCTCCTGGTCAAGCCGTTCTGGATGCTTGGCGTGGATGTGGGGGTTCAGAACAGCGTGGGGGCGGCGGATTACGGAATCTACTTCTCCATTCTCAATTTCACCCTGTTGTTCAATATGGTGTTGGACATGGGGACTACCAATTTCAATAACCGCAACATAGCGCGGAACAACCAGCTGTTGGACAAGCATTTGTCGAGCTATATCATCCTGCGGCTGCTGCTCGGGCTGGCCTATTTCGTGATGATTTTTGCGGTTGCGTTGCTTATCGGCTACCGGGGCATCCAGCTCAGGTTGCTATTCTGGATTGGGCTGAACCAGTTCTTGAATGCCTTCCTGTTGTATGTGCGCTCCAACATCTCGGCGCTGCTGATGTTCAAGACCGACAGCATTCTGTCTGTGACCGACAAGCTGCTGATGATCTTGTTTTGCGGGCTGCTGCTGTGGGGCAACCTCACGGACGAGCCATTCCGTATCGAGTGGTTCGTGTGGTGCCAGACCGTAGCGTATCTGATTACCATCGCGGTGGCGCTCTTCATCGTGTTGCGGAAGGCGAATTTGCACCGGCTGACGTGGAACTGGCCGTTTTTCGTGGTCATCATCAAGAAAAGTCTGCCTTACGCGCTCGTCACCTTCCTGATGGCGTGCTACTACCGCATCGATTCGGTGATGCTGGAACGGATGTTGCCGGACGGCAACGGAGCCGTGCAGTCGGGCGTCTATGCTTCGGCGTTCCGGTTGATGGACACGCTGGCGATGATTGCCTACCTCTTTTCGGTCATCCTGCTGCCGCTCTTTTCCAAGATGCTGAAGCAGAGCGAGGATGTGGTGCCGGTAGTGCGCACCAGCTTTTCGTTGCTGACCTTGTTCTCGGTCTCCGCCGTCGTCATCCTGTACGTCTATCGCGAGCCTGTCATCCAGATGTTCTATCCGGACATCGCGGAGAGCAGTGTCGCGGTTTTCCGGTTGATCATCTTCGGGTTGATTCCCATCGCCATGACCTATCTGTTCGGGACGTTGCTCACCGCCAACGGCAGTATGAAGGTGCTGAACCTCATCGCCGTCGTCGGCATCGTCATCAACGTGACAGTCAACCTGTTGCTGATTCCGCGTATGCAGGCGTGCGGTTCGGCAGTGGCCAGTTTCTGCACGCAGTTCGTCGTGTCGGCCTTGCAGTTCGTGCTCGCCATACGCATCATCGGCATTCCGCTGAAGTCGCTGCCGTGGTTGCGGTGCGGGCTTTTCGTCGCGCTGTTGGTTCCGGCGGTGTGGTTCTCCCCGAACATCCTGCATGTCCACGTGTTGTGGCAGCTGGTCATTTCGGCGCTTTTCGCGTTGGGGCTCGCCTTCGCCACGGGGCTTGTGAATGTCAAAGAATTTCGCGGTCTGGCGGTATAAGGTGTCTGATTTTTTATTTTTTTTGCAGATTTGTATTCGATAGCGTAAAATAACTAAATAGTATGAGAAAGCTTTTCATCATGGCATTGTTTTTGGTCTTCGTTGCGCCATTTGTTGCGTTGGATGCCCAGACGGAGTCCTCTTGCGGATTCAATGCGGGCAGCAAGACCCAAAACAACATCAACATTGTGCTTGGTCAGTCCTTTGGCAGCATTGCTGTGCAGAACGGCCTTGAAATCTCCGAAGGTGTGGCGCAGGCGCAGCTGGTGACCGCAACTCTTGTCGATGAGACTTGCGTGAACGAGCCTTACGCGGAAAACGGTTTCGATATTCCCGTAAGCGACCTCTCTGTGGGCACCACCGCTTACGATAGCTACGACCACAGCGCGACCACTGGCTACGACAGCCTCACCATCCTCGATCTCACCGTGTGGCCTGTCTATGCGGAATCCACAAGCGAGGTCTTCCACGGCGACCTTCCGCTCATTGACGGCAGTAAGCTGAAAGATGGTGTTGATTATCAAGTTATTGAGGGAGAAAATGTCATCCACTACCTTTCTGTTCACGGTTGCGACAGTGTAGTGACGCTCTATGTGACGACGTGTCCCATCTCCGTGTCGGACGGGGACGGCAATCCCTACAACACAGTGGCAGTGGCCGGTTACTGCTGGACGCAGTCGAATCTGTATGCCCTCCACTACGCCGATGGTACCACGCCAATAGCCAAATCGTTGGTTTACGGTGGTTTGGCTACCAATGAAAGCCTCTACGGCCGCCTCTACACGTGGTATTCTGCGATGGGTGTGCCTGAAGACGGCAGCGCTATGCCGACCCCCGACGCAAACGGCTATGTCCAAGGCATCTGTCCTGACGGATGGCATATCCCCACCAGTACGGAGATGGCCGCATTGCGCACGCAGAGTGCACCCGGGGTGCGAGCCACCACGCTGTGGATAGGCCCCCATGCTGACGAGAACACCAACAGCACAGGTTTCACGGCCGTGCCCGCCGGTGAGTACAAATCCGCCCTCGAACACTATGAGAATCTGGGGACCCAAACCGACTGGTGGAGCGACACCTACAGCCACAACACTACCACCCATACGACCTCTGCGGTTGTCATCACGTGCGCCTACTACTGCGAAGGCCTGTTGGAGAACACTTACACCGCCGGCGACGCCGTGAGCGTCCGCTGCGTCAAGAACAGTCCCGGAGGGACAAGAGCTCGGTAGAGCAGGTAACCCCACACAAGCGTAGCGCAATGTGGGGGTCAGAAAGATATAATAGTAAAATAGTAACAATATGAAACACACCTTAACCCTTATAGCAGCCATCCTGCTGCTGGCGGCCGGAGCGACCGCCCAGAAACTGAGCTACTCGGCCGTGGTGCGCAATAGCGACAACCAGCTGGTGGCCAACACAAACATGACCGTGGAGATCTCCATCGCCAACAGCTCGACCGGCGATCCCGTCTATGCGGAGACCCATACGGCGCAGACAAACCCGAACGGCTTGGTGACGCTGACTATCGGTGACGGCACGGACAAGACCGGCAATTTGTCCAACGTGACATGGCCCACGGCCTTCATCACCACCGACTACACGCTGCCCTCCGGCTCGCACGTGATTAACACGGTGCCTGTGAATGCGGTGCCGTACGCCCTATACGCCGACCAGTTCAGCCCGGAGAGCATCCTGAACGCCGTGGGCGCCATGACCCCCGAACAGAAAGCCGCCCTGCGCCAGGCCTTGGGCATCACCACCGGCGACGGCAATTAATCTTATGGCATCTTTCGTAAGGGCCGAAGCTCTGGAGTATGCCGACCTATGGTAAGCGATGGCGAGCCATAGACATAATAAAGAATAATGTAACAGAAGAATATGAAACGAACCATAACCCTCATCACAACTCTTTTGGTGCTGGCCGTCTCGGCGACCGCCCAGAAACTGAACTATTCGGCTGTGGTGCGCAATAGCGCCAACGAGTTGGTGACCAATGCGAATGTGACCGTCAAGGTCGCCATTTCGCCAAACGAGAACGGCAACCCTGTCGTCTATATGGAGACCCACACGGTGACCACCAGCCCGAACGGCATGGTATCGCTGACCATCGGTGACGGAACACCTGTGTCAGGCAGTCTGTCCGAAGTGTCGTGGTCCACAGCCTACGTCATCTCCGAATTCTTTTTGCCGGATGGCTCGCACACGTCTGCCATCATGCCGGTGAGCGCGGTGCCGTACGCCCTGTTCACGGAGACTATCAGCCCCCAAGGCTTGTTGGACGTCGTGCAGTCCATGACCCCCGAACAGATAGCCGCCTTGCGCGACTCCATGGGCATCCCCAAGCCCGAGCCCATCTCCTGCGACACCATGGTTGACGCCGACGGCAACCGCTACGCGTCGGTGCTGATCGGCACCCAGTGCTGGACGAAGAGCAACCTGCGCGTGGCTGTCGGTACGCTTGGCGTTTCCAGCCCCACGTCCAATACCTTCAGCTCTACCGAACCCTACTATTATGTGAACCCGGATAAGGACACGGCCGTCTATGGCTACCTCTACAACTGGCCCGCCGCCATGCAGGCCTGTCCCAGTGGCTGGCACCTGCCGACCAATGAGGAATGGATAGCGATGGAGCAGACGCTGACCACGGTGGATGTGTCCGATACGGCTATCGGTTATTATGGCAACTCTGCGGGCAAGTTGGCCGGCGGCGACACCACCGACTGGAATGTCTCCAACGTGGCCGGCGCCCCTGGCAATATGTACTACGCCGACCGCAACGCCACCGGCTTTTCCGCCGTCCCTGCGGGCTATTGGTGGAGGGAAGTCAAAAATGTGAGGGAGGATGCCTTCTTCTGGACCTCTTCCGAGGTGGAGACCGGCCATGCCTGGCGTCGCTGCATCAGCTTCGAGTCCGCGAAGGTGCACCGCTACAAGCCCACCAAGCCAAACGGCATGTCTGTCCGTTGTGTGAAGGGCGATCTGCCGACACCCGAGCCGGAATCCGATTCCACGTCCTGCGGCACGATGACCGATGCCGACGGCAACACCTACCAGACCGTGCAGATCGGCACGCAGTGCTGGACGAAGACCAACCTGCGCACCACGCATTACCGCAACGGCGGTGCCATCGCCGAGAATCAGAATGCCTCGTCGGGTGCAGCCTCCTATTACCGTCCTGCCGCAAGCGACGCCGTCGCCGAGCATTATCCGGATTCCGTTTACGGCATGTACTACAACGGGTATGCCGTGGAGGGCGACACGCTCTGTCCCGATGGTTGGCACGTGCCGGCCAAGGCGGAGTGGGAGCTGCTGACAACCTATATGGGCGGCCAGAACGACTACGTGTGTGGCGGTAACCCCGACTATATCTCCAGGGCGTTGGCCGGCACCCATCGTTATATGGACCAAACCGGGTCAACGGTTTACGCATGGAAACACGAAGATAAGAATTGTGCGGTGGGCAGCGACCGGGGAGGAAACAATAAATCCGGTTTCTCCGCTTTCCCGGCAGGCTATTGGGAAACCACGTTCGAAAATTATGGCCGAACCGCCCGGTTCTGGACTTCCACGCCCGACAACAACCAAGCGTGGGTTAGTTCCTTGACGTATTCAGAAGAAATGGTGACGTTTTATACGGGTAATAAGGGACAAGCCATTTCCGTCCGCTGCCTCCGTGATGATGCCGGCGACACAATCGTGCATCCCACGGTGACCACCGACACTGCCACCGGAGTCACCTCGGTCAAGGCCACACTGCACGGCTCCTACACCAACCCCCACAATCTGACCATCACCTCGACGGGCTTTGAGTGGAAGACCGTGGACGCGAGCAACTATAACGTGGCGAACGCCTCGGGCGATACGATGTCATACGAGCTTACCGGGCTCATCCCCGACACCCAATACACCTACCGGGCGTTCGTGGCCACGGCGGACAGTGTCTATTACGGTGAGGATGTGACGTTTACGACGGAACCCGAGCCCCCGTTCTCCTGCGGCACCTCCCAGATGATTGACGCTGACGGCAACCACTACGAGACGGTGCGCATCGGCACCCAGTGCTGGACCAAGACGAATATGCGCACCACGAAAAAAGCGGACGGTACCGACCTTCCCGATTCCATACCTACAGATGTTTTATCTCAGGTCTATTACACCAATCCGTACTATTCCCGTCCCACGGCGGACACATGGACAGGGGAAAACAACTCTTTGCCGTTCGAGTCCTACAGCGAGGAGGTGTTCGGCCTATACTATAACTGGCCGGCGGCGAACGCGATTTGTCCGAAGGGCTGGCACCTTCCGAGCGATTCGGATTGGACGGTACTTATTGATTATGTGAGTAACGCCCAGGTGGGTGCGGACTACTTGTATCGTTGTGACCCGGCGGAGCCCACTTGGATTGCCCGGGCGTTGGCCACGGATGCCGAATACTGGGACAGAGGGGGTGTCTCCTCCTCTTTTCCTTGCGAGCCGGAATATGATTTGTCCGCCAACAACGCAACGGGCTTTTCCGCCGTTCCTGCTGGATGTGGATATTTAGAGTCGAGTTATCACTACGATGCGGCGGGTCGCGATGCCTTCTTCTGGTCCTCTACGGAGTCGGAGGTGTCGATGTTTATACCTGCGTATATAGTATCAACATTCGCGCGCGGTTACAATCTGTATTGTCGATGGGAGTCCTTGGCTGCAAAAGACTTTGCGAGGAGCTATTGTTATTCCGTCCGCTGCCTCCGTGATGACGCCGGCGACACAATCGTGCATCCCACGGTGACCACCGACACTGCCACCGGAGTCACCTCGGTCAAGGCCACGCTGCACGGCTCCTACACCAACCCCCACAATCTGACCATCACCTCGACGGGTTTCGAGTGGAAGACCGTGGACGAGGTTGACTACCATGTGGCGAACGCCTCGGGCGATACGATGTCATACGAGCTTACCGGGCTCCTCCCCGACACCCAATACACCTACCGGGCGTTTGTGGCCACGGAGGACAGTGTCTATTACGGTGAGGATGTGACGTTTACGACGGAACCCGAGCCCCCGTTCTCCTGCGGCACCTCCCAGATGATTGACGCTGACGGCAACCACTACGAGACCGTGAAGATTGGCAGCCGATGCTGGACCAAGACCAACCTGCGCACCACCAAGTTCCGCAACGGCAATGCCATTCCTGAAGATGTTGATCCCGACCAATCCTCTTCCGCTTCCTTCTCACGCCTCTCTCCTGAAGTTGTCCAAGACATCCTCGAAGACATCTCCACCTATTCGGATTTGACATTTGGGTTTTACTATAACTGGTATGCTGCAGCCGACACGGGGGATAGCAAACTTTGTCCCGAAGGTTGGCATGTTTCTACCGAAGAGGACTGGATAACGCTTAAAAGCTATCTGGGAACTTACGAGTACTGTGGCTCCGATCCGACCTATATTGCCAAAGCTTTGGCGGATAGTCTGTTATGGGCTCCAAATACGGACGATTGCTCAATAGGCAAAAATCCGGAGAACAACAATGCTTCTGGCTTTTCCGCTGTTCCTGCCGGTTATCTCAGTTATGGAGAGCAGTACCCCATATATGTTGAGGTTTTGGCTAATTTCTGGATGGCAAAGCCTTGCGACGATAATCATAACCCCAACTACTACGCATTATCAAGATATTATGCTGAATTACTATTAAGTGAAAGTGAATATATGCCAAAGAGCGTTCTCCTTTCTGTCCGCTGCGTCAGTGATGAGGAGTTTCAGGTGTTTGTTTTGCCGACCGTCACAACCGACAGCGTTACGAGTATAACCCCTACATCGGCTAAACTCTATGGTACCGTCACCAATCCCAACAACGTGGCCATCACGGAGATGGGGTTTGAGTGGAAGGAAGGTGCGAATTCCGATTATGCTCCCACGATAGTCAGCGGCACGGAATTAACCACGACTCTCGGAAATCTCACGCCCAGCACGAAGTACTTCTTCAGAGCGTACGTCAAGTACGAAGGTAGGACCGTATATGGCATCGAACGTTCCTTCACCACGCCTCTGGTTTCAGCGACGACGGATAGCGTAACGGACATCACACTGACGTCGGCCAAGATTTACGGAACGGTCCACAATCCTAACAATGTCACCTTGCAGGCGAAGGGATTTGTGTGGAAGAAGAGTCACGGGGTTTACGAATATGACACCGTGTATTATTCCGGTGCGAATGAGATGACCCATACCCTCACCGGCCTTACGCCGAACACAAAATACGACTATCAGGTGTTTGTCCAATACGGCAACAGAACCGAACGCGGAGAGATTCGCTCCTTCACCACCCCCAACCATCCGGAAGTCTCGTGCGGCACCATGACCGATGCCGACGGCAACCACTATCAGACGGTGAAGGTCGGCAGCCAGTGCTGGGCCAAGACCAACCTGCGCACCACGAAATATCGTAAGGGCAGTCCTATCTCCACCCAGATCGGAACGACGACTCCCGCTTACTATCGGTTGAGCAATACCGATAAAACCACTGACAGTATTGTGAAACTGGCCACCGCCCCGGACTCCATCTTCGGTTTCTACTACAACGGATATGCCGCCGTTCGCGACAGTCTTTGTCCCGTGGGCTGGCACGTGCCGGACACGAACGATTGGAAAGATTTCATCGGTTATCTGAAAGCACGTCCCGAATATTGGTGCGACAACGACCCGTCTAATTTGGCCAAAGCGGTGGCTTCCCGGAATTTCTGGTATAGTGTTGAAACGCCCCCCATAACATATACCATTCATCACGATCCCGTTGCCAGACCGTGCAGCCCGCAATATCAGGATCCCGACTATCTTAACGACGCCTCCTATTTCTCTGCTATCCCTGCCGGTGCCTGGTATGATAATCTTGGCGGCAACATAGATACAGTTACTGGTTTGGGTGGGCACGAATTTGATCCGGGTAAAGATGCGCACTTCTGGTCTTCTTCAACCCAGCTGGGTTCGGATTCCAAGGGGTATCTCATCCGTTTCGGATTGGTTACGTATGATGCGGTGACCTTTGTGTACGACGCTCTGAAATACGGCCGTTCCGTCCGCTGTCTCAAGGATGCGGAGCCGGAGCCCGACCCCGAGCTTCCGTTCTCCTGCGGCACGAGCAAGATGACCGACGCCGACGGCCACGCCTACGAGACCGTGCAGATCGGCACACAGTGCTGGACGAAGGCGAACCTGCGCAGCGCGAAGGACAGGAACGGCAACGACATGACAGCCACCGCTGCGAATGATGCCAGTGTCGCGCACTGCTCTTTCCCCACGGCGTATGAATGGAGCGTGAACAACACCACGGTTACCTACAATGACAGCATCTTCGGTTACTACTACAACTGGAAAGCCGCCAACTTGGTCTGCCCCGCTGGCTGGCACCTGCCGACAAACGAAGAGTGGGCGACTCTGACGGACTATGTGGGCAACCAGAGTGCTTATGTGTGCGGCATTGGCACGGCCGGTATCGCCAAAGCGCTTGCCGACACCACCACAGCGTGGAAGTCGTTTGAGGACGACTCCTGTGCACCCGGCTACGCCCCGAGCAGCAACAACGCCACCGGTTTCAGTGCTATGCCTGCGGGCTACCTCTACGACAGTAGTTTCAACGATTTCAGCAACTACGCCAACTTCTGGAGTTCTACGGAGTATAATGGTCCGTACGTATACACCTACTCCTTGTACTACGACTACGCCTACGTGGGCAGCTATAGCAACGGCAAGAACCTCGGATTTTCCGTCCGTTGCCTCCGCGATGAATAGGATTTGCGGTTGGAGCTTTACGATTTACGAAGGGCGTGGCAGGTACAGTCGCGCCCTTTTTCGTGTAACCTATCCCGCCGTGTTCCGTATTGTTGTAACTTTTTTTTCTGTCCAATGTATTAGATTATTGTTTATTTTTGCCCGATTGTTGAGAGATAGCGTTTGTGGATATGTGTCTTAGATGTAATATATTGACAACCAGTAAATTACCCCCCCCCCTGTGGTCGAATAGACGATAGGAGAGTTTTCGTTGTTTCCTTTATTTATTCCATTTTCCCTGCCTTTTGCGAGGCGGGGTGAGCTGTTTTGTGATTTGTGCAAATAATAAAAATTCATGATATGAAGAAGATTCTATCCATTATGATTGGGCTTTGTGTGGCCGTGCTGTCGGTCGTGGCGCAGACGGTTCCGGAGACCTCGCAGGGCTTCAACATGGGCAGTGCGACCGAGAACAACATCAGTGTGGTCGTCGGGCAGCCGTTCGGCGGCATTTTCGCGCAGAACGGCTACGAGATTGCCGAAGGTGTCGCCCAGGCGCAGCTTGTGACGAGGTCCTATGACGAAACCGTGAACTTCCCCGAAGGCTACGAAGGACACGGGTTCTCCTACCCGGCGAACACCCCGGTGGGCAGCTACGAGGAGAGCCGCTACACCGTCCACGGCACCGACGAGGGTTACGATCTCGTGGAGGAACTTTTCCTCGAAATCCTGAAAGTGTTGGTGTGCGACGAGACGGTGTATGACGGCAACGGCAACGCTTACACCGCCGTGGCCGTTGCGGGCCACTGCTGGACGAAGCAGAACCTGAAGCCGACCCTCTACCCCGACGGCACCACGGAGATTGAAGGCGCGATGGTTTACCACAACCTGTTGCATCCCGATGAGGAGGCGATGGAGGCCACTTACGGTCGCCTTTACACATGGGCCGCCGCCACGCACGCCAATGCCGACGGCACTGTCACGCCTGACGCGGATGGCTACGTGCAGGGCATCTGTCCCAATGGCTGGCACATCCCCACCGCCGAGGAGAAGACCGCCTTGGACGCGGAGAACGCCGACGACCTGCGCACCGTCGAGTTCTGGATAACCACGAACACCCACACCAACAGTACGGGCTTCACTGCCCTGCCCGCTGGCAAGTACAACGGTTCCCTGCTCAGTTTCGAGGGGCTCGGCACCCAGACCGACTGGTGGTCGGTGGTTAACGGCGACGGCACCGCCACTCCCGCCGCCATCGAGTTGCAATACTACTGCGACAGCCCGATGAACGGCAACCCCGCCGCCTCCGACGCCTTGAGCGTCCGCTGCGTCAAAAACAGTTAGCAGTTAGTAGTTAGTAGTTAGTAGTTAGCAGTTAGCAGTTAGTAGTTAACCCACACAAGGCGAAGCCGCAGTGTGGGGCCACCCAACAGAAACGAATAAAATCCAATAATATGAAAAGAACCCTTACCCTTTTCGCAGCCCTCGTGCTGCTGGCGGTCGGAGCGGCCGCCCAAAAGCTGAGCTACTCGGCCGTGGTGCGCAACAGCGCCAACGAGCTGGTGACCAACCAGACCCTGACGGTGGCCATCTCCATCGCGAACAGCAATGGTGGGCCTGCCGTCTATTCCGAGACCCACAGCGGGGTGCAGACCAACCAGAACGGCCTGCTGACACTGGTTATCGGCGACGGCGGGAGCCAGGCCGGCAGCATGTCCGACGTGACCTGGTCCACGGCCTACATCACCTCCGACTACACCATGCCGGACGGTGCGCACGTGACCAACACGGTGCCGGTGACGGCGGTGCCCTACGCCCTGAGCGCGGGCAACGTGGAGGGCGGCTTCGAACAGGTGAACGCCGACTGGAATGCGACCTCCGGTGCGGCGCAAATCCTGAACAAGCCGGAGATTCCGGTGGTGAACGACGGCACGCTGACCATCCAGAAGAACGGGCAGGAGGTGGGTACGTTCACCGCCAACCAGGCGGGCAACACCACGGTGAACATCACCATCACCCCGCAGGACATCCTTGACGCGGTGAACGGGATGACGCCCGAGCAAAAGTCGCAGCTGTGCCAGGCACTGAACTGCGGCGGCGGCACCCCGACACCTCCGGAACCGACTCCGGAGTGCCCGGCCCTCGGCGCGACGACCATCACTCCGGGCACGAATCCTGTCGCGGGTTCCACCACATATCTTGAGATTGAGACGGTTATCGACAATTACAATCCGGATCTGATCGATCCGTCCACCGCCAAGTTCGTGGTGTCCTATACGGTGGAGAATCAGAGTGACCCGATTTCCACCACAGTAGAGAATACGTATGTCGATCTTATTGCAGTGGGTGACGGTATTATGTACTACGGTTTCGAAGAGCAGCAGGTTGTGACGTCTATTACGGTGACACCTTACATCGCTCTGACCGGTGAATGCGCTTCTACTACGCCGATTTCGGGTGTTCCCAGTACCTATCCGAATGAGGTGATTTCCAGTTTCACTGTGAACAATGCCATCATTTCCGCCACCAATGGACTGACCTGCGATCTTGAACTCGTTGACGCGAACATGAACCACGCCGAATTGAGTAATGTCACGATCAGAGTCGGAAATTCTTCTTTCACCCCCTCAGTGACGCGGATGAGATCAATCAATGAGCAGTATCATCTGAGCGTGCCCTATAGCGATATCGAGAATGCTGATCTCAACCTCAATGATGATGTGTTAGAGGATGTGCAAGTGGATTTCACATACGGGGACCAGACCTTCAGTGCCGCCAACAACAATGCGGTTGAGGCAGACTTTGCTATCTGCTCCACCCTCGGTGCCACGACTGTGGCTACGACCCCCGCAACGGGCGATGTCGTGACCTTTGTTGCCACGGTCGATAACTCCAACGACAACATCACCGGCAAGTATTTCACCATCACTTACATGGAAGGCGGTGTCGAGCAGACCTTCACATTGGAAAACAGCGCAGTGGAAATTAACACGGGCGGTAACCTGGTGGGACATATCACAGAGACTGCAGCTACGCCTCTCTACGGCAAGACGCTGACCGTCGTTCCCACGATAACCCTCAACAGCCCGTGCTCCAATTCGGAGGGACAGTCTCTCGTTTACAATATGCCGGGGCAGACACCCACGCCCGAAACCTTCACCTGCGGCGATGACTTGACCGTTGGCACTAACACCTACCCGACGGTGCTCATCGGCACGCAGTGCTGGACCAAGACGAACATGCGTGAAACTGTTGGTACCCAGGGATCCGAAAGCAGCGATACCAGTTTTACGGCTCCGTACTACTATGTGCACCCCACGACAGGTGAGTATTTCTACAATTGGTCCGCCGCCAACCAAGTATGTCCGACTGGCTGGCACCTTCCGAGCTGGGAAGAATTCAACAATTTTCTGAATTTCTTAAACTCTCGTTCCGAATATCTCTGTGACGGTCTGGTTGCCAAGGCTATCGCTGCCCAGACCGGCTGGTTCCTCGACGAGTCTACCAATCAATGCTATGTAAACTACGAGCCTGCCACCTCCAACGATGCCACTGGATTTTCCGCTCTTCCGGTCGGAGTGTGGTACTATGGTGGTTCTTCCCATTTCGTTTTTGAAAGTAAAAGCGTTGGTTTTTGGACTTCCAGAGAGGACAATGGAGTTGCCCATGGAGAAAATGGTTATCTGTTCACCTTAGAGTATAATAGCGGTGATATTGGTTACGGCAACAACTCCAAACTCATGGGCTTTTCTGTTCGCTGTCTCCTTGATGAGAACTCCGGCGGCGGTGAGACCACGCAGACCGAGCCCTCGGTGACGACCGAGCCCGCCACTGGCGTGGGACAGACTGCCGCTTTGTTGAACGGCACGTTGTCCAATCCCAGCAATGTAGCCATTACTGCGAAGGGCTTCGAATGGAAGGCTGTGGGTGCAGGTTCCTATACGCAGGTCTCTGTCACCGGATCCTATATGAGCTACACTCTCACCGGACTAACTGCCAGCTCGGAATACATTTACAGGGCGTTTGTCACCACGGCCTCCGGCACAAGCTACGGTCAGGAGGTGACCTTCACTACGGCGGCGCCTCCCGCATGCCCGGTGTTGGGTACCCCTACGTTCTGTAAGCAGGAGGGGACGAACACGGTGACTATCATTATCAGAACTCCGATTGAAAACTACGATGCGGATTTGATAAGCGGGATTATATATGACTATGATTTCGTGCTGCCTGGCTTTGGTGGCGGTTCAATCGGTTCGGGAGGACAAAGTATGGCCACTGTCGATAATGTCACGAATGTTGATGGAAACTATGTCTGTGTCCAGCAGGTGGAATTGTCAGCGGAGACTTGGCAGGCGAACCAAAGTTTGATGATGAGCTATAGCCAAACGATAGAGTTCAGTCCCAATTGTGATGGTTCTTCTTCTGTGACGTACAGTCCGGATGAAGTTGAAGTGATGGCGATGCCCACGTGTATGACCGGCACTTGTCCGAGCCTTGGTGCAACAGGTACTCCTACAGCGAACGGGGAAATGGTGAGCGTCATTACTCTCATTAATGACTACGATGCCAACAAGATTGGCCTTTACAGCTATCGGATATACTACACCGATGACCAGTACTTTGTGAAATATACCGGTAATGGTGCCAGTGTCAGTGCTGCCGGCCTCGCCGTTTCCTTCAATCCTGCCATGGAGCTTCATGGTTCATACGCCACCACGGTATGTACGTTACGCATCGTGCCGGTCCTCAATGTGATTTGTTCGGATACCGCGCTGATAGGAGAGGGTGTGGAGTATGTCTATGTTCCCGCCCCCGAGCCTTTCGTCTGCGGCACCTCCACGGTGAAGGACCACGAGGAGCACGCCTATCAAACCGTGCTGATCGGCAATCAGTGCTGGATGGCGGAGAACATGCGAGCAACCACCTCTCCGAGCACGGGTACCAACATTATGAACTACACAAGCGATGAATACACTTGCACGGGCAAAATGGCGAAGTGGTATGACAATAGTCAGGCTGCTGCCCTTTCCGCCGGTTATGGTTTGTTATACAACTGGAATGCTGCGGTGGATACGTTCAACACCCAATTCGGCGAAAAAAGTTTGGACACGAACTACGACAATTGTGTGCAGGTGATATTCACGGGACACCGCAGGGGCATCTGTCCGGAAAATTGGCATATTCCGACGGATGCGGAGTGGAATGAGCTTACGAATTACATTGGCTTGAACTATTCTTGCGCCGACAGCACTGAGTACACTGAATACACAGAATACACTGAATACACTGCGAAGGCGTTGGCCTCCACAACAGGTTGGGACAACTACAGTGGGGATTGCTATCCGGGCGACCAAACCCATAAAGCTAACAATGATTCGGGTTTTGGAGCCGTTCCCGCTGGCTACTATAACGACAATGTGTTTTACGGTGCAGGCGAACAAACGAATTTTTGGAGTGCTACCCAGATGTATAACATGCAGGCTTACTTCCGCCACTTGTACAAAGGCAGTCTGGGAGTGACAACTGCCTACAGCATGAAGTTCTACGGATATTCCGTCCGCTGCATCAAGGATAACGATTAGTCAATTTATCATTCCGTGTTTTGAAGCAGGGGGATTGCATGGGCGGTCTTCCTGCTTTTGGTTGATGAATGATGAAGATTTGTGAATTACGAGAAAGCGTCATTTTTTGAGAATTCGTGGCTGTTTCGTGGGTGCTTTTGTGCCCGGAAAACAAAATTGAAGCTTGTTTTTGCTTTACCCACTGTGAATTTCCGCTTTTTGTGTGCATTTAAAAATTAACAGTTAATAGTTAAATAACGCACGAAAAAAATATTTTAATATTGTTAAGCAGCCGTATTGGAAAAAGTGTATCTTTGCGGCGGAGAATGGGGTGTTGTAGAGATGCAAAATTTTGTGTCTCTACAGCACCCGAAATATCAAATATCTAATAATATGGAAAACAATCAAATCACCGATCCCATTGAAGAGGCCCGGAGATACGTGGCCAATGCGGAAGAGACAATCAAGAAGGCAAACTATGACCCGGAACTGAAAAGCTATACCGACAGCAAATACATCAAGGCGGCCGGAGACTACCTCTGGAAAGGCTGTCTCATCGCCCTTGACGCGGTGTTTCACGTGCGCACAGGCAAAGGCCGCCCTTCAATAGACAAGTACAAGATGGCCGTCGCCAAGCGCGACAGGAAGCTGCTGAATTCCGTGAATATCGGTTATGAAATGATGCATCTGGTAATGGGCTACGACGGCAACAGGAGCAAAAAAGTCTGCGATGCTGGTTTCGAGTATGCCAACGACATCATCGACCACTGCGCGATGCTTCTGCCGAAGACGGTGTGTGCGTGAATTCTCTCCGTCCGCCGGTGCAGTCGCGCCCTTTCTGGTGTAACCTATCCGGCCGTGTTCCGTATTATAAACAAAATAAAAAAATATTTTGTTGCGCATATAAAGAAAAAATGTATCTTTGCGCCTTGGAATATAATGTAAAATAGTATAGATATGAAAAGTAACTTTTCCGCAATGAAATTCGTGGCCGTAGCTTTGTTAATGGCTTGTTTCACAATGGGTTATGCTCAGTGTGACCAGGGCAACATCTATGGTCAGCGCGGCCAGAAGACCGGTTTCGCCATCGTGTTCGCCGACTCCAACGGACAGCATGTTGCGCCTACCGCCGCCCTTTCCCTCCCCACTTTCAAGGGTGGAAACAAGGCGATGTGCCGCTACATCAACAAAACCAAAAAGTATCCGGTCAACTTGAAGAACCAGAAAATCTCCGGCACCACGACGGTGCAGGCCAAGGTTCTGAAGGACAGCACCCTGACGGACATCGAGGTGATCAGCAGCTCCGGCTACCCGGAGTTTGACGAAGAGGCTCTCCGCGTGGTGAAATCCTTCCCCAAGATGATTCCCGCCGCCCAGAGCTGCGAGCCGCAGGATATGGTCATCCAAATCCCTGTGACCTTCATCTATGAGGAGGAAGTCGCCGCCGAGAAGAAGAAAGCCGAGATGGAAGCCATCAAGAAGGATCTGATGAAACCCATCACCCTCTATTTCGAGAACGACCGTCCGGATCCCCGCACCAAGCAGGAGACCACCAACACCGACTATATGGGCCTCTACAACGACTATATGGCTGCCAAGGGCACGTATGTAACCAATGCCGGCAAGGGTCTCGCGGGTGCGCAGAAGTCGAACGCTGAGAATGCCGTGGAGTCCTTCTTCAACGACTCCATCCAGACTGGCTACGACCGTCTTGTGAAGATGACCAACTTCATCGTGGAAGCCCTTAAGGACGGCCACCAGGTTGAGTTCACCATCAGCGGTTTCGCCAGCCCGCTGAGCAGCAGCGACTACAACAAGCACCTCTCCGCCCGTCGTATTGAGAGCGTTCTCAACTACATGTCGCAGGCTCACGGCGGTTTCTTGGCACCGTACATCAACGGTTCCAAGTCCGGCCTCATCATCCACAAGGTCCCCGAGGGCCAGGTCAACCACAGCTTCTCCACCACCGCTGTCCGCGAGACCGTCTATGGCCTCCAGGCCGCTAAGGACAGAAAGATTGTCATCGACCGCATCAGCGTGAGATAGTCCCTGCTTATATAGTATAGCTATAGGAAAAGGGAGTCCGTTTGGGCTCTCTTTTCGTTGTTTAAGGTTTAAGGTTTAAGGGTTAAGGTTTAAGGTTTAATGGTTAAGGTTTAAGGGTTTAGGTTTAGGGGTTTAGGTTTAGGGGTTTAGGTTTAGGGGTTAAGGGTTATAGGGTTAATTGTAAGATAATCAAGTTGTTGTATGGGCTATATCGATATTTGGCAAAAAAATATCACCACCGCATTGTGGATAAAGAAAAAAGTGTATTTTTGCAGGCTTTTTGAAGTGGAATGCGCAGGCGGGTGGAAAAGCAGGGTATGAACCGCGTAACTGTTTGATTTCACGGACTGTATGAACATAGAGTGGGATAGTGGCGAATGGGTTTTTATGGTTTCGTTTTATCAGAATAGTTGCATTTTTCTTCCAAAAATGGGCTATTTTTTTTTGGATATATAGTAATAAAATAAATTTCGAAGGGAATGAAAAAGATTAAAATCACACAAGTCAGAAGCGCGGTTGACAGACCCGCACGTCAGAAAAGATCTTTGGAGGCATTAGGAATCCGCAAGATGCACCAAACTGTTGAACATGAGGCGACCCCGCAAATCATGGGCATCGTCAATGCTGTCAAACACTTAGTCAGCGTGGAAGAATTATAATTTATTAACCGATTGAATATCAAAGAGATGGATTTACACAATTTAAAACCTGCAAACGGATCGACACACAGACAACGCAGAATCGGCAGAGGCCAGGGTTCCGGCAAAGGCGGCACCTCCACACGTGGCCACAAGGGCGCTCAGTCCCGTTCCGGCTACAGCCGCAAGATCGGTTTCGAGGGCGGCCAGATGCCTATCTACAGAATATTGCCCAAGAGAGGTTTCAAGAACATCAACCGCGTGGAATACAACGCCATCAACGTGAGCACGTTGCAGAAGCTCGCCGAGAACCAGAATATTGAGCGTATCGACCGTGAGGTGCTCGTGAACAACGGCCTGGCCAAGAAGAACGGCCTCATCGCTATTCTGGCCAAGGGTGAGCTCACCGCCAAGGTCCACGTCGTGGCCGACAAGTTCTCCGCGAAGGCGAAGACCATGATCGAGCAGTGTGGCGGCACGGCTGAGCTCGTGAACGCCCCCGCAGCTGAATAATTACCATTAAATCTTCATCGCAATGAAAAAGTTCATCGAAACGATAAAGAACATATTCAGGATTGAAGACCTGCGCAAGCGCATCCTTTACACGCTCTTCATCATCCTGATTTACCGCTTCGGCGCGCACGTGGTGCTCCCGGGCATCAACCCCGGCGCCCTTTCCGCGTTTAGCAAGGCGGCCAGCGAGGGTCTGCTCGGTATGCTTGACCTTTTCTCCGGCGGCGCATTCTCCAACGCCTCCATCTTCGCGCTGGGTATCATGCCCTACATCACGGCATCCATCGTGGTGCAGCTCTTCACCCTGGCGGTGCCCTACTTCCAGCGCCTCGCCAAGGAAGGTGAAAGCGGCCGTACCAAGATCAACCAGATCACCCGTTATCTGACCGTCGCGGTTCTCGCCGTGCAGGCTCCCGCCTACATCGCGCAGCTGACCGGCCAGTTCCCCGGCGCCATCGCCCCCTCCATGCTCGAGACCCGCATCCTCGGATTCTCGGCTTTCGGCATCACCGCTTTCATCCTGCTCATCTCCGCCACCCTGTTCATCATGTGGCTGGGTGAGCGTATCACCGACAACGGCATCGGCAACGGTATCTCCATGATCATCATGATCGGTATCATCGCCCGTCTGCCTTTCGCCCTGAAAGCGGAATTCACTGCCCGTATCACCGAGATGAACGGCGGCCCCATCATCTTCATCATCGAGATTATCCTCATGATGCTCATCATCGGCCTCTGTATCATGCTCGTCCAGGGTACCCGCCGTATCCCCGTCCAATACGCCAAGCGCGTGGTCGGTAACAAGCAGTATGGCGGCGTCCGCAACTATCTTCCCCTGAAGGTCAATGCCGCCGGCGTGATGCCCATCATCTTCGCCCAGGCTCTGATGTTCATCCCCCTCACTTTCGTGAACATCTCCCAACAGACCACCACGGGCTTCTGGAGCAGCTTCATTGACTACAACCGTCTGGGTTACAACATCGTGTTCTTCCTGATGATCATCGCCTTCACCTACTTCTACACGGCTATCACCATCAACCCGCAGCAGATTGCGGAAGACCTTAAGAAGAACAACGGCTTCATTCCCGGCGTGAAACCCGGCAAGCAGACCGCGGACTACATCGACAAGATCATGTCCCGCATCACCCTGCCCGGTTCTATCTTCCTCGGCATTGTCGCTGTGCTGCCCGCCATCGTGCGTCAGTTCGGTGTCAACCAGCAGTTTGCACAGTTCTTCGGCGGCACCTCCCTGCTGATTATGGTCGGTGTCGTGCTCGATACCCTGCAACAGATTGAAAGCCATCTGCTCATGCGCCACTACGACGGTCTTACCAAGTCTGGTCGTATCAAGGGCCGTACCGGCGGTGGCATCTACGGTACGCACTAATCGAATAGTAATACGATAATACGATGTTCAGAAGAGTGAAATATAAGTCGGTGGCCGAGTTCGAGAAGCTCAAAGCGAGCGCGAACGTGGTGGCGATTACCCTGGCCGAGGTGGCCAAGGTGATTAAGCCGGGCGTGCCGCTCACCTATCTCGACCAGATCGGCGAGCAGTGCATCCGCGACCATCACGCCGTGCCTTCCTTCAAGGGCTACGAGGGCTATCCGGCTTCACTCTGTCTGTCGGTCAACGATGTGGTGGTGCACGGCATCCCGTATCCTAACCAGTATCTGCGCGACGGCGACATCATCTCCGTTGACTGCGGTGCCATTTTGGACGGCTACAACGGTGATTTCTGCTATACGTTCGAGGTCGGCGAGGTTTCCCCTGCGGTGCACAAACTGTGCGAGCGCACGAAGGAATCGCTCTACAAGGCCATCGAGGTGGCCAAGGCGGGCAACACCGTCGGCGACATCGGTCACACGGTGGAGCAGTATGTCAGCCAGTTCGGCTACGGCGTGGTCAGGGAACTTTGCGGTCACGGCATCGGCAAGGACATGCACGAGAAACCCGATATCCCGAACTACGGGACCAAAGGTCAGGGCATGCATCTGGCGCCGGGTATGTGCATCTGCATCGAACCCATGATCAACATGGGCAGTCACAAGATTGTGATGGAGAACGACGGATGGACCATTCGTACGCGCGACCACAAGCCGTCGGCGCACTACGAACATCAGTTGATTATCACGGAAACCGGCACGGAGGTCATCTCCACCTACAAGCTGCTGGGCGAAGTCATTGGAACGGAAGAATTATATTAAAAGACAAAGATATGGCAAAACAAGCAGCAGTTGAAGTTGACGGAGAAGTCGTCGAGGCCTTGGGTAACGGTTTGTACCGTGTCCGCCTCGAAAGCGGCCACGAGATTCTGGCCCATCTCTCGGGGAAGATGCGGATGCACTACATCAAGATCATCCCCGGCGATCGCGTCCAGGTGGCCATCACTCCCTACGACCTGACGAAAGGCAGGATCACGTACCGGCACAAGAATTAGACGAGAGACGATAGAACAAGGAAGAAAGATTCAAGATTATTAACAATTAAAAAAGCATAAAAATGAAAGTCAGAGCATCTGTAAAGAAAAGATCCGAAGATTGCATCGTGGTGAGACGTCACGGTGTGGTGTATGTGATTAACAAGAAGAACCCGAAATTCAAACAGCGTCAGGGTTAATCGAGAAATTAAATTATTATTCATCATAAAAAACAATTAGAAGCAATATGGCTAGAATAGCAGGTATTGATTTACCGAAAAACAAACACGGCGAAATCGGCTTGACCTATATTTACGGAATCGGCAGGAGCACGGCTCAACGGATTCTGACCAAGGCCGGCATCAGCTGGGACAAGAAGGTAAATGAATGGAACGACGACGAGTTGGCATTGATCCGCGGATTGGTGAATGAGTTGAAGGTGGAAGGACCGCTGAGATCAGAGGAGCAGATGAACATCAAGCGTTTGATGGATATCGGTTGCTACAGAGGCATTCGTCACCGTCTGGGTTTACCGGTACGTGGACAGAGCACCAAGAACAACGCCCGTACGCGCAAGGGCCGCAAGAAAACTGTCGCCAACAAGAAGAAAGCGACCAAGTAGTAATTAACCGTAGAATAGTAACAGTATGGCAAAAAATACAAAATCAACGAAGAAGAGAGTCGTTCGAATCGAGGCTTCCGGTAAGGCGTTTATCTATGCCTCCTTCAACAACGTCATCGTTTCCCTCACCAACAACGATGGTCAGGTGATTTCCTGGTCTTCCGCCGGTAAGATGGGATACAGAGGTTCCAAGAAAAACACTCCCTACGCGGCCCAGATGGTGGCCCAGGATTGCGCGAAGGTTGCCTACGACCTCGGTCTGCGCAGAGTGAAGGTTTACGTTAAAGGTCCGGGACAAGGCCGTGAGTCGGCTATCCGTTCCATCAACACCACGGGCATCATCGTGGAGGAGATCACGGATGTCACCCCGCTGCCGCACAATGGCTGCCGTCCTCCCAAACACAGAAGAGTATAATTTATCATTCATCATCGAAAAAACATAGAATATGGCAAGATATACAGGACCCAAAACGAAAATTGCGAGAAAGTTCAAGGAACCCATCTACGGTCCCGACAAATATTTCGAGAGAAAGAACTATGCCCCGGGTCAGCATGGTCAGTCTCGCAGACGCTCCAAACTGTCCGAGTATGGTATGCAGCTGCAGGAGAAACAGAAAGCGAAATACACCTACGGCATCCTTGAGCGCCAGTTCCGCAAACTGTTCGACATGGCATCCCGTCGTAAAGGTGTGACCGGTCAGAACTTGATGCAGCTCATCGAGAGCCGTCTTGACAACGTGGTTTACCGCCTCGGCATCGCCCCCACCCGTAACGGCGCCCGCCAGCTGGTCAGCCATCGTCACATCACCGTGAACGGCCAGATCTGCAACATCCCGTCTATGCTGCTCCGTCCGGGTGACATCGTGGAGGTTCGCGAACGCTCCAAATCCCTGGAGGTCATCGAGAACTCCCTCAGCGGCAAGGCTATGAACTACGGTTGGCTCGAATGGGACGGCAACATGAAGGTGGGTAAATTCATGCAGTATCCCACCCGTGAGGAGATCCCCGAGACCATCAACGAACAGGCCATCGTTGAGCTTTACTCCAAGTAAGGTTTAAGGTTTAAGGTTTAGGGTTTAAGGTTTAAGGCAACCTGATAACCATAAACCATAAACCATAAACGTTAAACATTAAACCAACAGATAATTAAAACAGACAAAAATGGCAATATTAACATTTCAGAAACCCGACAAGGTCATCATGAATGAGGCCGACGATTTTCACGGCATATTTGAATTTCGTCCCCTGCAGCAAGGCTTCGGCGTCACCATCGGTAACGCCCTCCGCCGCGTTCTGCTCTCTTCATTGGAAGGCTATGCCATTACCTCCGTCAAAATCGAAGGCGTTGCGCAGGAGTTCTCGTCAATTCCCGGCGTGATGGAGGATGTGCTCGACATCGTGCTCAACCTCAAGCAAGTGCGCCTCAAAAATAAAGTCGAAGGATTCACCTCCGAAAAGGTCTCCGTCGTCATCAGCGGTCAGGACACCTTCACGGCCGGCGATATGAACCGTTTCCTCAACTACTTCCAGGTGCTGAACCCGGAACTGTTGATTTGCCGTATGGAACCCACCGTCCGCTTGAACATGGAAATCACCATCGACAAGGGTCGCGGCTATGTACCCGTGGAGGACAACCGCCAGATCCACGACGGTATCGATGTGATTGCCGTGGATTCCACCCACACGCCTATCAAGAATGTGAAATACACGATTGAGCCTTTCCGTGTGGAGCAGAAGACCGACTACGAGAAACTGATCATCGAGGTGCAGACCGATGGTTCCATCCATCCCAAGGATGCCATCCAAGAGGCCGCGAAGATTCTGATCCAGCATTTTGTCCTGCTTTCCGACGAGAACCTCGCCCTTGATACCCAGGAGCAACCCGACAGCCCCGAAGTGTCTGAGGACAACGAGAAGAATATCCGTCAGATGCTCCAAGCCAAGCTGATTGATATGGACCTCTCCGTCAGAGCACTGAACTGTCTGAAATCCGCTGAGTTGGAGACTTTGGGCGATTTGGTGGCTTTCCATAAGGCCGACCTGCTCAAATTCCGCAACTTCGGTAAGAAATCCCTCGCCGAGTTGGAGGAACTTGTCCACAACAAAGGTCTGGAATTTGGTATGAATGTAGAAAAGTATAATACAGATAACGAATAAAACAATGAGACACGCTAAGAAAATCAACCATTTAGGAAGAACAGATGCCCACAGAAAGGCTATGTTGTCGAATATGGCGACTTCTCTGATCATGCATAAGCGTATCAGCACGACCCTGGCGAAGGCGAAAGCGTTAAGAATGTTTGTGGAACCCATCGTGACCCGTTCCAAGAACGACACGACCCACTCCCGCCGCGAGGTGTTCTCCCAGTTGCAGAACAAATACGCCGTCACGGAGCTGTTCAGAGAGATTTCCCCGAAGATTGCCGACCGTCCGGGCGGTTACACCCGCATCCTGAAGACCGGCTTCCGCAAGGGCGACAATGCCGAGATGTGCATCATCGAGTTTGTGGACTACAACGAGACCTATACCGTTGACAAGTCCAAGAAGAAAGCCACCCGCACGCGTCGTAGCAGCAAGAAATCTGCCGCTCCCGCCGAGAACGTGGCCGCCGAAGCCCCGGTTGCTGAAGTCGAAGCTCCCGCAGCCGAGTAATCGCGAATTTACATTAAAATTAGCAAATAGCGGTGTCAGTTACGATGCCGCTTTTGTTGTATATAATAAGAAAATCAGACATTTATGGTTATATTAGACAGACCCTTCGTGTCGGACATGATGGCGGACACGTTGCAAAAAAACAATATCCCCGTGCTGCGGAATGCCATGTCAGAACTCCGCGTCTCGAATGGCAAACTGCTGAACGATAGCGAATTCAGCGAGGAGTACAAGACAACGGGCAAAATCTACACCGTCTCCGAAAACGCTCTCGGTTGGATTTACGAGCATATCGATGACAAACGTTTCATCGACAGTATCTCCCTCGTGAAAGACAAACACGCATTCCGTCGCATTTGCCGCGACATCTATCCTGACTTCTTCTTCAAGGAGGTGAATATCAACGAGATGGCTGACTTGGATACCGACACGCTCGTATTCCCTTGCGTGATTAAACCCTCGGTGGGATTCCTGAGCAAGGGGGTATTCGTAGCCCGTGACGCCGACGATTATCGGAAAGCCGTAGCCTCGCTGCAACAGGATTTCGCGACGGCAGGGGCTGGATTTCCGGAATTTGTCGTTGGCCGGAGTCGCTTCCTCATCGAGGAATATATCCGGGGTGAGGAGTATGCGGTCGATACCTATTTCGACGAAAACGAGAAGCCGGCAATCCTCAATATTTTCCATCACAAGTTCATGGACGAGTCCGACACCTCCGACCGGTTGTATATGACCAGCCGTCGCCTGTTCGACCTCTACGAAGAGGCGTTCACCCGTTTCCTCACCACCCTCAACGCGACGCTGCATCTGCGTAATTTCCCGATGCACATCGAATTCCGCTATGATGGTCGCAAGGCTGTGCCGATTGAGATTAACCCGCTGCGTTTCACGGGCTTCTGCCTCAACGAGCTGCAGGTGTTTATCAGCGGCAAGCACCCGATGGTCTCCTACCTGAACGGCACGCATGTCACCAAGGAGGAGATGTGGGCTGGCAAGGAGAACCTCACCTACGCTTTCACTGTGCTGGATCTTCCGCAGGGTTGCGAGGACAGGACGTTCGACGAGGAGAAGTTCCGTGCGGACTTCCCCGGCGTTATTGATGTGCGCCTCGTGCCGGACAAGACCTCCGGTGTGGCAGCCACGGTCTTCTTGTGCACGGAAACGGCGAACGAGGCCGCTTTCGACCCGATTATGGGGCTGGATATGCGGGAGTACATGCGATAGTCTTTGATGCTACCCGACGGCTGGTGTGGGCATCAGAACTTGAAGGTCCACATCAGCGACGGGATGATGGGGAAGAGACTCATCTGGTAGGCGTGGTTCTGCATGGTGAAGCTTGTGATGTCGCCGTTGTTAGTGTTCACGGAAGTCTCGAAGAAGACCAAGAACGGGTTCTGGCGGTTGTACACGTTGTAAACGGACAGGTTCAGGCCCGTCTCGAACTTGCTCGTCTTCTTGATGGTCCAGTCGATGGAGAGATCGAGTCTGTGGTAGGGTTTCACGCGGTATGCGTTGCGGTCGCTCCACTCGGTCACCACCGATCCCATATAGAGGTAGTAGCCCAGCGGTACCGTCATGGTGTTGCCCGATTGGAAGACCCACAAAGCCGACACTCTCAGCTTGTTGCGCAGAATTTCGTACGACAGGCTGATGGAGACGTCGTGTCTTCGGTCGTATTTCGCCCAGAAGGGTTTCCCGCCGTTGAGGTCGTCGAACTGACGCCGTGTGAAACCTAACGTGTAGCCGATGAAGCCCGTCCAGCGGCCTTTGGCTTTCTTGACGAAGAATTCCGCGCCGGCCGCCCAACCCTTGCCGAAGACGTACTGCTGGTCAGGATTCTGGGTAAGGCTGCTGAAGTCCAACCCGTCGCGATACTCGGCCAGATTGTACATCTGTTTGTAGTACAGGTCGATATACGTCTCAAACATATTCTGGTGGAAGTTTTTGAACGCGCCGAGCGAGAACTGCAGCACGGTCTGCGGTTTGAGAAGGTCGGTGGAGGGCATCCAGACATCCGTCGGCAACGAAATGGTGGCGATGGAAATCTGATGCATAAACTGGTAATTCAGTGTTGCTGAAGCTTTTATAGACGTCGTGGAGTCAATGAGCCAACGCAGCGAAAGTCGAGGCTCGACTCGGTTGTACTGCGCGATGATTTGCCCGGGACGGTAAACGATGGAGTCCACCACGTGTCCGAAGTCGTCGAGCACGGCGCGCGTGAAGGAGCCGAGATGGAGGAAGTTGGTGTAGCGCACGCCGGCGTTGAGTTTCCAATGCTTGGTGATGTCCCATTCGTCGTGTGCGTAGATGGCCAGTTCGTTGCCGAAGTAATGTTGCTGCGACGGCATGTCAAAGTTGCCGCCTTCGCCTGCCTGCACGTCGAATTTCCCCGGCAGGCAGTGGTGCAGCACGTTGTGGACGCCGAATCTGACGTTGTGTTGCGGGGTGGGAATCCAAGTGAGTTCGCTCTTGAGACTGTAGTCGCGCACACCCGAAGTGAGCTTGAAGGAGTATGGGTCAACGCGCATTTCGGTTCCGAAATCGTAATAGCTGAACGTGGCCGACGTGTTGAGGAACAAGCGGTTGGCTATGAGGTAGTTCCACCGTGCCGATGCGGCTGCATTGCTCCAGCGGAACGACATTTTGGTCTGTTGGCTCTTCGACTTGAAACCATAGACGTCGCTGCCGTAGTAGGCTCCGAAATAGAGTCGGTGCCGTGGGTTGATGACAATGTTGAACTTCGCGTTGATGTCGTAGAAGTAGAAGTTGGTGCCCTTCATGGGGCTGTCCTTTTTGAGGAAAGGTTGCATGATGACATCGGCGTAGGTGCGGCGTGCGGAGATGAGGAACGAGGCGCGGTTTTTCTTGATGGGGCCCTGCACGGTGAGGTGCGAGAAGATAAGGCCCAAGCCGCCATCGACTTCGTATTTTTTGAGGTTGCCTTCTTTTTGATAGACGTTGAGGATCGAGGCCGCGCGCCCACCGAAATAGGCCGGCATGCCCGACTTGATAAGGTCGATGCTCTTCACGGCGTCGGCGTTGAAGATGGAGAAGAAGCCGAAAAGGTGGTCGGGATTGTAGATGGTGGCCTCGTCAAGGAGGACAAGGTTCTGGTCGGTGCCGCTGCCGCGCACGTAGAAGCCGGAATTGCCTTCGCCGCCCGATTGCACGCCCGGCAGCAGCTGGATGGACTTGATGATGTCGGCCTCTCCCATAAGCGCGGGCAACGCCTTGATGGTCTGGATGCTCATCTCCATGCGCCCCACGTCGCCGCCGGTCACGTTCACGTCGCCTTTCTCGCCTTGGATCACCACCTCTTCGCCCTCGATGGCCATCGGCTCGAGCTCGAAACGTCGGGACAGGTTTTTATTCAGCATCAACGTGTCCTCTATCGACTTGTATCCCATGAAGTTGACGGACAGTTTGTATTTTCCCGGCAGTACCGACACGGAATAGTAACCTGCTTGGTTGGTGACGCATCCTTGCACGTTGGAGGCGTCCGTCAAATCGGTGAGGATGACGTAAACGCCCATCATGGATTCTCCGTTGGAGGCGTCCGTCACAGTGCCTGACAGCGACACTCGGGCGGTTTGTGCCTGCGCAAAGGTTGCACAGAGAATGGTGAGTATCAGTATGTATATTCTTTTCATCATATTCGTTAGTTGCCTGGCGTTGCTTTGAGTTTTATTGTCATTTGGCTGAAGGTGACGCCGATGACGATAACCAGGATTCCCCAAAACTTCATCTGGGTGAAGGTTTCCTGTCCAATGGAAGCGGCGGCAAGAAGTGTGACGATGGGGATGAGGTTTGTAAAGATGCAAGTCTTGGTCACGGTCAGCTGTTTGACAGAGTAGGAGTAGAGCATGTATGCGCCCGCTGAGCAGAGTATGGCCAGACAAAGCAGGCTGAGAATTGTGCTGGAGTCCCATATCATCGCAGGCCATTGCTTGATGTCGAAGATTAGGATAAAGGGGATGTAGAACGGAATGGCGATGAAGTTCTGCCAAGTGGTGACGGTGGCGGGACTGTACTTTTTTAGCAGGCGGGTAAGCAGCACGCTGTAGCCAGAGGCGGACAGCACCGCGATACTGAGCAGCATTGTACCTTTCAAACTGAAGGAAATTTGTCCGTTCGGTCCCAAGGTCAGCATCAACACCCCGACCACCGAGACCAGTGTTCCGACCACAAATTCCCAGCGGATAGGGGCTTTTTCGGCGAAATACATGGTGATGGAGATGACAATCGGGATGAGGGCGATGATCACGGCTGCATAGCTGGCGTCCACATATTTCAGACCGAAATCTTCTCCAATGAAGTAGAGGAAGGGCTCGAAGAAAGCCAGAAGGAGAAAATCCTTGTAGTCGGCGCGTTCCACCCGTTGCAGCTTTTTTCGCAAAGATAGCAGCGTGATGAACACTGCCGATGCAATCAGCAACCGGATGGCCACGATGGTGAACACTGGGAAATGGTTGTTTAAGAGATGTTTAATCCATACAAAACTGAGGCCCCAAAAGAGCATTGCGAACATAATCGCCAGGTAACCTAAACCTTCTTTCTTATAGTCATTTTTCATGGCGGCAAAAATCCGATTTTTTTTTCAATTGTGCAATATAATAAGGTATTTATCGTTATGGAAACGTCAATTTTTTTCTATGAAGAAGTACATTTACTTAATAGTCAGTGTTTTATCAATAACGTTGCTGCTCGGTTCCTGCAAGGAAAACGACCTTACGCCGGTGTACATACACGTAACGGAAAAAACGTTCGAGGATTGTATCGATGTGAGCAATTTCAATGAGACACACGAGCAGAACTTCGATCAGGAGCAGTTGGAGGCGCTCAAGCGTCATAAGTTCACCCATGTGAATGTCTATGTAAACAACAAGAACTTGGGCTGTTGGCAAATCCCCTGCAAGGTCCCGGTTTTGGGTATCAGCGGAGCGGACACGAGCACGCTGGTGTTGCTTCCGGCGTTCCCGATTTCGGGTATGTCCAACACGATTTGGAGTTACCCCTTCCTGAACATCTGCCGCCAGAAAGTGGTGCTGCAGAAGGGCACGACTTACGAGACGGAACAGAACCCGCCGAGGTACGTCTATAGCGAATACGCCCGATTCCCCTTCTTCCAGACCTTTTCCAACAGCACTCCGTTTATGCCCAGCGACACCTCCAGAAGCAAGCTGAACCTGCTGCCGGTCTTGTACGACGGCAAAAACGTCGGGGAGCTCGTGATGTCGGACTCCACTGCGCGGAGTTTCGACATATACTCGCCGCAAATCCCCATGCCGGTGGGTAACTACCGCGTGCTGCTGGAAATCCGTTACAAAACCGAATGCCCAGTGGATATCTCCATGAAGATGTCCACGGCTATCAATCCCCACATGGCTTATCCCATCGGAGGTTTCTTCGCCTCGCCCAACGAGTGGAAGACCATCCATTTCGACCTGACCAACACGATCAACAACAACCACAACGCGGCGGGAACCGCGACTTTGGGAACTTTGATCTTCTCCGGCGCGGGGGAAAAGGGCAAGGTTTCCCACGTGCGTATTGATGACGTCAAAGTGGTTTACATCCGTACCGCATAGCGCTTATGAACAAGACCAGACTGACCTGTGTTTACTTGCTTTTGGATTTCGTAGCCGCCCTTATCACGTGGGTCGCGCTATATATGTACCGCAAGCATATCGGTGAAGCGGCGAGTTTGGACGCCATCTTCGCGGCCATGCGCGTGGACTCCAAATTCTGGCTCGGGCTGGCCTTGTATCCCGTTTACTGGGTCTTTATCCACGCCTTTTTCGGCTATTACAACAAGATATATCGGAAATCGAGGCTTGATGAGTTGGTGACCACCATTGGCGTGACGCTTTTCGGCTGCCTCATCTTCTTCTTCGTCTTCATTCTCGATGACATCGTCACGTCGCCCAACGACTACGTGAAATACCTGCTCTTCCTCTGCTTTTGGCAGTTCATGCTGACCTACATTCCCCGTTTGTTGGTCACTTCTCATATCAACAAACGCATCCACAACGGACAAATCGGTTTCAACACGATCATTGTGGGGCACGACGAGATGGCGGTCAAGGCGTACGAGACGGTGCTGAAACAGCATCTGCGCTCCGGCCACTTTTTCGTCGGCTATATCCGTGTCGATGACACGCACCCCGACATGATGGAGGGGAAACTGCCGTGTGTCGGCACCGTGTCGGATATGAGCCGGGTGGTGGAAGAACAGCATGTGGAGGAGATTGTCGTGGCGTTGCACAATGGCCAGCGGAAATACGTGCAGCAGGTCCTCGCCCTCGTGCGCCGCAACCACAATCTGACGGTGAGCATGGTGCCGCAGGAACATGACGTGTTGCTGGGTACCGTGAGGACCTCCTCCGTCCTCGACGAACCGCTGATTTCAGTCACGCCGGAGTATCTGCCCACGTGGCAGCGTTTCGTGAAGCGTGGCTGCGACATCGTTCTCTCGCTCATCGCCATCATATTGCTGCTGCCGGTGTATGTCTTTCTCGCCATCGGGGTGAAGCGGTCGTCACCGGGTCCTGTGTTTTATTTGCAGGAACGTATCGGTTATCTCGGTAAACCGTTCAATATCATCAAGTTCCGTTCTATGTGCGCGGATGCTGAGAACAACGGGCCGATGCTCTCCTCCGAGAGCGACCCCCGCATCACGGCGTTCGGGAAGTTTATGCGGCAGTATCGCCTTGACGAGACCCCGCAGTTCTTCAACGTGTTGCGCGGTGATATGTCTTTGGTCGGTTATCGTCCTGAAAGACAGTATTATATCGACAAAATAATGGAATGCGCCCCTTACTATCACTTGCTGCTCGGCATCAAGCCCGGCATCACTTCTTGGGGGCAGGTGCGCTTCGGATATGCCGAAAGTGTGGAAGAGATGGTGGAGCGTCTCCGCTGGGACATCCTCTACATTGAGAACATGTCACTCCTGATGGATGTCAAAATTCTCATCTACACGGTGCTGATTATCCTCAAACGCGAGGGAAAATAGCGAGACGACTGCGCCAACCGTTGACGCGTTTTCGCTGTTGTGTCCGCCATAACCAAAAAAATGTATCTTTGCAACTTTATTTTGAAAACGTAAAAACGGCCTATGATTGAATACAATACCAAGCGTAATAAGCTTATAATCAGGGAATACGGAAGAAATATCCAGAAGCTTGTCGAGGAATGTGTGAAAATTGAGGATAGGGAGAAGCGCACGCAGACCGCGTATGCGATTGTGCGCATCATGAGCGATGTGGTCAATTCCAAGGAGAACAGCACTGAGGTCGGTCGGAACAACGACGACTTCTGGAACAAGCTTTGGGACCATCTCTATATTATGTCCGAATATCAGTTGGACGTGGACTCCCCCTATCCGAAGCCAGTGCCCGACACTTCCGAGCGGAAGATGGAGAAACCCTCCTACAACAACAAGAACAGGGTGAGGTTCCGCACCTACGGGGTGAATCTTCAGAATATGATTCGCAAAATTGCCGAATATCCGGAAGACGTGCGTGCGCAGTATGCCCCGATGCTCGCCAACCATCTGAAAATGATGTATTTGACGTATAACCGTAATTCAGTCAACGACCAACTCATCCGCCACCAGCTGTCGGAAATTTCCGAAGACCGGATCACGCTTCCCGATGACTTCACGTTCGCCAATACCAAGGAGTTGCTTAACATCGCCAACTCCAACCAGACGTTCTACGTGACACCTCAGCCGGGCAAGAAGAAGAAAAAGAAGAAAAAGAAGAAAAACAGTAATCCTGCTGTATGAATATAATTGATGTTCAGGAAGTTACTAAACGTTACGGGGATTTCACAGCCCTAGACAGCGTCTCACTTTCCGTGCCTCAAGGTTGCGTTTTCGGGCTGTTGGGACCCAACGGTGCCGGCAAGACATCCTTGATTCGCATCCTTATGCGCATTTCCGCCCCTGAAAAAGGGCAGATTTTCTTCAAAGGGCATCCTCTTGCCGATGATGATGTCTTTGATATGGGTTATCTCCCCGAGGAGCGCGGACTCTACAAGAAGATGAAGGTCGGTGAGCAAGGAATGTATCTGGCACGCTTGAAGGGCCTCGACCGGCAAGAGGCTTATAAGCGTCTGCGTGAGAAGTTCGAACAGTTCGGCATGATGGAATGGTGGAACAAGCCCGTGGAGGAACTCTCCAAGGGTATGCAACAGAAGGTGCAATTCATCACCACCATTCTGCACAAGCCCTCCTTCCTGATTCTCGACGAGCCTTTCAGCGGTTTCGACCCCATCAATGCCAATATGCTGAAGGAGGAGGTCAAAAAGTTGAAGGATGAAGGCACGACTATCGTGCTCTCCACCCACAATATGGCCTCCGTGGAGGAAATCTGCGACCATATCGCCCTCATCAACCGCTCGCGCAAAATTCTGGAAGGGGACATTTTCGAAGTGAAGAACCGGTTCAAGAAGAACCTGTACTCCATCGAGACCACCCGTCTTCCCGAAGTACTGCTTCAACAGCTTGAAGAGCAGAAGTATGGAATTTGTTCGCAATTCTCGAATGACTACTACACCCGTTTGGAAGTCAAGATTCCCGAGGGGCGTACTGCCAACAATCTGTTGCAATTGATTATGCAACATACGGATATTCACGCTTTTAATGAGATAATGCCCACCATGAGCGAGATTTTTATCGAGCAGGTGGAACTGGCCAACCAACAACCCGACCATGAAGAATAAGACCCTCCTGATTATTTCGCGCGAATATTTGACGCGCATCCAGAAGAAATCGTTCATCATCATCACCATCTTGATGCCGGTGTTGTTGGTGGCTATGATTGTGCTGCCGGTGCTGTTTATGACGCTCAGCGAAAAAAGGCAGTTCTCGAGAATCCTTGTGGTGGACGAGAGCGAGGTCTTCATCAACAACTTCCAAGATAACGAGCACTACGAGTTTTGTTACCGCTCCGGCGACATTGAGCAGATCAAGCGCGAGGCGTTCGATCAGGATTTCGATGTGGTGCTGCAGATCCTGTCGAACTCGCAGGGCGTGAAGTCCAATATCTACTATAAGAAGAACTTGCCTACGGGTCTGCAGTCGGAGGTGGAAAGCCAGATGGACGACATCTTTTTCAACCAGCTGTTGAAGGATTCCCTGAGCATTGACCCTCAGCGTTTCGAGAATATGCAGACCTTGGCGAAGTCCGAGGCCGCCACTATTCAAATCGACGACAGGGGAGGGGAGAAGGAACACGATTCCGAGGTGAACCAGATTTTCGGCATGATGTGCGGATTGATTATCTACTTCATTATCATCATGTTCGCCAGCTTGGTCTTGCGCGGAGTGTTGGAGGAGAAGTCGAACCGTATTGTGGAGGTGCTGCTCTCGTCGGTGAAGCCCGCCCAGCTGCTTGTCGGCAAGATTGTGGGTATCGCCCTGGTGGGGTTGACGCAGTTGGTGATATGGGCCGCGTTGTCGGGTGCCATCCTCTTGGGCATCCAGCTTGCCGCTCCCGACCTCTTCAGCTCCGATGCGGTGGAGACGGTAGCCACTACGGCCACTTCCGGAGAAATGCTGTCCAACGGTGCGGAGCTCGCGGCCGATCCCGGCAACATCTTCTCCATGATCCAGAACTATTTCCCCGTCTCGTTCGGCGTCATCATCTTCTGCTTTGTCTTCTACTTTGTTGTGGGTTACCTGATTTACTCGACGCTCTATGCGGCCACGGGTTCCGTGGTGGACAACGAGAGCGATTCGCAGCAATATACGATGCCCATCACGATTCCGCTGATTCTGGCCATTGTGTTTGTGCCGAGCATCTCCACCAACCCCGACGGCTCGTTGGCGATGTGGCTTTCGATGATCCCGCTCACCTCGCCCATCGCGATGATGGTGCGGCTGCCCTCCGGCGTGCCCGCGTGGGAACTGCTGCTGTCGATGGGCATCGCGCTCGCCTTCCTCGTCTTCTGCATCTGGTTCGCGGCCAAAGTCTACCGCATCGGCATCATGACCTACGGCAAGAAACCCTCGTGGCGCACGATTTTCAGGTGGTTGCGGCAGTGATTTGTGATTTGTGATTTGTGATTTGTGAGGGCTCTAGTAATCTTCAAAGTCTTAGGGCGAAAGACAAAGAGATGAATAAAATGGAATAAAGCAACTTTTTGTAAAGAACTAACGTAATATCCTAACGACTTACGTCTATCGTCTAACAAATCAATCGAACAATAAAGAACAACGACAATGGCTAACGAAACGAGAGGTTTCACCTCGAACATTGGAGCGATATTGGCCGCGGCCGGCGGTGCCGTGGGCTTGGGCAACATTTGGCGCTACCCTTATATGCTGGGACAGAACGGCGGCGGGGCTTTCCTGCTCGTCAATATGTTCTTTGTGCTGATGATCGGCATCCCGCTGATGATGTCGGAATTTGTCATCGGACGCCGCACGCAGAGCAATGTTGTGGGTGCTTACCGCAAGATGTCGCCCGACCATAAAGGGTGGACAGTGCTGGGCTATTTCGGCATTATAGCCGCTGTGTTGATATACGCTTTCTACAGTGTGGTGGCCGGCTGGACGCTGAACTACATCGTGATGGCCAGTACGGGCCATCTTTCCGGGCTTGAACCCGCGGAAGTGTCCGAAGCTTTCTCCGCTTTTACATCGCACTCTTTTTGGCCGGTGCTCTGTCAGCTCTTGTTTCTGGCTCTCACCGCGCTGGTCATCACCTTCGGAGTCCAGAAGGGTATCGAGAAGGTTTCCAAAATCCTGATGCCGGTTTTGTTCATCCTGCTGTTGCTCATGTGCGTTCGCTCGCTCACCCTTCCGGCGGCCAGCGAGGGGCTGTCGTTCCTCTTCCGCCCCGATTTCAGCAAACTTACGGGCCAAGGGGTGCTGGGGGCGCTTGGGCAGTCGTTCTTCTCCCTCAGTCTTGGCATGGGCGCGATGGTGACCTACGGTTCTTATATTCGCAAAGAGGACTCTCTCTTCAAGACCAGCTTGTGGATTTCCATTTGTGATCTTATGGTGGCGATTCTGGCGGGTGTGGTCATCTTTCCGGCGGTTTTCTCGTTTGGCATGGATCCCGCTGGCGGCCCGCAGCTCGTCTATGTGGTATTGCCCAACGTTTTCAACAGTATGCCGATGGGCGGTGTCTTTGCCGCCATCTTCTTCCTGCTGTTGGGTATCGCCGCACTTACCTCCACCATCTCGCTGCAAGAGATTGTGGTGGCCTTTACCGTTGAAGAACTGCATTGGAGTCGTCGCAAGAGCTCTATAATCAGCATGTTGGTGGTTTTCTTCGTTGGTGTGTTTTGCGCGCTTTCGTTTGGAGTGCTGAAAGATGCGACGATTTTCGGACACACGGTCTTCGAGTTCTTCGACGTGATTACGGCTTCCTATCTGATGCCCATCGGCGCCTTGGCGATGACCATCTTCCTCGGCTGGTTCTTCCCAAAAGTCGAAATCAAAGACGAAATCACCAACGGCGGCACGCTGAAAGGCAAACTGTTCGAGCTCTATTATTTCATCCTGCGTTATGTCGCCCCGTTGGCGTTGCTGGTTATTCTGATTTCAGGAATTGTGGGATGATTTGAAAAAATGTATCTTTGCCGATTGATTTTTGCCGAATGGAAAAAGTTTACTTCACCGATTTTGTGAATGCCGACAAGGCCAACGTGCCGGAGTCGTTGCGCGAGTGGCAGCGCAAGTGGCCCGCGTCGCCGCTTCTCAATATGTTCTGTCTGAAGGACCCCGCTGCTAAAGTTTCGGGCCGACAACGCCTGCGGATGCTGCTCACCCTTCCCGACAAGCTGCGGTTCGACACGCTCCCGTTGGAGACTGCCCCGGTGGTGGAGGTGCGTGAGAAACCCCAGCTCAAGATCGTGGAAACCAGGACGAAGCGTCCCGATGACCTCAACCCGATCTTCGTGAAGCATCCTGCCCCCGACCACGACAACCGGCAGGCTCTCATCGACCAGCTGATTGAAAAATTCTCCAAGGATGCTCCCAAAATCATCTACTCCCCCGACACGCATGACGCGGAAGCCGATTACGGACAGGAGAGTTCCATAGAGGATCAAAGTATCGTAAGTGTTTCATTGGCAGAGATTTATGCCGACCAAGGGTACTATGACAGGGCTATCCAGATGTTTGAAATATTGAAGTTGCATTTTCCCGAAAAAAATGCTATCTTTGCCGCCCGAATTGAGGAACTGCGAAAAATGATGTCGGAGGGATGATTTTGGCATTGTTTTTGCAAAAGAAAACCGGATTTAGAAAGAAAGATTAAGTAACAGATTCATAAACTAAAAAAGTAAAGAGATGTTTACATTGTGTGTAGTTTTAATCATTTTGGCAAGTATCGTACTGGCTTTCGTGGTGCTCATCCAGAACTCCAAAGGCGGCGGCCTCGCTTCCAACTTCGCCTCTTCCAACCAGGTGATGGGTGTGCGCAAAACCGCTGACGTGCTGGAGAAAACCACCTGGGGTCTCGCCGCCGGCATCATGCTGCTCTGCTTCGTCTGCGCTTTTATGTCCAAGAGCGAGTACAACAGCATCCACGGCTCCACCAACACCCAAGTCGAGCAGACCACCGATGCAGCTGAGGAATAATCGATTTTAAGGATATAGAGTTGAACATGCAGCGCCAAAGGTGTTGCGTGTTCTTTTTGTTTGTAAAATAAACTGTTGAATAAATGAACATTAAGCACGAAAACGTTCCCGGCCAGCTCCAGGAACTCACCATCGAAATCCAGAAAGATGACTACGCCGAGAATGTGGACAAGGCGTTAAAGAAACAACGCCGCGAGATCGCCGTCCCTGGATTCCGCAAAGGTAACGCCCCCATGGGCATCGTACAAAAAATGTACGGCAAAAACATCCTCGTGATGGAAATCGACAAGCTCGTCAACGAGCAGATCGAAAAATTCTTCAAGGACAACGACATCAAGTTCATTTTCGAACCCATGCCCGTGGAAGGCAAATCGCAGGTGGACTTCGATAACCCCGACAACTTCTCGTTCGTTTACGAGTACGTCGTCCGTCCGGAGGTGAATATCGACCTCAGCGCCATGCCGGCCGTCACCGACTTCACCGTCATCCCCAGCGAAGAGGAAATCACCACCCAGATCGACCAACTTCGCGAACGCCACGGCAAGTATGAGATGCCCGACACTATCGAGGCAAATGACAGCGTTTCAGTGAGCTACGGCGGCGAGAAGGAGGCTTTCTTCTTCATCCGCGACCTCAAGGATGACGCCCGCAAAGAGTTCATCGGCAAGAAGAAAGAGGACACGCTGACGATGGCCATGCGCAAGGCCTTCACCGCCGATCCCTTCTTCGCCCGCGCTTTCGACCTCAAAGTGGACGAACTCAAGGATGACGATCCCTACACCTACGACCTCACCATCAAACGCATCGGTCGCATCAATCCCGCCGAACTCAACGAAGACTTCTTCAAGGCCGCTTATCCCGATGGCAGCGTCACGGACGAGGCCACCATGCGCGAGACTGAGAAGCAGAAAATCGCTGCCCAGTACAAGCCCGACACCGACCGTATGTTCATGGACCGCGCCATCTCCACCCTGCTTGACAATGTGAATGTGGAGCTGCCCGACGATTTCATGCGCCGCTATATCCTGGCCGTGCAGAAGGATATGACCGAGGAAGCCTTGGACAAAGAGTTCGAACGCTACAAAAACTCCTTCAAGTGGCAGATTATCGAGAATACGCTCGTGGAAGGCGAGGATGTGAACGTCACCCGTGCCGACATAGAGGAATATTTCCGCAACTACTTCATCCAGAATTACTTCGCAAATTTCAACGCCGAAAGTGTGAAGGATCAGGTCGATAAGATCGTGGCCGATTCGATGAAGAATCAGGAGTACGTGAAGAACGCCTACGACCTGCTCTACGACCAGAAGCTGGTGGCCCTGATGCGCAAGAAAATGAACATCAACCACAAGGAAGGCGACTTCAAGGCCTTCGTGGATGAGATTTCGTCTGAGCGCAAGGACGAGAAACCCGCTGAAGAGGCTTCCGCTGAGGAGAAACCGAAAAAAACGACGAAGCGCAAAACCACGGCTAAGAAAGCTGAGACTGAGGAACCCGCCGCTGAGGCCGCTCCCGCCGAGGAAAAGCCTAAGAAGACGCGTGCCAAATCCACTAAAGCCAAAACTGAAAAAGAGTAATCTATGAGAAGCGAATTCCAGAACTATGCGCTCAAACAGCATGGTATCAGCAGCTTGAAGATGGACCGCTACATCTCCAGGACAAACGACTACATCACTCCCTACATCATTGAAGAGCGCCCGATGAATATCACCCAGTTGGACGTCTTTTCCCGCCTGATGAAAGACCGTATCATCTTCATGGGCGTGCCGATTGACGACGATGTGGCCAACATTATCCAAGCCCAGCTCCTGTTCCTCGAATCCCAGGATTCCGAGCGCGACATCCAGATCTACGTCAACAGCCCCGGCGGTATGGTCTATGCCGGCTTGGGCATCTACGACACGATGCAGTATCTGAAGCCCGATGTCTCCACGATTTGCACCGGTATGGCCGCTTCCATGGCTGCCGTGCTGATGTGCGCCGGTGCGAAAGGCAAACGTTTCGCCCTCCCGCACTCCCGCGTGATGATTCACCAGCCTATGGGCGGTGCGCAAGGCCAGGCTTCCGACATCGAAATCGAGGCCCGCGAGATCCAGAAAATCAAGAAGGAGCTCTACGAGATCATCGCCTACCACACCGGCAAAGACTATGACCAGGTGTGGAAAGACAGCGACCGCGACTACTGGATGACTGCCGCCGAAGCCAAAGAGTACGGCATGATCGACCAGGTGCTGGGACGTGACCAGCGCAAATAATCAGTGATTTCAATATCTTGAAATAGAGAAAACCGGCTTCCGGAAATGTCCAGGTGCCGGTTTTCTCGTATAAAACGAATATGGCAAAAAAACAGAATACATACAGAACGTGCAGTTTCTGCGGTCGGGAAATTCCCCGCGACAAATTTATTATCGGCGGTTTGGATGCGATGATCTGCAGCGATTGCCTCGAGGCAGCGATGGATATTTTTCATCAGCACCAGACCGAAACCCAGCATAAAGCGATTTCGGATATCAAACTCAAACTCTTGAAACCGAAGGAGATAAAGGCCAAGCTGGACGATTATGTCATCGGGCAGGAAGAGGCCAAGAAGGTGCTTTCCGTGGCAGTCTATAACCATTATAAACGTCTGATGCAGGAGAGGGACGAGAAGGACCCCGATGTGGACATCGAGAAGTCCAACGTGCTGCTGATTGGTGAGACGGGAACGGGTAAGACGTTGTTGGCCAAAACGATAGCGAATTTGTTGGACGTTCCGTTCTGCATCGCCGACGCCACCGTCTTCACGCAGGCTGGCTATGTGGGCGAGGACGTGGAAAGCATCCTCACCCGTCTGTTGCAGGCTTCCGACTACGATGTGGCCCGTGCGGAACGCGGTATCGTCTTTATTGACGAAATCGACAAGATAGCTCGCAAAGGTTCTGAGAATCCGTCCATTACGCGCGACGTGTCGGGCGAGGGCGTGCAACAGTCGTTGTTGAAGCTCTTGGAAGGATCGGTCGTGAATGTGCCGCCGCAAGGAGGCCGCAAACATCCCGAGCAGGAGTTCATCCAGGTCAATACACGCCATATCCTCTTTATCGGTAGCGGTGCGTTCAACAACCTGTCGAATATCATCTGCGACCGCATGAACACGCATGCCATCGGCTACAACACCAAGAACATCAACTTCAACCCGCAAGAGGCGTTGAAGTATGTCAGCGCGCAGGATGTCAAGGACTTCGGGTTGATTCCGGAGCTCTGCGGCCGTTTCCCGGTGATCACCTCGCTGAACGCACTCGACCGTGTCGCATTGAAACGCATCCTCATCGAGCCGAAGAACGCCTTGGTGAAACAGTATATCGCGTTATTCAAAATGGACGGCATCACGCTGACCTTCACCGAAGACTGTCTCGACTACATCGTTGACAAAGCCGTGGAACTTCAGCTTGGCGCCCGCGGTCTCCGTGCCATCGTCGAGAAAATCATGACCGACGCGATGTTTGAGTTCCCGAGCCTCAACAAAAAGAAAATCGAGGTCGACGAAGCTTACGCAAAGGAAAAGTTCGAGAGCTCGATTTTCTCGTTCAAGGACAAGTAGGATACGGAAATGGATAGCTAAGATTGGGGCTTTCGGTCAGCTGGACCGGAGGCCTCTTTTTTCGTTTTCGGCAACCGTCCCGCCTTCTTCAACGCCGCATGCAGAATCCATTCGATCTGGCCGTTCGTGCTGCGGAACTCGTCGGCAGCCCATTTCTCGATGGCCTCGTAGATCTCGGAATCCACCCGTAAAGCGAAATTTTTCTTCATAAATGGTGATGTTTCCATTCTGTAGAGACGGGGTGCGCCCCCGTCTCTACATGGCGATTATTGGTACAACGTCCCGGTATTGATGACGGGAGATGCGGACTCGTCGGCGCAGAGCACGACCAAGAGGTTGGAGACCATCGCGGCCTTGCGCTCCTCGTCGAGTTCCACGATTTTGTCGGCAGAGAGCTTCTTCAGGGCGAGATCGACCATGCTGACGGCGCCCTCCACGATCTTCTCGCGGGCGGAGATGATGGCGTCGGCCTGCTGGCGGCGCAGCATCACGCTGGCGATTTCGGCGGCGTATGCCAAGTAGTTGATGCGGGCTTCCACGACCTCAATGCCGGCGATTTCCAGGTGCTTGCGCAGTTCGTCTTCCAACCGCTCGTTGATCTCCTCGCCACCCGAACGCAGGGTCACGCCCTCATCCGCGCGGTCGATGTTGTCGTAGGCGTACAGACCCGCCAGCTTGCGCAACGCGGCATCGCTCTGCACGCGCACGAACGAGTCGAAACTCTTGACCGACTTCATCGAGTTTTCGGTGATGGTGCTGCGGACGTCCGAATCCACCTCGAAACAGGCTTTGTAGGTGTCGCAGATTTTCCACACCAAGACAAGGCCGATCATGATGGGATTACCGTTCTTGTCGTTCACCTTGATGGGCTCCACGTCCATGTTCTTCGCGCGAAGCGAGAGCTTCTCCTTGCTGTAGAACGGGTTGACCCAGAAGAAGCCGTTCTGCTTCACCGTGCCCGAGTACTTGCCGAAGAAGGTGAGCACCCGCGACTCGTTGGGCTGTACGATTATGAACCCGCACAAGTGGAGAATCCAGGTGACAAGCAGCAGAAACCCGATGCAAATAGGAAGTAGAATCCAAGGGGTGGCTTCCCCTTCGGCATTCAACATGCAGTCGAGTTTGGCTAATCGAACCACGATCCAGATGAAGAAAACGAACAGACCGAGATTGATCAGCAGGTGCATAAAACCATTGTTTCCTACGGATGTTTGTTTGTTGAACTCTTTGGTATTCATAACTTTAGGATTTAGATTTGTGATTAAAATAATATCATTTTAATATCACGGCAAAAATACATTTTTTTTAATATGCAAGGCTTATACAAAAAAAAATATGTACTTTTGCCACTCAAAAACGGCAAACGCACGGTATCAAGGCTCTTCATCCGCTATCGGCAAGTGTGTTCTTGATACGTAAATGATTGGAATATAGAACTTTAAAATACATAGTTATGAACAGCAACATTTTGTTAATCGGAATCGGAATCGTTATTATTGTTGTGATTCTTGCCATCTGCTACGTGAAGGCACCGCCCAAAGACGCCTACGTCATCTCCGGCCTTTCGCGCAAACCCCGTATTCTCATCGGCAAAGGCGGACTCCGCATCCCCGGTCTCGAACGGGTCGATAAGGTGTTCCTTGGACAAACGAGCGTCGATATCAAGACCTCAACTCCTGTCCCGACCAATGACTTCATCTCGGTCGTCGTGGATGCCGTTGCGAAGATCCGCGTTATCAACACGGACGAGGGCATCCGTCTGGCTGCCAAAAACTTCCTCAACATGACGGAGAAGGATATCGCCATACAGATCAAGGACTCCTTGGAGGGTAACATGCGTGAGATTATCGGCACGCTCGACCTCAAATCCCTCAACATCGACCGAGACGGGTTTTCCGACCAGATTGCCAAGAAGGCCACCCCCGACATGGCGAAGCTCGGCATCGAGGTGATTTCGTGCAATATCCAGAATATCACGGACAACGAGGGACTGATCAAGAACCTCGGTGCGGACAACACCTTCAAGATCCGCAAGGAGGCCGCCATCACCAAGGCACAGGCTGAGCGCGACATCGCCATCGCCGAGTCGGAGGCCGCGAAGGAGGCCAACGATGCCCGCGTCCTCAACGAGACCATCATCGCCGAGAAGAACAACGAGCTGGCCGTGAAGAAGGCCAACCTCAAGGTGGTGGAGGACACGCAGCGCGCCAAGGCCGATGCCGCTTATGAGATCCAGAAGCAGGAGCAGCAGAAGACGGTGAACGAAAAGACCGTCGATGCCGAGGCCACCAAACAACTCCTGACGCAGGAACGGCAGAAGGAAATCAACGCCGCCGCGGTGGAAGCAGAGACCGAAAAAGCCCGCAAGGAGGGCGAACTGACGCTGGAGCAGGTCAAAATCCAGAAGAACAAGCTGGAAGCTGAGGTCCAGAAGACCGCCGATGCCGAGAAATATCAGAAAGAGATAGAGGCTGCGGCCGAGTTGGAGCAACGCAAGCGCAAGGCTGAAGCGGAGGCTTACGAGGCCGAACAGCGTGCCCGTGCCGTGCGTGCGCAGGCCGAAGCCGAGATGTACCGTATGGAGCAGGAATCCATCGGTAAGAAGAAACTCGCTGACGCGGAGGCTTACGCCATCGAGCAGAAGGGTATCGCGGAGGCGTCTGCCATCGAGAAACGCGGTATCGCGGAAGCCGAGGCGATGGAGAAGAAAGCCCTGGCGTTCCAGAAATACGGCGACGCTGCCAAGGCGCAGATGGTCATCGACAAGCTGCCCGAAATCGCCAAATCCGTGGCCGAACCCATCGGTGCCATCAAGGATGTTCGCATTTACGGTGGTAGCGGCGAAGGCATCGCGCAGCTCTCCGGGCAGGTTCCCACCGTCATCAAGCAGACGATGGACACGATCGCCGATGCCACCGGCGTGGATATGACTGAGATCGTGAAGCAATCGACCCTTGAGAACGCCGTGAAGCGCACGTCGGGTAAGGAGAATAAGTAGCATCGTTGTCAGAAACTGCTGTCTATGAAAAGGACCGCTTTGCTCCTGTTCATCTGCCTTTTGGGGATATCGATCCAGGCACAGAAACATCCCCCTCAACCCAAACCCGCCGCCCCGCCGAAGCCTTACGGACCCGTGCCGACCGCCGCGCAGGTGGCTTGGCAGCGGATGGAGATGAATATGTTCTGCCATTTCGGTCCCAACACATTCACCGGCTTGGAGTGGGGTGAGGGCACGGAGGCGGAGGACATCTTCAACCCCACCGCCCTCGACTGCAACCAGTGGGTTTCCGTGGCGAAGCAGGCTGGTTTCGGCGGCATCATCCTCACCGCCAAGCACCACGACGGTTTCTGTCTGTGGCCCAACCCCATGAGCACGCACACCGTGCGCGAGAGCGCGTGGCGCAACGGTCAGGGCGATGTGCTGAAGGAACTTTCCGAAGCTTGCAATAGGGGAGGGGTGAAGTTCGGCATCTACATTTCCCCGTGGGACCGCAACGCGCCCACATACGGCACCCCCGAATACAACAAAGTGTTCCTCAAGACTTTACGACATGCGCACACCCATTACGGCCCTATCTTCGAGCAATGGTTCGACGGGGCCAACGGCGAGGGTCCGAACGGCAAGAAGCAGGTCTATGACTGGAAGAAGTTCAACGGGCAGACGAAGAAGTTGCAGCCCAATGCGGTGATTTTCAGTGATGTGGGTCCCGGATGCCGTTGGGTCGGCAACGAGGAGGGGAAATGCGGGCGCACCTGCTGGTCGCGGCTCGATATTGAAGGCTTCGGTCCCGGTGCCGATGCCCCGTCGCAGGACACGCTCAACGCGGGCAACTACAACGGCGCGTGCTGGGTTCCCGCCGAGACGGACGTCTCCATCCGGCCGGGCTGGTTCTGGCGCGAGAGCGAGCACCCGAAAAGCGTGCAGGAACTGCTGGAAATCTATTACAACAGCGTGGGCCGCAATTCGTTGTTGCTGCTCAACGTCCCGCCCGACAACCGCGGTCTTATCCCTGCCGAGGATTCGCTCCGGCTGATGGAGTTCCGCGCCGCGCTGGACAGCATCTTCGCGAAGGATTTGGCGAAAAAAGCTAACTATGTTTCGGTGTCGAATTATCGTACAAATGACAAAAATCCTCGAATGGAGTTCTGGAATAGTGTGAGAACATGCTGTGGACCATGGCCGTATCATGGTTACTGGGTGATTAGAGACGACCGATATGACTCCTATTGGGCCACCGACGACAGTATAACTACCGCTTGGGTGGAACTTGCGTTCGACGAGCCCCAGACCTTCAACCGCGTGATGCTGCAGGAGTACATCCCGCTGGGACAACGTGTGGAGAAGTTCCATGTTGAGGTAGAGGACGAGAACGGCAGCTGGCGCACCATCGCCGAGGAGACCACCATCGGCTACAAGCGGATTGTGCTCACCGAGACCGTTACCACGAAAAAGGTGAGAATAGTCATTGACAAGAGTCGAGCGTGCATCGTCCTAAACAGGGTAGGGTTATTCTTAGACAACATCTATAAGGAATAACCTTCTTAGAACGGAATAAACCCGATGCCTAATTTGAGCCCGAAACAGTAGGCGCCGAGGATGCGGGAACGGGCGTAATTGTCATAATGCAAAGTGGATTCCTCGTAGTAGAGGGATCCTCTGTCCTTTATCCTGGCGAAAGCCACCTGGTAGCCGCCGAAAGTGGTGCCGATACTTGCGCCTAACGTGAGTTTGAGGCGGTTCAGGAGGATGAAATCATAACCATACTCGAGTTTCATGCCGAAAAGGTTGCCTTTGTTCTCGATGATCTCTTCGTAGGGTTCTGTTGTTCCTTCAATGATGCCCATCAGCAAACCTTCGGTATCCATCTTGTAGCGATAGAAGAAGCCGTCGAACTGGAACTTCAGGTAGTGACCGAGCGGCGCGAAACGGTCGCCGAGATATTGCTTGTAGTAGGCGTTGAAGCCATGCGCGATGACGTTGCCGGAAAGTTCGGCTTCGCGCCAATCGGTGGACCCATAGTATGGATACCCTATCCGAAGGCGACAGTCGCTGCCCTTGAAGGGCGAGTTGTAATAGTCGTAACCCACGCCCACGGTCCCTTTCTTCCAGACCATCAGCTCGATATTGGGCGAAAGGATGTAGTTGAGACCGAGATAGCGTTTCGCTCCATCGCTCATGTTCCAGCCCGAACTCACGGGGTTGGGGTTCAGCCATGCGGGGGAGAAGTATCCCTCCATGTTCAGAATCACGTGGTTGCCCAAGAAGTTGTACATCTTCGGCTTCACATAGTCCTCCACCTGTTGATATACATAACCGTTGATGTAGGCTTTGCGCATCACTTCGGAGTTGCTGAAGTGGCCGGAGGATTCCGTCTTGCCATCAACCACGTCAATGACGCGGAAGTTCACGTCCACGTCGTGCTGGCGGAGGCACAACACGCCGACGATAATGGGGATGGAGTAGGGGAAGATGGGTGCAAGCCAGGGCAAAGTGACTTTGTTGCCGAAGAAACCGCGGCCGGGGGCGTCGGTCACGTGCGCGAAACAGAGTTTACGGCTGCCCAAGTCGGCGGCGATGTCGTCGAGGTATTCAGAGGTATGGTAGCGCATGTTAATGCCGCCGGAGTTGGTGAAGTCATCGTTCCATTGGCGCATTTTCGCGAAGTTGTTGTAGGCTTCGGTCTCGGGCTTCGCGAAGTCCATGCTGATGGTCACCGGCGTGATGTGGTTGCGCTTGAGGGCGCGGCACATCAGCTTCTGCAGCTGCTCGGCGTTGCGCTTGTCGGCGGATGGACTTTGGATGCGGCCGTTGTCGTTGTATATGAGGTAGATGGGAGTGGCGACAAGCACCGATTTCTCGTTGCCGATTTTGGTGTCGGTAACAGCGTCCAGAACAGCCTGCATCTCGGCGTTCACCACCGCGTCGTTGACCCAAGCCCTGAAGGTCGAGTCGCCGTGAATGTCAACCAGCATGTAGTTGACGGTCTTGAACTTGGGGTCGGGAAGCACCTTTGTACTCGTGCTCTGCTGCTTGATGCGGTCGTACTTGGAGTTGGTGGCTGCGGGAAGTGTGGTGTCGCCGCCCGACTGTGCAATTTCCTCCATCGTGGTGCCTTGCGGGTAGTCGCAGAAGTCGATGTACCTCATCTTGTTCTTCACGAAGATGTCGTGGATGAGGTCTTTGGTCACGTTTTGCAGGTATTCGTTCTCGGGGGCGGCCTGCAGCGCGGTCCACGCTCTGCGCAGAGCCAAGACGGCATATTCGTTGCGGTTCATCTTGGAAAGGAAGTAGTTGACCTGCTGCTGTTCGCCTTCCACATCGCGGTAGGATTCCATGTACGAGCTGGTCTGTCCGGAACCCTTGTGCTTGGCGGCCCCGTAGTAGGCGGTGGCCTTGGCGAGGCTCAGGTAGTCATTATCGGGAAAGCTCTGTTCCATCACGTGAATGTTGTAGATGGCTTTGTCATAGTCGTGGTTGATGAGGAAACGGTCGATGCAGGCGAAGCGGGCCACATTGCGCAGCCGCGTGAACTGCTCCTCGGGTTGTACGAAACGCTTGCGACCTTCATTGGAGAGCTTGTTCACCAATCCTTTGACTAGAGTGCGCCGTTTCTCCACGTTGGGGTGGGTGAGCAGCGTGTCGATCATATTGGAACGGTCGGGGATGTTGGCGACCGTTTTCAGGAAGTAATTGTCCGGGAATTGGTAGAAGTCGGTCTCCACTTCCGAACGCTGGAACGGAATCTCGTCGAAGGGCAGGTCGGCGTAGAGCAGCACGTCGAAGAGACCGTCGAGGATGTCGTAGCTGTAGGGGGAATCTTTGTAGAAAGAAAGCAGCCCGACGCGGTCAGCGGCGAATTCCTGCTCGCGGGAGAACTGGTGGTAGCGCATGTAGCGGCTCACGGCGTCTTTGTCCTTGCTTTTCGAGTGGTCGTTCTTGCCATGGTGCTCGCTATAGTGGGCAATCTCATGCGCCAGCACGAAAGCCAGTTCCGCCTCGTTGGTCACCTGCGCCAGCATCCCCATCGTCACCAAGATGGTACCGTTCGGCAGCGAGTAGGCGTTCACCAGGGTGCTCTGCAGGATATAGACGTGGACTTCCTGCTGCAACTGCGGGTGGTTGACCAGCAGCTTCTCTTTGATGTTGTCGAGATACTGGTTCATCTCGGTGCCGTAGAGGACTCTGCCCTGATTGAGCATGGAGACGAGAAGCAGGTTGTATTCCTTGTCCGACTTCGGGGTGTTCGCGGCCTTCTTCAGGTCGGCGGGGAAACTGCCCTGCGACTCTATCGGCGCGTAGTTGTAGACCGAGAGCTGCGGCTGGGCGAAAGTGGTCAGTGCAAAAAAGGCTATGATTATGAGTGTGATTCTCTTCATTACAGTATTTGTTTTTTGCGGTGCAAAAATATATTTTTTTGGGTTACTGGGATACTGGGGTTAATGCAATTGTTGGGATACGAAAAGATTAGAAAGGATGTGTCAGTTTCGAGATTCGGTTCGAGACTTTATCCGAACGGCATAAAATGAGGCCTTCCGGGGTGATGAACAACGGTTCGATCATATAGCATTTGTGTTCTTGGTAATTCATGAGCATTTCCGGGCGGGAAATATCGTGTTTGCTGTTGATGGTGCAATGCGCTGCACAAACATTATCGTAGTCGAGACCAACCCCGAAAACCCTTTCGGAAATGAAGGTGTGCTTGTCTGTTTCTCCATTGTAGTTTTGGCAGTTGTCGTGGAAAAAAAGGTGTATCTTGTCTTGGTACATCATCGCATAGTAGGAAAACATTCTTGAACGAAGTCCCGTTGGAGACGAGGAATGGCCCACAACACATTGGTTCTTGTTGATTGTCTTGAAGTCGTTGAACTCACCGGTTTTGTCGGCGAAGTGCACAAGGATGGGACCGCCGGCGGTTTGCAGCTCAATCCCCCTGTGTAGCGTCTGCATCTCACCTAACAGCACTAGACTGCTGTCGGAAAACTCAAGAAAATCTATTGTATAGGCATTGAAATCCTTCGCCGATTGCTTTGTGGCCGAGTGTTGGTAGGCGTAGTAGGAGGCGGGGAACTCTTGAAGATTGAGATGAATGCGGTTTAGGGAGGGCAGTGAGGTGGCAATATAACAGCCAGTTTCTTTCTCATCGGGTGCCGTGGCGTAATAGCCTCCTAAAGCTAATCGGTTGTCCTTGGTGATCAGCAACTTGCTGCTGGAAATATGCCCGAATTCCACAGGCTCCTCCACGGTGTTCTGTTCGCCGTATTGACCGCATTGGTAGAAGTGAAGCGTTTCGTTTTCGTAAATTTCCCTGTCGCCCTCCTCTTTTGGGTTAAATGAAATGAGAGCGGTGTAAATGTCGGCGTTGTCGTCAATAGTTATGTCCAGAAGTTTGAGGGTTTTGTTCTCGAAGTCAAAATCAATGGGGTGCTCCCACTTCAGACCGTTTTCATCGAACGAGAGCATGTGGGCACTTTGCAAATTGGACGTGTTGAACTGCATCTGGAAGATGACGATGCCTGCCTTGCGTTTGTCAGGGGAAGTGCCCCCGACGGCATTGAACGTTATGCGTTTGTCAAAGGGCACAGAGAGCACCTTCGTGGGGTTCCAGACATATTTTTCCGCGTCTTTGGGAAGGGCATTATAGCAAATGTTGTAGGTGTCGTCTTCGTAGTATTCGTATATGGAAATTACGCTCTGGTTGTCCTCATAACAAGCCAATGAGTAGAAAAACTGGTTATTCAGTTTGCCTGGGCGTTTCACGAGGATTTCCCGTCCCGCCTCGCCGGATTTTGGCAGGATGGAGAACCCGATATCGTAGAATCCCCCAAAACTTAAACGGGTAAACCAGACATATTGGTTCACTTCATCTTCGGTGCGAAATGACGGGGAACCGATGTATTTCCTGACGATAAGGTCGGAGAGCTGTTCTTGTGCGAAAGCTGTGGTCGCGAATAGAACGCCTAATAGCAGAATTGTTTTTCTCATTTTCTTTCGAGGACCTCTAATTTACTGCTTTCGCGTCACACCCAGTCTCTGCGAGGTCCGTTAAACAGAATTAAAAAGAGTGACGCTGCAAAATTAGCAATTTTCCTTATTGTAAGGACGCAAATCTTCCGAAAGGTTGCAGTTTGTTGGCGATTTTTTCCGGAGATTCGGATGGATTTCTGTGGCTTGTTCGCTAAAATTCACTCCGTCAGATTGTTGCCGCTTTTGAACACACGCGAAAAAAACGTACTTTTGCCGCTTGTAAATTTAAAGGATATTGGAAGATGAACAAAGTGAGGATTTGGACATTGACTGTCATTTTAGTTGTTTGTAATTCAATAAATTGTGTTTTTGCGCAGAAGAACAAGGTGGATTACCCGCAGGCCGAATGGTCGAAGGCGGCGGTCATCTTGATGCACACCCCTGGTCAGGAGTTGTTTGACGGGGTGATTCATCCTTCGGCGGGACTTTTCGAGGACTATTTCGATGTCGATAAGGCGGCCGCGGAACATCGAAACTACATCAAGATGCTGCAGAAGAACGGCATCAAGGTCTATACGGTGCGGCAGATTCTGGAGGAGACGGGCATCGACAGCTTGCGTGCTCTGGCGGGCGAGCTGCTCCAATACGATGTTACCGCGCTCGATGATGACGCGGCGGCTGATGCCGACCATTACAAGAAGGAGGTGATCGCCAAGATGAGCCGTGCCGATCTGATCCGCTGCATCCTGTTGCAACCCACGGTGGTGCTATACAAAACTGGTACGAATACAGGTTACGAAGCCCAATATGTGCAAAATCCTCTGATGAATCTCTACTTCACCCGCGACCAAAGTATCACTACTCCGCGCGGCCATGTGATATGCAACATGAACTCCTTGCAACGGGAACCTGAGGCCGACATTATCAGTCTTTGCTATGCGCACCTCGGTCTGAAGCCGATTCTTCGTATCCAAGACGAGGGACGCTTGGAAGGTGGCGACTACTTGCCCGCCGGCACCCTGTCGTTCATCGGATGCGGCATGCGCACGAACGACGAGGGCATCCGGCAGTTGATGGAGGCGGACGCTTTCGGCCACGACACCGTGGTGGTGGTCCGCGACCACAAGTTCTGGCAGATGCAGATGCACCTTGACACCTATTTCAATATTATCGACAATGACCTTTGCACGCTGACTTCCAGTCGGTTGAATGCACAGAAAGACGATCCGGAGTACGTTACCTGCGACCTGTGGGTTCGTGTGCCCGGCACGAAAAAGTACACTCTTTTGCAGAAGGAACGCTCATTTGTGGAGTTTCTGCAGGATCGTTTTGAGATTATCCCCATTGACAGCGAAGATGAGATGCACTATGCCAACAATTTCCTGACCATCGCGCCGCGTCACATCATGGCGGTGGGCGGTCAGTCGAAGGCCTTGCAACAGCGTTTTGCCATAGCCGGCGTGAAGGTGGAGTGGATTCCGTTGGAGAGCCTCATCGACGGCTACGGCGCCGCCCACTGCATGACGCAGGTCCTGAAGCGGCAGGCACGCTGGTAGTCGCCGTTAGAAAGGTAAGGGTACGGTTAACTGCTAACTACTAACTGCTAACTTCCACCAGCAGTCCCTTCAGGTATTCCCCTTCCGGGTGGTAGATGCTCACCGGGTGGCAGGGGGCGTGCTGCAGACGGCTGACCACACGGACGTTCTTGCCGGCGAGAGCGGCGGCGGAGAAGACGAGCGTTTGGAAGTCGTCGCGGCTGATGGCCTGCGAGCACGAGAAGGTGAAGAGCAGACCGCCGGGACGGATTTTCTCCATCGTCTTGCGGTTGATGTTGCGGTAGCCCTTGATGCCCTGTTCCTTCACGCGGTGGTGCTTGGCGAAGGCGGGCGGGTCGAGGACGATGAGGTCGTAATGGTGGTCGGGCATCCGGTCGAGGTAGGCGAACACGTCCTCGCAGACGGCGTTGTGCCGCTCCGCGAAATCGCCGCCCATCAGGCGCACGTTCTCCTCCACAAGGTCGATGGCCTTCTGCGAAATATCGACGGAATCCACGTGTTGCGCCCCGCCGCGCAGGGCGTAGAGCGAGAAGCCGCCGGAGTAGGAGAACATGTTGAGGACGGTGTGCCCCTTTGCCAACTCGCCCACCATGGCGCGGCTCTCTCGCTGGTCGAGGAAGAAGCCGGTCTTCTGTCCGTTGAGGATGTCGATTTTGAAGAGGATGCCGTGCTCGGAGGCGATGACCTCCTCGTCGGGCTGGCCGTAAATCCAGCCGCTTTCCATCGCAACATCCTCATCCTCAGCGGTCTCGATAGCGGTTTTGAGGCAGATGGCCTTCGTGTCGGGCAGCAGTTCGGCGAGCAGTTCCGCGAGGGTCTCGTGCAGACGGTACATGCCCATGGAGTGCACCTGCATGACGAGGTGGCGGTTGTAGGCGTCGATGATGAGACCGGGCATGCCGTCGCCCTCGCCGTTGACGAGGCGGTACATGTTGGTCTGCGGGTTCGGCAGCAGGATGCTTTTGCGGAAGGCGATGGCGTTCAGCAGTTTCCCGCGCCAGAAGTCGCGGTCGATGTCGCGCTGCTCGAAGCTGAAAACGCGCACCGCGATGGTGGTGGGCTGGAAGTGTCCGGTGGCGAGGTATTGGCGTTGCGCGTCATAGACCTCCACGATGTCGCCGTCGCACAAGTCTTTGTCTTTGCGGGCGATGGCGCCGGAGAAGACCCACGGGTGCCGCCGTTGCAGGGATTTCTCCTTGCCGGGGCGCAGGATGATGCGGGGAAGGGTATGGTCATTCATGCCGCAAAAATACGATTTTTTCGGGTGAAGTCTGAAAAGTGCGATAAATTTTGTAATTTTGCAAACTGATTTTGGGAATGATTTTGCGTCGTTCCTGTCAGTCCTTGATTCTGAAATACTCAAGCAATGCATATAATAAAATTTCCTCTGCCGTCGTTGAGTAATTATAAAAGAGAAACAATATGAAAAACACATACGTTAGTATCATTTTGGTGGCACTCCTGTTTGTCGCTTGCGGGCGCGCGGCCAAGAAAACGACCGTGAAGGAACCGGTTTCGGAAGAGGCTTTGTTGGAGCAAGTGGCTGAAGAAGAGAACCTTTCGGAGTTTGAACGGACGCAATTCGTTCCGACGTTGGAGTCTCCCATTTGTTCGGACACCAACGCGGTCTATTGCGCCACGTTTCTGTTCGCGTGGGATGAAGTTCGTAAAATCGTCGGCACGCCATTGTCCATTTCCGATAGATACCGCGACCTGAATCTGCTCAACGCCTCCACGTCGTTCCGTGGTGTGCTGAAACCTGGTGAATATGAGGCCAGCGGCGAAGTGAAAGGAGATTTCATCTTCACTCGCGCCTCTTTTGAGAAAAAACTGCCATTCGACTTCAATCTTCGGAAATATGAGCATAAGCTGAAGTTTGACGGACAGAAGGTGGCTGCTTTCGGGGTGAATGGCGACGACCATGAGGATATGAAACGAATCGTGGAAATTCTATACTATAAAAACGATAAGAACTTCATTATTAAGTTGAAACCTACCGATGAAGAGCACGAAATCGTCCTTTTCAAAACGGAAAAGAAGTATAGGACGATGGCGGAGATGGCTACCGCGACGGATAGTCTGATCCAACTCGGGAAGAAAGAGCGGGCAGCGGCTAACAAAAAGTGGAAGTATCAGTTTTTGGGTGACGATGTGGTGATGGCTCCTGATATTGACTTCGACATCAGTACCTCATACAACAAGCTGGTGGGCAATATTTTTGAGGCGAATACTGAGACGTATAAGATTTTGAAGGCGTGGCAGCGGACGGCTTTCAAATTGGACGAGGCTGGTGCGGAGGTGAAGAGTGAAGCGGAGTTTGAAATCGTACTGGCATGTGTAGAGCAAGAAGAGGAAGCGAAGCCTACACCCAAGAAGATGATATTTGACAAGCCATTTTTTGTGATGCTCCGCCGCACCGATGCAACAAATCCCTATTTTTGCCTCTATGTGGCGAACCCGGAGCTGTTAGTAGGGGAATAATGAGAGGTAGCGTGTCTCCGACACGCCGCTGGCACGTGTACGCACCGAACCCCACACTGCGCTCCACTTCGTTGCGCTTGTATGGGGTTATTGAGATTTCGTGCCTCCGGCACGCGAGGGGTGAACAAGTCTGCTGATGCCGTGTTTTTCGGCAAACCGGGTAACAGAGATGTATTCCATACTATCGGCAAGAATCTAATAAAAACCGCGGCAAAGATACGACTTTTTTGCCGATGACGGCAAATGCGAAATGAATTTCGATTCCTCATGCCGCCTCAACCATCGGCATAAACGCCAACCCTCTAACCGAGTAACACCATAACCCTTAACCCTTAACGCCATAACCCATAACCCTTACAACGTTTTCACCGGGAACGTGAAATACGTATTGGGGTATGGCTCGTTTCTCAGGGTGAAGTGCCACCATTCGGTGCCGATGGGCTTGAAGCCGTGGTGCATCATCGCGTTGCGCAGGATCATGCGGTTGTGGAACTGCTCCTCGGTGATTTTCTCGTTGGGTCTGTATTTCCCGGTCGCGGGGTCGCCGCCGAAGTTGGGATGGCTCTCCTCGCCGAACCAGTCGAAGGTGCCGCCCATGTCAACCTCCTTCTCCGTGCGCATGTCGAAAAGGGTCAGATCGACCGTGGAACCGCGCGTGTGTCCGCTCCGTTTGGAAATGTAGCCGAGTTCAAAGAGTCTGTTGCGGGGCACTTTGGGGTAGAAGTAGGGCTTCATGAGCGTGTCGGAAACGTCGGCGGCCCAGCGCACGAAATGATCGACGGCCATCTGCGGACGGTAGGCGTCGTAGATCTTGAGGCGGTAGCCCATCTTCAGCAGTTCGTCGCTCACGGCGCGGAGACTGTCGGCGGCGCGGCGGGTCATCAGCGCGACCGGCTCCAAGTAGCCGTCCACGCGAGCCCCCACGAAGTTGTAGGTGCTGTAGTAGCGGATCTCCAGGATAGCGTCGGGAATGGCCTCCGACAGCATGACGAAATCCGCCCCGACACCGGCATTCTCAACCACGGCATTGAGGTCGTCGGTGGTTGTTACGACGGTGACGGTATCGTACACCACGTTGGGACTCTGTCCCTTTTTTTTCTGGCATGCGGCGAAAAGCATGGCAACCGCGAGCGTTACTGTAAGAATCTGTTTCATATCCGGGTGAAATTATCTGGAGGCGAGTTTTAATGAAAATTCGCGGCAAAGATACTATTTTTGCCGGTAGCGGCGAGAAAAATGTGTTATTTCCGCTTCTTCGCATACTTCCCCTTCACTATCTCAAACGACCCTGCGACCAGCTCTTTGAGCAGTTCGTCGGCGATGGTCGGCAGGTGGATGCCGATCCAGTACTTGACGCTGAAGTGGCTGTCGGGGGGCGTCACGCCCTCGGCGGTGTCGAGCAGCTCGGGGATACGTTCGGGTTGGCATTTCACCACCACTCTGAGGTCGTTGAGGTCGCAGTAGCAGAAGGTGTGTCCGCTGACGTAGAACACCAGCACGGAGTCGCCGCCGGGCATCTTCGCGAAGGGCAGCTTCTCCTCCACCTCGCCCAACGAGAGGCAATATTCACGGAATTCTTCGAGGTTCATGATGATTTGGTTTTATGCGCAAAAGTAGAAATTTTTCATTTCCGTTGACGGAGTGTTCAAAAAAATCCTATTTTTGCATCCCGTATTTTAAACCAGTAATGATATGAAAATCGGTTTTGATAACGGGAAGTATCTGAAAATCCAATCGGAACACATCAAGGAGCGCATCGCTCAATTCGGTCACAAACTATACCTGGAATTCGGCGGGAAGCTGTATGACGACTTCCACGCCAGCCGTGTGTTGCCTGGGTTCCAGCCGGACAGCAAGCTTCGTATGCTCACCCAACTGCAGGACGATGCGGAGATCATCATCGTTATCAGTGCCGTGGATATCGAAAAGAACAAGGTGCGCGGCGATCTGGGCATCACCTATGACGAGGATGTGCTGCGTCTGCGCGACATCTTCATCGCCCGCGGCTTCTTAGTCAGCGGTGTGGTGATCACGCACTACAACGGCCAGGCCAGCGCGATGGCCTATCGCCAGCGTTTGGAGCGCATGGGCATCAAGGTCTATTACCATTATCTCATAGAGGGTTATCCTACCAATGTCGATCTCATCGACTCGCCCGACGGCTTCGGCCGCAACGAATACGTGGAGACCACTCGTCCGTTGGTGGTCGTGACGGCGCCCGGTCCCGGCAGCGGCAAGATGGCCGTCTGTCTGAGCCAGCTCTATCAAGAGAACGAGCGCGGCGTGAAGGCCGGATACGCCAAGTTCGAGACCTTCCCCATCTGGAACCTCTCGCTGAAGCACCCCGTCAACATCGCCTACGAGGCCGCCACCGCCGACCTCGACGACGTCAACATGATCGACCCGTTCCATTTGGAGGCGTACGGCAAGATGGCGGTCAACTACAACCGCGACGTGGAGATTTTCCCGGTACTCAATGCCATTTTCGAGGGCATCTACGGCGAGAATCCCTACAAGTCGCCCACCGACATGGGCGTGAACATGGCCGGCTACTGCATCTCCGACGACGAGGTGTGCTGCGCCGCCTCCAAGGACGAGATCATCCGCCGCTACTTCACCGCGCTGTGCAACGTGGTGGACGGGAAGTCCACGGAGCAGGAAGTCAACAAAATCTCCCTGCTCATCAAGCGGGCACAGATCACGGTGGAAGACCGCAAGACCATCACGGCGGCCCGGAAACGCAAGGAGGAGAGCGGGGTGGCCTCGTCGGCCATCGAACTCGCCGACGGCACCATCATCACGGCGCACACCAGCCCGCTGCTCGGGCCGAGCGCCGCGCTGCTGCTCAACGCCACGAAACACCTGGCCGGCATCGACCACGAGGTGCGCCTCATCCCGCAAGCCATGATCGAACCTATCCAGAAGACCAAGGTCAACCTCCTCCACGGCCACAACCCACGCCTGCACACCGACGAAGTGCTGGTGGCCCTCTCCATGCTCAGCCTCAACGACGAGAATTGTCGCAAAGCCTTAGAGTGCCTGCCCCAACTGGAAGGTTGCCAAGTACACACCACAGTCATGCTCAGCGAGGTGGACCACAAGATTTTCAAGAAACTGGGGGTCGGGCTCACCTGCGAACCCATCCGAAAGGGAAAGTGACTCGCCGACCCAGGAGTATATTCTCATCGGTCCATGAGAATATATGCGTTGGCCCATGAACGTATGTTCGTAAGCGAGGGGGTCCCCACTCGCCATTGTACATGCTAGGCGGCGGAACCCCTAACTGCTAACTGCTAACTACATTAGAACGCTCCCAGCATCCACGCGATCAGCACCCCCAGATAGTTGCCCGCGGCGTAGCCGGCCAGACCGATGACGATGCCGCTGAGGAGCACCTTGCGGTTGCCCAAGGCCTCCACGATGGGCGGCACGAACGGCGGCGAGCAGAGCAGGCTGATGTGGCCTACAGTGAAAAGGTCGCCCTCCACCTTGAAAATCTTGCAGATGATGAGGTGCAGCACGATGGAAGTGAGCATCACATAGACGATAAACCAAAGGATTTGCAGGGAACCTTTGATGTGGTGGATGTCGAACTTGGAGGCCACCACGATGCTGAATATCAAGATGAAGAACATGCCCAGCTCGAAGGTCTTGGGCAGGGCGCGCACCTTCGGGCTGAAGGAGGCGGCGATGGCGAGGGTGGTGATCGTCAGAATGACAATGAGCTCGTTGAGCTTGTGGGTGATGAGCAGCGAGAGTCCCGCGCCGACGGCCAGCATCCCGAGGGAGAGCAGAAACCCGAGCATCATGCGCCCGAAGGTCTTGGGCTGCAGCATCCCCTTGTAGTTTTCGAAACTTTCAGTCTTAAAGGCCTCTTCCGTTTCGGCGGCGGCGCCATCCGCCTGGGCGGGCAGCAGCTTGCGGAACACCTTGTAGCCGCCGGCCACGATGAAGACGATGAACGGGAGTGTGGCGATCTCCTCGAAGGTCAGCGTCATGGTGATGAGCGAGGGGTCGACCTCCAACATGTTGCCGAGGGCGGAGAAGTTCATGGTGCCGCCGGTGTAGATGCCGGTCATCATGGCCGCCACACGGTCGAACTGCGGGATGCCGGCGTTGCGGAAGAGGAAATAGCCCGACACCACGGCAATCAGGATGGAGACCAGGCCGCCGAGGAGCACCGCCATGGTCTTAGGCAGCGACTTGGTCCACAGTTTGAAATCCGAGTTGAAGAGCATCAGCGGGATGGCCAACGGGACTGCGACGTTCATCAGCGTCTTCTGCATCGACTCGAGGGCTTCCGCGCCGGGTTCCGTACCCGTGGGCAGGAATCCGATCAACGCCGCGATGATGCCCACGGCATACGCCATAATGACGGTGCCGATGCTTCTTGCCCATCTGTACTTGTTGAACAACAAGATGATAAGGACTGGGATGATGAAATATCCGATGAGGGTAAAAACTGTAACCATAGGGTTTTGCTGTTTAAAATTTGAAACGGCAAAAGTACATTTTTTTGTGAATGGTGATTTGTGAATAGTGATTTGTGAATAGTGAATGGTGAATAGTGAACAGTGGTTTGTAAATAGTGAATAGTGAATGGTGAATGGTGGACTGAGGTGCCCGAAGAAAAAAATCAGTGCGCAAGCGAATATTTTTTGTACTTTTGCAGCCTCATTAATATCAAAAGAAAAAAGTTAATATGCGTCCTGATTTCAGCAATATCGACTTCAAGAAGCTCCCGCAAAACCCTACGGATTTCCGTCAGTGGGAGAAAGATAACAACATCATTTCCAACTGGATGACCTCCGAGCAGATCCCTGTCAAGCAGGTGTACGGCGCGGACGACCTCCTCGGTATGGAGCACCTCAACTACGCGTCGGGCATCCCGCCGTATCTGCGCGGACCCTACTCGATGATGTACGTGTTCCGCCCGTGGACCATCCGTCAGTATGCCGGTTTCTCCACCGCCGAAGAGTCCAACGCCTTCTACCGCCGCAACCTCGCCGCCGGTCAGAAGGGTCTGTCTGTGGCCTTCGACCTCGCCACGCACCGCGGCTACGATTCCGATCACCCGCGCGTGGTCGGTGATGTCGGTAAAGCCGGTGTCGCCATCGACTCCATCCTCGACATGAAGATCCTCTTCGACCAGATTCCGTTGGACAAGATGTCCGTCTCCATGACGATGAATGGGGCTGTGCTGCCGATCCTGGCTTTCTACATCATCGCTGCCGAGGAGCAGGGTGCCACGCTCGACCAGCTGTCGGGCACCATCCAGAACGACATCCTCAAGGAGTTCATGGTGCGTAATACTTACATCTACCCGCCGGCACACTCCATGAAGATCATTGCCGACATCTTCGAGTTCACGGCCAAGAACATGCCGAAGTTCAACTCCATCTCCATCTCCGGCTACCACATGCAGGAGGCCGGTGCCACCGACGACATTGAGTTGGCTTACACGCTGGCCGACGGTTTGGAGTACCTCCGCGCCGGTGTGAACGCGGGCATGAGCGTCGATGAATTCGCGCCGCGTCTGTCGTTCTTCTGGGCCGTGGGTATGAACCATTTCATGGAGATCGCGAAGATGCGCGCCGCCCGTATGCTGTGGGCCAAGATCGTGAAGCAGTTCAACCCGCAGAACCCGAAATCCATGGCGTTGCGTACGCACTGCCAGACTTCCGGTTGGTCGCTCACCGAGCAGGATCCGTTCAACAACGTCTGCCGTACCTGCGTCGAGGCTATGGGCGCCGCATTGGGACACACCCAGTCGCTGCACACCAACGCATTGGACGAGGCCATCGCGCTGCCGACCGACTTCTCGGCCCGTATTGCTCGTAACACGCAGATTTACATTCAGGAAGAGACGCAAGTGTGCCGCTCCATCGACCCGTGGGCCGGTTCCTACTATATCGAAAGCCTCACGCACCAGATCGCGCATCGCGCTTGGGAGCACATCCAGGAGGTGGAATCCCTCGGCGGTATGGCCAAGGCCATCGAGACCGGCATCCCGAAGATGCGTATCGAGGAGGCTTCCGCCCGCAAGCAGGCCCGTATCGACTCCGGCAAGGAGTCCATCATCGGCGTCAGCAAGTACAAACTCGACAAGGAGTCCCCGATTGAGACCTTGGAGGTCGATAACACGACGGTTCGCGAGGCGCAGATCAAGCGTCTGGCCGAGCTGAGAGCCAACCGTAACGAGGAGGATGTGCAAGCCGCTTTGGAAGCGCTCACCGAGTGCGCCAAGACCGGCAACGGCAACCTGCTCGACCTCTCCATCAAGGCCGCGAGAGTGCGTGCTTCCTTGGGTGAGATTTCCATGGCGTTGGAGAAAGTCTATGGACGTTACAAAGCAAAAATCAACTTAATTTCAGGCGTGTACAGTAAAGAACAACAAGACAACGCCGCCTTCAAACGGGCTTGCGAGCGTTGCAACGAATTTGCCAAGAAAGAGGGCCGTCGCCCGCGTATCATGATTGCCAAGATGGGTCAGGACGGTCACGACCGCGGCGCCAAGGTGGTCGCCACCGGCTATGCCGACATCGGTTTCGACGTCGATATGGGTCCCTTGTTCCAGACCCCCGAAGAGGCCGCCAAGCAGGCCGTGGAGAACGACGTGCACTTCTTGGGCGTCTCCTCATTGGCAGCAGGTCACAAGACGTTGGTTCCGCAGGTCATCGAAGAGCTCAAGAAGCTTGGCCGCGAGGACATCATCATCACCGTGGGCGGTGTGATTCCCCCGCAGGACTACCAGTTCCTGTACGACTGCGGTGTCGCCGCCATTTTTGGTCCTGGCACACGTATTGCGGATTCCGCAAATGCGATGCTGGACATCATCATGAGTGAGTAGTTAGAAGTTAGTAGTTAGTAGTTGGGAGCGGGATTGGACCTGCTCCCTTTTTTTGTTTATCTCCGCGGATCACGCGTATCTGCGCGGATCACGAAAAAAGTGCGTGCCTGCTAAAACCGCAGAATCTCTACCGGATACTTGTCTTTGAACTGCCAGACGACTTGGCCGCGGTGGTTGATGTAGCCGGACCGTCTGTCTTTCGGGTTGTTGCTCAGAATCACGTATGCGAGTCCTCCGTGGAAATGGCCCGCGTCAGAGAAGTGCGGCGGAATGGCCCACTCACCCTTTTTGTTGATATAACCCCATCTGTCTGTACTGTCAACGGTTTGGACAACTAGTGCCAGCCCGTCGGAGAAGTGCATGGGGTAGTACTCCGGCTCCAGCGTAAATACCACAGTTCCCGTTGAATCGATGAAGCCGTAACGGTCGCCGATCTTCACGGCGGCGAGCCCATCGGAGAATGCATCCATTTCGTCGAATTTCTGCTCTGTGATGACTTTTCCATTGCTTCCGATCAGGCTCCATTTTTCGTCACTTTCCGTCCTAACCCATGCGAGGTCGCCCGCCCATGCACGGCAGGCATAATCATATTTTGGCGACACAATCCAATGTCCGTCAACGCTGATGACACCCCAAAGTCTATCTTTCATGGCAAGAGCGGTAGTTTTGTTAAGAAATCGTGGGGGTTCTTCAAATTGTGGTGTGAAAATGTATTCGCCATTCGCATCAATGGCACCCCATAATTCTTCCTCCCCTTCGTTAAACTCACACGTGCTTCCTTCCGCAACACCGTCCTGAAATGGCCAGGCATAGCAGAATTTCTCTTCCCAAAGGATTTTTCCACAAGTGTTTATGTATAGATTTTGAAATTTGTTTTGGAAATATCCCCTTACTACGGTAATGGTATCAAGGAAATCATCCCCCTCTTCAAACTGGGGCTCAATGGCCATGGTGCCGTCCTGCCGGATGTAGCCGGTTTTGCCCTTGACAATGACCTTGGCGAGTCCATTGTGGAAATAACCGGCGTATTCAAACTGTGGGCGGACGACCCATTCGCCTTTCGTGTTGATGAAACCCCACTTCCGTCCCTTGGCTGCGGGAACCGGTTCGGACTTGAGATCAAAGTATGGAACTCCGATTTGGCTGAAGCTCGGCCGGCAGATGACGTTTCCGGTGGTGTCCATCAGTCCGTAACGCACGTGATTGCCGTCTCCCGTCCAGAAATAGTGCACGGTCCCATCGTACACAGAATCCGTCTGCGCGTTCAGGTGTATGCATAAACTGCCGATTGCCAATAGTATGAGTAGTCGCAATGTTCGAAGGTTCATCATAATGATTCCATATTTCGGTTGCAAAAGTAGTCATTATTTCTATATATGATGCAGATGATTCAACATGTTACAGTTTTTTTTGTATTTTTGCGTTCATATTTTTTATCGAATTGTCATGCTGTCTCGCCGCGTTGTCATACATCATAATACTTGCAAGAAGATTGCCACTTTCTTGCTTCTTTTGTCGTTGTGTTTGTTGGGACGGATTTCAGCCCAAATCAACATATATGGTGTTGAACACTTTCCAAAGTCCTTGTCGGAGAGAGGATTGCACGGACCAGTGAAATCTATTGCCTATTCGGATCTTGTTATTACGAAGGATAGGGCTGTGCACTATTCCACTCAAATTTTCCTCACTTTTAACAGAAAGGGACAGTTGATGGAGTCTATGACTGTAGGAGAAAGTTTTGATTGGGATGGGGACACGCTCATCGAGCGTTACTCATACGATTCGTCGGGTCGCTTCACTTCCAGATACACCACCGATGGCAAATTTCGCCAAGAGGCTGTTTACGACAGTCTTGGACAGTTCCTTTATAGTGTTTACACTCGGTCAGGCGGGACACCAAAACCATCGCTACGATATTATTACGACGAGCAGGGCCGCTGTGTTCGAAATGAATATGTGCCAACCGTTGATGAAGAAGATCTTGGATATACGATTATGACACATCCGTTTTTCTATGATTCTGTAGGCAATTGCATCGCAACGGCTGAAATTGTGGACGGAGACACCGTACAAGTTAACTGGTGCAAATACGATAAAGATGGGAATCTGACGGAATACGGTTTCACTTTAATGGGAGAAAGCAGGGATTTGTATTTCTATGACGACAGCTCAAAAAGAGTGAAGGGTTTGCATTATTATAACGGAGAACTATCCGGAGAAACGATTTATGAGTATGATGAGAAGGACAGATTGGCTCGCATTAGGCGTTACGACAAAGACGGCAAGCTGGAGTATGGATGGGATTATCTCTACGACAGTTTTGATAATACGATAGAATGTGTTATGTACAGCTGGAATCCGGATCAGACACTAAGTACTACGATGAAGACCATTGCAGAATTTGAGTATTACGAATCTGACAATTGATCTGTTTCTGGATGAGTATTCTTTCTCCACGTATCGCGCGTATCTGCGCGTAAAATGGAGATCAGAGTGGTTCTTGCCTCGTGCATACTCCACGTTAAGGAATGAAATAGGGGAAGGGATTTTTTCGTGAAGATACGAGAAATACGCGGAGATTAAAGTCGGAACGATACCGGCACCTGGTAATAGCATTGCACCGGTTTCCCCATGTTTTTTCCTGGCTTCCATTTCGGCATGGACATGACGGCACGACATGCCTCCTTATCGCATTCGGGGAAGAGAGGGACTTTTACCTTGGCGTTGGTCACACTCCCGTCTTTCTCCACCACGAACTCAACCAAAACCGTGCCCGTGATGCCGTTATTCTTCGCCACTGATGGATATTGAATCTCCCTTACTAAAAAGGCTTGCAAGGAATCCATTCCTCCGGGGAATTCTGGCATCTCCTCTACGAACATCATCGGAGAATTCTCGAAATATACATCGTCTTCGACGTCACCTACCACTATCCCCTCGGTAGTCTCCCAATCATCTGGATCAGCCAGCTGTGAAGGTATTTGTGTGCAGCGGTTCGGGGAGGACTCGGACGAATTTTCCGGGATGTCTGGTATTTCGCCCACTTCTTCTATGATACCGTCCGCCACATACGGATCGGATTGTCCGGGAGGCGGTGGAACTTCTTGTCCATCTGTCGCTTCCGGAACTTGTTGGGTGCTGGCCTCCACGGCGGGTTCGGGTTCGTTGTTAGCGGCCGGCGTGGGCGCCTTCGGATTGTGGCACGCACCCATCATCATGGAGGAAACGGCAATGCCCGCCACTGCGACGGCCTTGCCTAAAGCACGGCGTTTGGATAGCTCCCGCTCCAAGTAGCGCACTTCGGCCTCGCAGTAGGGACACGTACCGCGACAGTCACCCTCGTGGGTGCATTCGCGCTCCACCAACGGGATGTCATTCTCTTGCGCGACCTTCCGCCGCACGTCCTTCAGGATTTCGCAGGTTCGTTTGCCCTTTTTCATAATGTAGAATGTAGAATGATGAATATCGGGTACAAAGATACTTTTTTTTAGAAACGAAAGAGTTGATTGTTTAGTATACTTTCTAAGGTGTAATTTTTCACCTAAAAATATCTGCGGTGATCAGCGAGTTCTGCGGGAATAATTTTATATCTTTGCGACCTGAATAAACGTAAAAATGAACATCAAGATTACAGCCATACGGAAGGCGGATTACCGAGATTTGCAGGCGCGGTTCGAGAACCCCATCGAGCACGCGTGCGACGTGCAGGAGGGGCAGACATGGATTTCGGTCGATGGCGCGCAGCCCGAGGGGATGTGCGACAGCGCCTGGGAGTCGATGCGGTGGTTCGTGCAGGAACTGGCCGCCGGCCGCGGCAACTTCTACGACGGATGGATGAAAAACCCGCACTCCGCCATGATCAGCTGCAACGACGGCTTCAGGCCGGTGAGCTTCTATCTGGAAGTGATTAGTGAATTGTGATTGGTGAATAGTATTCCTTGAGCCGCCCCGGAGGGGCAAGAGCTCGGTAGCCCAAGGTAAGGCCGCAACCCTGGGATTAATGGACAAATTAATAAACAAACATTAGACAATGGACAGAATTCTGTTCCCGAAAAAGACAGCGATGACGGTGCTCCTGTCGTGCGCCTTGTTCCTGACCTCCTGCTACAGCGGCGGCAAGTTGACGGGCGGCAGTGTCAAGGCCGTCTCGGACAGCCTTTGGGCGTACAGCCTCCGCCATCCCGACGGCTTCACGATGGACATCGCCACGATGACGGAGCCCACGGAGGGCGTTGTCGTGGCATACGCAGCCACGCAGGGTTGCCACTCCCGCAAACAGCTCGGCAGGGTGGTGCGTCACGCTATCCGCCACGACGGTTACGTGGGCGGCTGGCTCGACACCTCCGACAGCCTCTACTACTTCGACAGCTCCCGCCTCTTCCCCGAGGACTCCCTTGCCGCCGCCATCCGCTTCGGCATCGAAAACGGACAGATCGCGGTGTTTGTGTTGTCGGAGGGGCGCGAAGTGCGACTGAATGCTCAAAGAGACCTTCCCCCACGGTTGCTCGTGTGGCAGGACACTCTTTTCGGACTCATCGACGGCTCGGGGAAAACCGTGCTGCCCTGCGAGTACGAGGCACTTTTCACCTACAACGACAAGGTCTATCCGGAAGGTTATATCATGGCGAAACGGAATGGCCGTTGGGGCATATTGGACTGGAACGGGCGGCCGATACTGCCTTATCGCTATGACGCGAGACCGGAACCGATTGCCAACAGCGGGGGGCTTTTCGTGGTCTGCGGAGACGACAAGCCTGGCGGGGTCGTCAACAGCAAAGGCGACACGGTGGTGCCCTTCCGTTATCCTAACCTCTCGGAGTTCGGATACTCCGACTTCGGGAAAACTGGCTCCTCGTCGCTGCTCAGTTACTCCGTAGAGAAGACTCCGAATAGTGGCGAAACATCGTCCAATCGCACGAAGTGGAAGCAGATGCTGAGAGGCTTGTTGGACCTGAACGGTCGCGAGGTGTTGGCTCCGGTCTATAAGAGCCTGTTTTGTGGCTGTGATAATGCCATCATTGTTACAGACACGAATGATTACGAGGGGGTGATGGATTTCAAGGGAGAGTGGATCCGCCCGATCAGTCCGTTGTACCTATACGACTACTATTATGGTGACTTTGTGCCCATCAAGGAGAGGAGAACACGCCTTAAAGGCCTGATGTCAGCTGACGGCAGTTTAGTTCTGCCCATCGAATATCAGGAGGCATGGCCCTTATATCCTGTGGAAGGATTGTTTAAAGTGAAAGATCGCTCTGGCCTTTGGGGGATAATGGACGCGCATTCCCGGATGCTCATCCCTCATCGCTATACAGAGTTGAGCGAACTTAGTGAGTTGGGCTATTCCTATTATTTTTATGGTGTCTTGCGGGATGGCCAAGTGGAAATCATCGATACTGCGGGACGTGTTGTTGCTATGGACACGGCCATACATTTTGACAACGTCAATCTCCTTTTCTTATACCCTTTGGTTTATGTCGATAGTGCATGGCGGTTGGTGGATCCTATGGGAAGGTTACTCCCGCAACGTTACAGCGATTCATCTAATAATTGGTCTTCCACATTGATGAGTGTGGCCACGGATTCGCTGCACCACGGCATTGTCGATCTGTGGGGGAATGAGGTGATTCCGTTGCGCTACGTGGAGGCCGATGCCGACGGCGACGATGTCATCCTTGCCCGCTGTCCGTCAGGGAAGGTGGAGGTGTTTAACGGCAAGGGCCGGAAGTTGCTCTCCTGCTGGGGCGCCCATCGAGATGGAAATGTGCTGTATGTCGCCAACAAAAAGGGGATGTGGGCCATCGCGGACAGTCGGACAGGCAAGCGCCTGAGCCGCTACTACTTCAGTTGGGAGGAAGCCAACTCCTCGTCAGCGGAGACCTGTTGGGCCGTTTACGACACGAACCACAGGCTGGGTTATGTCAATGCGCGCGGTCGCGAAATCTTCCCGTGCAGCCTTGACGAGGAACGTGCCGCTGCGGTGTTGAAGGGGCAGATCTACCGCTACATCTACCACGATTGCACCTGCGGCGAGCTTATCTATGACTTTAAGCTCCCAAACGGGAGAACAAGCGGACCCAAGGGCGGCTGCTGAAATGACAAACAACATAATAAACACCCAGTTCTTGCTTTTTTAGAAAAAGTATATCTTCGCACCCAATATTCATCATTCTACATTCTACATTATGAAAAACGGCAAACGGACTTGCGAAATCCTGAAGGATGTGCGGCGGAAGATCGCACAAGAGAACGACATCCCGTTGGTGGAACGCGAATGCACGCACGAGGGCGACTGTCGGGGTACGTGTCCCTATTGCGAATCGGAGGTGCGCTACTTGGAGCGGGAACTCTCCAAACGCCGGGCGCTCGGCAAGGCCGTCACTGTGGCGGGCATCGCCGTCTCCACTATGATGATGGGCGCGTGCCATAGTCCGAAAACGCCTGCGACGCCCGCCGGCAGCGAATCGGTACCTGCATCCGTCAACACGCTGTCGCAGCCCGCAGAATCATCCACTGGACCGGCCGACGGACCGGCAAACGAGCCAACCAACGGCAACAGACCCGCCTCCGCTCCGAAAGAAGAAATTCTTCGAATCGTGGAAAATGGTCTTTGTGTTTCAACAGATGAAATCAATTCTGGGGAGACTGACGTTACTGACGACTATGTAGGGGATGTGGAAGTCGATGATTATTACGATGAGCCACCGTTGATGGGTTTGACTGAGGAGATGCCTGAATTCCCTGGAGGCCTCGATTCCCTGAACGCGTTTTTGGCCAAGGAAATCCAGTATCCCGAGGTGGCGAAGAAGAACGGCATCACGGGCACGGTGTTGGTCGAGTTCGTGGTGGAGAGGGACGGCCGGGTGACCCATGGCCAGGTGAAAATCCCGCTTTTCACCGATTGCGACGTGGAGGCGCTGCGCGGGGTGATGTCGATGCCGAAGTGGAAGCCCGGACGGAACATGGGGAAGCCGGTGCGCTGCTATTTCCAGGTGCCGGTGACGTTCAAGTTGTGATTTGAACAGATTCGCGCGCGCTATGGCGTTTTTTTTCCGAAATTTGCCTGTGGATTGCGGTGGATTTTGGATAAAAAACGAAGGATAAGACGAAATATAGCATTTAATTTCCTGATATTCAGTATGTGAAGTTTTTTGCGTAAAAAATACGCAAATGAATGTTCCGTATTATAAAAATTGTATTTTTGCGTAGTTTTTACGCAATTAAAAAAACGATGAGTTACACATACGAATATCCTCATCCTGCCGTGGCCACCGACTGTGTGGTTTTCGGGTTCAGCGGGCGGTCGTTGGAGATCCTGCTGGTGGAGCGCGGCATCGAGCCGTTCAAGGGCGCGTGGGCGTTCCCGGGTGGCTTCCTTCAAATAGATGAGACGGCCGAGGCCTGCGCACGGCGCGAGCTGGCGGAGGAAACGGGCCTGCAAATCCAGTCGCTCAAGCAGTTGGGCGCGTTCACAGGAGTGCACCGCGACCCGCGTGAGCGCGTGATCTCCATCGCCTTCTACGCGCTGGTGCGGCCTTCGGAGGTGCGCGGCGGCGACGACGCGAGCAACGCCCGCTGGTTCCCCATAGAGGATGCCCCGCCGCTCGCTTTCGACCACGACTATATCCTCCGAAAAGCGCAACAGCAGCTCCGCAAGGACATCCATTTCGAGCCTGTCGGGTTCGACCTGCTCGACCCTGCCTTCACGATGTCGGAACTGCAACGCCTCTATGAGTCCATCCTGGGTGTCCGCTTCGACCGGCGCAACTTCGAGAAAAAGATGCTGCAGACGGGCATCCTGGAACAGGCGACGGAGGAGTACGAGCTGCCGGAAGAGACGTTCGACGCCTGTATGCAGGCTTGCGAGCCGGCACCGACATACGGAAGCCGTCAGGAGATGCGGAAAATGGACATTGACGCGCTGTTCGCCTCCTCGACTCCGGAACCAAACCAAGCCGATGCCAGCGCTCCGCGAAAGAAACCAGGACGCAAAGGTCGCAAATATGCTTTCCTGGAGGACCATTACAACCGCTTCAAGGAGGGGAACAATTTCAGATTGGAATTTTGACATCATCAATTCAATACGTTATCATCAATTCATTTTATCATCAATTCAAAACATTAAAGCTATGCGTTTCAAAAACTTCAAAAAACAAAACCGCATGACGGAGCCGACGGGTTCCACTCCCGCCCCTCAGGGCTCGAAACTGAAAGTCTATAATCTGGTCATTCTGGACAAGAGCGGCTCTATGAGCAGCATCGCCGGGGCCGCCATCTCCGGCTTCAACGAAACCGTGGGCGGCATCCGTTCCGCACAGGAACGCTTCCGCGAAACACAGGAACATTACGTCTCTTTGTACGTCTTCTGTAACTGCGACAAACACTACATCTACGAAAATGTGCCCGTGAACGAAGTCAAGGAGCTAACCTCCAGGGAGTACCGTCCTTGTTGCGGCACCCCGCTGTTTGATGCCATGGGCATATCCCTGAACAAGCTGCTGGGGCAGATCCAGTCGGACGGGAACGCCACGGCTGCCGTCACCGTCATCACCGACGGGTTGGAAAACGCCTCTCACGAGTATTCGGGGGCGGACATCAAGGCGCTGGTCGATAGGCTGAAGGACCAGGAGGGATGGAACTTTGCCTACATCGGCACAAACCAGGATGTGGATGAGGTGGCGCTCAGCATTTCCATCACCAACACGATGTATTTTGAGGATGATTCGGCGGGCATGGCTAGGGCATGGGCCAACGAGCGGAAGGCGAAGCAGAGCATGTACAGCCGGATGGACGAAGATGCGCAAGTGATGGCCTGCGCTCCCGCCATGAGCATTCGTGAGAAGAAATCCTTCCGTGCGAAACGTAACCGGGAGGAACGCAACTACCGTCATCTTGATGAGTTCCGCGACCGTGTCACGCCGGAGTTCATCGACACGCTGAAACCGGGCGAGGTGTTCGTCTTCGGCAGCAACCTGGCCGGAATGCACGCCGGCGGTGCGGCCCGGACGGCGGAGCGGAAATTCGGTGCCGTGATGGGACAGGGCGTCGGGCTCCAGGGACAGAGCTACGCCATTCCCACTATGCAGGGCGGCGTGGAGACCATCGCCCCGTATGTGGACGAGTTCATCCGTTTCGCGGACCAGCATCCGGACCTCACCTTCCTGGTCACCCCGATCGGCTGCGGCATCGCCGGCTTCACCGCCCGTGACATCGCCCCGCTCTTCACCCGAGCCATCAGCCTCCCCAACGTCCATCTGCCCCTTGACTTCTGGAAGGAACTCGTGCAGTACGACTGATATCGTCTCGGCAGGGGCTGACAAGACTTGACAAGACTTGACAAGACTTGACAAGACTTGACAAGACTTGACAAGACTTACACAAGACTTACACAAGACTTACACAAAAGTTACACAAGAGTTGGACCAGAGTTAGAGAGTTGTGACCCTATACGTGAACCGGTCGAAATTCCCGAATCCTAACTTCGAGAGCCGTTCCACACTCCGCTCTATGTCTTCCTCGGTGTTGAACTCCGGGATCAGCGGCACGCGGAGGAAGACGTGCTCGCGGTCGTAGTTCGCGGCGAGCCACGCCAGGTTCTCCCATACTTGGGCGTTCGATTTTCCCGTGTATGCCTTGTAAATCTCGTCGTTGGCGTCCTTGATGTCGATGATGAAATCGTTTGTGAGCGGTGCGACCGTCTGCAGCGAGGACAGTGGCACGTTGAGAGACGTCTCGAGGGTGATTTTCCAGCGTTCGGAGCAGAGGGCGTGGAATTGACGGATGAACTCGGGGCGCAACAACGGCTCCCCGCCGCCGAAACAGACCCCGCCGCCCGTGGCCACGAAGTAGAGGTCGTCAATCCGCAATTGCTGGTAGAGGCTTTGCGGCGTGAACTCATGCACGCGGGCATTTGTATCCAAGCAACTGGGATTCAGACAGTAACGGCACTGTAGCGGACAGCCGTGGAAGGCCGCCAATGTGGTCACCCCCTCGCCATCCACACCGATGCGGTGGCGGTTCACCCCGATGAAGGGTGCTCCGCCACCGCTCAGTTCGTTCGGATGGCTCGTAATAACAGTCATTGTCCCTTGTCCTATCGTTTGCTTACGATAATCTTTCCCGTCGCCGTTCTTCCGTCATCGAAAGTCACTTTCACGAGGTAGTGGCCGGTGGGGTAGGGGGTTACGTCGATACGGGTGAACTCCGGCGTTTCGGCATCAGTGCGGTAGATGAGTCTGCCGTTGATGTCCAGGATCTCCACGCTGCGCATACGCTTGCCGCGGATGTTCAAGGATGCCGTTGTCGGGTTCGGGTAGAAAGTGAGCTCCGGTGTCATCGTGAACTCCTCGATGCCGTCCACAAAGGCGACGTAGAGGGTCAGGTGCACGATGCTGTCGCAGCCGACCAGCGTGTAGTTCTGGATATCGTAATGGAACGTGCCGCTGTCAGTCGGGGTGATGACGAAGCTGTCGTAGGAGTACTCCTGTCCCATATCGGTCGAATCCTCCACATAGATATCGTACGTCGGGTTGAGGGTCAGGTGCAGCACGAAGACGCTGTCGCAACCGTACTGGGTGGTCAGCGAGTCGTAGTAGTCGCCTGCCACGCTGTACTCGCCGCCGCGCCACTCGTAGGGCACGTTCTCGCAGGTGGCCGCTTCCGTCTCGGTCAGATAGGTCGGCATCACTTGCAGGACGAGCGTGACGGTGCTGTCACAGCCGTTGGCGTTGGTGAGCGTGAGCTGGCTATAAATCGTGCCGGGTTGCGTCGCAAGCGTGTCGAAACCGTTCGCCGTGTATTGACCGCCTTGGCAGATGGTGTCGTTAATCGTCACGGCATTGCTCTGGTTCACCGTGAGTTGCAGCTCATAGACATCGTTGCATCCGAAACTGTTCGGAATCGTGTCGTAATAGATGCCGGTGGCGGTAAGCTGATGCCCGCGCCAAGCGTAGGGCAGCTCGGTGTCGCACACGGTGTCTGCTTCCGCCACGTAGCTCGAGGCGTTCACCGTGAAGTTCAGCGTGTAGGTGCTGTCGCAGCCGCTGATGGTCGTCAGCGTGTCGTAGTAAGTGCCGCTCACGGTCAGCGACTGTCCATGCCACAGGTACGGCAGGTCATAGTCGCACGTCGAAACGGTCTCGGTGAGGTGATACGACGGGTTGACGTACAGCGTGAGGCGGTAGATGCTGTCGCAGTAGTGGACCGTCTGGAGGTAGTCCTCGCGCTCGCCTGCGCTGGTCAGCGTCATGCCGCGCCAGCTGTACGGCAGCTCGTCACTACAGATGGTGACGGTGTCGTGGAAGAGGTACGTCGGGTTCACGGTGACGGTCACCTCGTGGATTTCGTAGCAGCCCGTGGTCACGCTGTTCACAGTGTCGCGATAAATACCCGTCTCGTTGAGCGTCATGCCGCGCCAGCTCTCGCTCTCGCCCGCGCACAGCACGATGGGGTTGTCGGTGATCACCACGGTCGGATTCACGGTCAACGTCAGCTGATAGACACTGTCGCAGCCGTATTGGGTGGTCAAAGTGTCGTAATAGATGCCGCTTTCCGTGAGCTCGCGGTTGCGCCAGAGGTAGGGCAGCTCGTGCTCGCAGGTCGCGTCGGTTTCAGGGAACAGGTACTCCGCCGCTTGGTGCAGCGTGAAGGTCACGACACTGTCGCAGAGACCCTCGCGGTGGAAGACGACGGGATAGACGCCCTCCTCGGTAAAGGTGCTGCCGCCAAATTCGACCGGGAAGTTGCTGGTGCAGACCCATTGCTCTTCGGCACCCGTGGCCGTCGGGATTACGGTGAAGTGGACGGTAACGAGACTGTCGCAGGTGGCATCGGTGCTGAAGTGGATGTCGTAGTCGCCGGTCTGGGTCAGCGAGGTGGTGCCGTAGGTGTAGGGCAGCGTCTCCTCGCAGACGGTCACGGTGTCATAGTGATGGTAGGTCGGGTTGACAATCAGCGTGAAATGCGTGATGGTGAGACAGTTGTCGTTGTCGGATTCGGTGATGTCGTACTGACCGGCCTCGGTGAAGACGGAATCCATGAAGGTGTGCGGCAACTCGGAAGCACAGATGGTGTGGGTGACGGTGTGCTCGGCATTTGGCGTGACATTGAGCTGCAGATGCCACACGCTGTCGCATCCGTTCACCGTTTGCAGGACGATTTCGTAGCTGCCCGCCGCGTTAAAGCTGTGGTCAGCGTCGAAGTAGTATGGCAGTGCGCCATTGCAGACGGTCACTGCGGTGTCCTGGCTGTAGGTCGGGTGGACATTGAGGTGCAGGGTCAGTATGCTGTCGCAGCCGCTCACGGTGGTGTATTCGACCGTGTAATCGCCGTCCGCCTCGTACTCGTTGTCTTGCCACAGATACGGCAGATCGACGTCGCAGACATCAACCGTCGTGTCGGCACTGTAGGTCGGGTGGACAGTGAGGACGAGCGTGGTGGTGCTGTCACAGCCATTGATGGAGAGGCTTTCGTGAACGAGCGTGTGTGTGCCCGCTTCAGTCAGCACTGTGTCGAAGCCGTGCTGCGTGTAGGCGGAGCCGATGCAGACCTCTCCAGTGTAGGTGAGGTCGAAGCTCGGGTGGATGGTGAGATGGAGGGTGTCGGTGCTGGCGCAGCCGTCGGCGTTCACATAATCGTAGGTGTAAACACCCGTGGCGTCGTAGGTTTCGCCATTCCAGATGAAACTGTCGCACTCGGTCGCTTCGGTGACATTGTGCGTGCCGTAATTCACCGTAAGATTGAGAGTGACCACGCTGTCGCATCCTGCCGCATTCACGAAGGTGTGCGTCAGATTGTTGCAGGAGGCGGTGATGCCCGTGTGCTCGTACCAGTCGAAGGTTTCGCAGACAACGGCAGTGGTGTCGCCTGCGGTGCTGTAGTGAACAGTCAGATGTAGCGTCACAACGGAGTCGCAGCCACTCACGTTCGTGAAGGTGTGGGTGAGCGTCTCCGTGGACTCGGTGATGTTCGTGTGCTCGTACCAATCGAAGCTGTCACAGGCAATTGCGTTGGTGTCGCCAGTATTGCTGTGACCGACGGTGAGGTGCAGGGTCACGATGGAGTCGCAGCCGCTGACGTTCGTGAAGGTGTGGGTGAGCGTCTCGGTGGACTCGGTGATATTCGTGTGCTCGTACCAGTCGAAGGTGTTGCAGGCGAAGGCGGTGGTGTCGCCGGTGTTGCTGTGACCGACGGTGAGGTGCAGGGTCACGATGGAGTCGCAGCCGCTGACGTTCGTGAAGGTGTGGGTGAGCGTCTCGGTGGACTCGGTGATGCCAGTATGCTCGTACCAGTCGAAGGTGTTGCAGGCGAAGGCGGTGGTGTCTCCAGTATTGCTGTGACCGACGGTGAGGTGCAGTGTCACCACGGAGTCGCAGCCGCTGACATTTGTGAAAGTATGCGTGAGCGTCTCGGTAGACTCGGTGATGCCAGTATGCTCATACCAGTCGAAGCTGTCGCAGGCAAAGGCGGTGGTGTCGCCAGTGTTGCTGTGTCCGACGGTGAGGTGCAAGGTCACCACGGAGTCGCAGCCGCTGACATTCGTGAAAGTATGCGTGAGCGTCTCGGTGGACTCGGTGATATTCGTGTGCTCATACCAGTCGAAGGTGTTGCAGGCGAAGGCGGTGGTGTCGCCGGTGTTGCTGTGTCCAACGGTGAGGTGCAACGTCACCACAGAGTCGCAGCCGCTGACATTCGTGAAGGTATGGGTGAGCGTCTCGGTGGACTCGGTAATGCCCGTGTGCTCGTACCAGTCGAAGGTGTTGCAGGCGAAGGCGGTGGTGTCGCCGGTATTGCTGTGTCCGACGGTGAGATGCAGGGTCACCACGGAGTCGCAGCCCAACACGTTGGTGAAGGTGTGGGTGAGCGTCTCGGTGGATTCCGTGATGTTCGTGTGTTCGTACCAGTCGAAGCTGTCGCATGCGAAGGCGGTGGTGTCGCCGACACTGGCGGGCAGAATGGTCAGATGCAGCGTTACGGTGCTGTCGCAAGCGTTTACATCTGTGAAATGCTGAATATAATCGCCTGATTCAGTATAGGTTGTCTCATTCCAAAGGTAGCTGACACAAGCTGTCTCGGCGAATTCGAAGACGTTTTCGGGACGGATGCTGAGGTGCAAAGTCACAAGGCTGTCACAGTTGTGAACGGTCTTCAGCGTATCGGTGTAAGTGCCAGCCACGCTGAGGATTGTTCCGTTGAAGTTGTAGCTTTCGCCGAAACAGAGGGTGGTGTCGATGGTGCTGGCGAGGTTCGGCCATACGGTCAGCGTCATCGTGGTGGTGCTGTCGCAGCCATAGACGTTGAGGTCGTGGTTGACGAGCGTATAGACTCCCGCCTCGGTGAAGAGCTTGTCGAAGCCGGCCGTCTGGAAATGGATACCCGCGCAGACGTCGTCCGTGAGCGTCACAGTGCTGGTCGGGTTCACCGTGACGTGCAGCACGATGGTGCTGTCGCAGCCATAGACGGTGGGGATGACGCGCGTGTAGGTGGTGTCACCCACTTTGTTGGCGGTCACGTTGAAGCCGTTCAAGCGATAGGTCTCGCCTTTGCAGAGGGTGGTGTAGAGGTCGGTGGTGTTCAGCTCGTGCACGATGAGGTGGAGCACGGAGGTGCTGTCGCAGCCGTTCACGGCAGTGGTGTGCTGCTCATAGTAGCCGGTCACAGTGGCATTCTCGATGTTGAAGCCGTACTGCGTGTAGGCGTTGCCGTAGCAGACGTGCGCCTCCAACGTGTCGCGGTATTCGGCACCCACGGTCAGGTTGAGCGTCACGATGCTGTCGCAACCATAGATGGATTGTAATTCAGCCGTATAAACGCCAGCCTCGGTGAGCGTCTGGCCGTTGAAAACGTAGCTGCCGTTCTCGCAGATCATCCTGGAAATGTTCTGGTGGTAGTCAGGCCGCACGGTCAGGTGCAGTTCGGTGACGCTGTCGCAGCCAAAGACATTCTCGCCGTAGTGGAACAGGGTGTAAGTGCCGGCTTGTGCGAAGAGCGTGTCAAAGCCGTGTTCCGTGTAAGGCTCGCTCACGCAAACCTGTCCGTTCAGCATCACGTGGTGTGTCGGGTTCACTGTCACGATGAGGTTCACGGTGCTGTCGCAACCAAAGACGGTATGGAGGTTCTGCGTGTAAGTGGTGGATTCTGTGGCGGTAATACTAAAACCGTAATTGTTATAATTCTCTTCGTAACAAAGCGTTACGGGAATGTTAGTGATGGCGGGATGATGCACGGTGAGGTGCAGCACGGTGGTGCTGTCGCAGCCGTTCACATCTTGGTTCACGTGACTGTAGTCTTGCGTCTCCAATGCCTCTTCCACAGTGAAATTGTAGTCGTTGTAGGCCTCGTCATAGCAGATGTCCGCGCTGATCTCACGGCGCTTCTCGGGGCGCGTGTAGAGGTGTAGGTTGACAACGCTGTCGCAATGGTTCACGGAAGCCAGGGTGGTGGTGTAATCGCCAGTGGCCGTCAGCGTCTGACCGTGGAAGTTGTACTCACCGTTGAAGCAAATCGTGTCGTACACTTCCGTGGTGTAGATCGGGTACACGGTCAGGGTGAGGGTCGTGAGGCTGTCGCAGCCATAGACGTTCTCGCTGTGCTTCGTGAGCGTGTAGATGCCCGTGTTCGCGAAGGTCGTGTCGAAGCCGTAGCCCGTGTAGTGCGCATTTTCGCAGGTCTGGTCAGTGTATTCCGCCGTGCTGAGCGGGTTCACCGTCACGTGCAGGGTAACAGTGCTGTCGCAGTTGTGCACGGTCTGCAGCTGTTGGGTGTACGTGAAATTGCCGACCTCGGTGGCCGTCACGTCAAAGCCGTTCTCATTATAGGTGCCGCCAAGACAGAGCGTTGCGGGAATCTCCGTGACAGCGGGCTGGTGTACGGTCAGATGCAGGACCGTGATGCTGTCGCAGCCGTTCACGTCGGGAGCGGTGTTTTGGTAGTCCATCGTTTCAGTGGCATTCGCGATGCTGAAACCGTGACCTTCGTAGGGTTCGCCGGCGCAGACTTCAGCGTAGTAATCCGCCGTCTTCTGCGTGTAGTGCGACAGATGCAGGATCACGGTGCTGTCGCAGCCGTTGGCGGCAGTGAGGTAGGCGGTGTGGTCGCCCTCTTCGCTCACGGTCTCGCCGTTGAACAAGGTGCTGCCTTCCGCGCAGATGGTCTCGTAAAGCTCCGTCAAGAAAACGGGCTTCACGGTGAGATGAAGGACGGTGACGCTGTCGCAGCCGTGGATGGTCTGCCCGTTGTGGGTCAGCTCATAGACGCCGTTCTCGTTATACGTGGCTTCGAATCCGTAGTTGTGGTAGAGCGAACTGGCACAGACTTCGTCATACAGCTCCACGAAGGCGGGCTGGTGGATGGTCAGGTGCATCGTCACGGTGCTGTCGCAGCCGTTGGAGGCGGTGAACGTTTTTACGTATTCGCCACTCGTGCTGTAAGTCGTTCCAGCCCATTCGTAATTTACGCAGGACTCCACCGCTATGTCGGAGTGGTAAGAGGACTTGATGGTCAGGTGCAAGGTCACGGTGCTGTCGCAACCATTGGAGGCGGTGAATGTTTCGGTGTAATCCCCGCTTTCGGTGTAGGTCACCCCCTGCCACACGTAAGCGTCGCAGGCGGATATCTGCAGATCCGTGTGTTGGGCGGATTTGATGGTCAGATGCAGCGTCACGATGCTGTCGCAACCGTTGGCGGCCGTGAAGGTCTGCGTGTGGACGCCCGAGGTGGTGTAGGTCTCGCCGTTCCAGACATACTCCCCACAAGCTTCGGCCGAGATGGTATTGGTGATCTGCGGTTTTACATATACATATAAGGTAACCACACTGTCGCAGCCATTCGCGGAATGTTGGTTGATGACGAAACTCTGTTCGCCGGCGGTGGTGAATGTCTGCGAGATGCCGTGGTTTTGGTAAGGCGTGTTCTGACAAACGGTGTCGTAGATGGACTGTGCCGGATAATTCGGGTTTATGGTGATGGTCAACGTCATTTTGCTGCTTTCGCAGTTGCCGTTATAGCTGCTGACTTTATAAGTGGTGGACTCTTCGACGGTGGTGTTGAAATGGGCGTCCTCGGCCAGCAGGGTCTCGTCGGCATCGTACCAACGGATGAGGTCGGCAGTGGTGGTGACGTAGTCGGAAAGGTCAGCGGTGAGCGGGCCGCAGTTGGTGGCGGCGGTCACCTGCGGGGCGGCGGGCACAATGTACTCGGTGGCCACGGCCGGCACACGCGTGCTCTTACAACCGGTGGTCTCATTGTAGCTCTCCACATAGCGGGTGCGGGTGGCGTTCTGGTTGCTGTTGAAGGTCACAGTGTAGCTGTCGCCCGTTGCCGCGACGGAGGTGGTGGTGGCGTTGTCGTACCAGCGGCACTGCGTGGCGTTCGTTCCGTAAATGGCGGACAGGACCACCTCGCCGGCACCGCAGCGGCTGTTGCCTTCGGTGGAGACCGTCGGGACATCCGGCACTTCGTTCACGGTGACGCTCACCAGCTTGCGCGCACTCTCGCAGTTGGTGTTGCTGTTGTAGCTTGACACGTAGTAGGTTTCATCTTCGGTGAAATTCTGAGTATAGCTGTTGCCAGTTTGGATTGGCATTCCGCCTTCTTCAGTCTCGTACCAGCGGCAGATGGTGCCGTTGGTGCCGGCGGAGGCCGTCAGCGTCTTGCTGCCGGCACCGCAGAAACTCTGGTCGGCGATGGTCGGTAGACCCGGTGTCGGGCTCACCGTCACCGTCAGCGTGATGGTGCTGTCGCAACCGGCGGCGTTCTCCGTATGGACAGTGTATGAGCCTGCTCCGTTGATGGTGGTGTTCAGGAATGTGTAGGGCAGCTGGCTGCTGCAAAGGGTCAGCGTTTGCGAAGAGGAGGTGGCGTTCAGCACGGTGAGGGTCATCGTCACCACGCTGTCGCAGCCGTTGGCGGCGGTGAGCGTCGCGCTCTGGGTGCCGGCGGCGGTGAACGTAACGCCGTTCCACGTGTAGGGCAGTTGATCGCTGCAGACGGTGGCGGTGCTTGTCGATGCCACCGGCTGGTTGATGGTTAAGTGCAGGGTCACGATGCTGTCGCAGTTGCTGACGCTGCTCAGGGTCTTGGTGTAGTCGCCGCTATTTTCGTAGGTGGTGCCCTCCCAAGTGTAGGGGCCACAAGCGGTTCGGTAATCGTTGATAGTATAGACATCCGTCACCTCCGCCGTCACGTCGGCCATCGGGCTTTCGCAACCGGTGGCGGCATTCACGGCCTTGGCGTGGAAGAGGGTGGTGGCGGTGATATTCGCAGCGTATGTGTTGCCGTCAGCCAGCCATTGCCCGTCAGCGTCGTACCACTTGACGGTCAGTCCGGAAGCGACGGTGGCGTTCAGGGTCGCAGTGCCGGCGCCGCAGAGGGGTGCGCAGCTTAGCACCGGTGCGGACGGGACGGCGTTGACGATGACGTGGAAAGCCGTTGCGTCGCTTTCGCAACCGGTGGCGCTGTTGTAGGACTTGGCGTAGAAGGTGGCGGATTCACTGAGGGTCTTGTTCGGGTTGCCTGCGTTCGACATGTCGCTGTTGTACCATCTGAGGGTGCAACCCGCAGCAGGGGTGCCTGTCAGGGTCACGCTCACGCTGCCGTTGGTGCAGAACGGCTCGGGTTCGTTGACCGTCGGGGCGTCGGGCTTCTGGTTCACGGTGACCGTTACGGTGGCCGTGCCGGTACAGCCGTTGGCATCGGCTCCCGTGACGGTATAGGTGGTGGTCCCGTCGGGGGTGACGGTGAGGTTGTTGCCCGCGCCGAGATTGTGATCCCAGGTGTAGGAGTCAGCGCCGTTGGCGGAGAGCGTCACGCTGCTTCCGGAGCATATCGGATCCACGGGTGTGGCGGACACGGTCGGAGGCGTGTTCACGCTGGCGGTAACCTGTACGCGGTCGGAGGAACAGCCGGCGGCGTTCAATGCGGCCACCCAGTATTGGGTAGTGGCCGAGAGGCTCGGGGTCGTGAACGTGCTGCCCGTGCCTGCCACCGTCTGCGTGTTGGCGCTGGTGTACCAGTTGTAGGTGTAGCCGTCCACCGGGGTGACGGAGAGCTCCACCGTGCCTGCGCCGCAACGGGTGCCGTTGTTCACCTGCGGGTTGGCGGGTGCTGTGGCGGCGGTGACGGTCTGCGTGGCGGTGCCTGTGCAGCCGTTGAGGGTGCCGGTCACGGTGTAGGTGCCTGCGGTGGAGACGTTAAGGGTGTTGCCCTGGGTATGGTTGTCGTCCGACCATTCGAAAGAGGTGCCCGGCAGACTGCTGGACGCCGTCAGCGAGAGGGTGGAGCCTTCGCAGAACTGGCTGCCGCCGCTGATGGAAACCTCGGGGGTAGGACGCAGGGTGAACTGCTGCTGGGCGGTGGCGGAGCATCCGTTCGTGGTGCCGGTCACGGTGTAGGTGCCGGTCGCGGTGGGATGGATGGTGGCGCTGGTGCCCATGTCGTTGTTCCAGCTGTAGGTGGTGGCGCCGGAGGCTGTGAGCTCGCCTTGGGAGCAGGCCGAAGCCTCGCCGCTGATGGTCACCGTGGGCGCCTGGGTGATGGTGACGCTGGTGTTGGCGGTGTTACTGCATCCGGTGCTGGAGATGGTGCCGGTGACGGTGACATTGTATGTGTTGGCGGCCGACAACGTCACGGAGGTGCCGCTGCCCGTCACGCCTGACCACGAATACGAGGTGGCGTTGCCGCCCGCGGTGAGGGTGATGGTGTTCGGGGTGCAGGCGCTGGTGGCGCTGGGGGTGAGGGTCACGGCCGGCAGCGGGTTCACGGTGACGGTGGCCGTCGCGGTGGCGGTGCAGCCGCTGGCATCGGTGCCGGTGACCGTGTAGTCGGTGGTGCCCGCCGTGCCGGTCGGGGCGCTCACGCTCGCGCTATTGCCCAGACCGTTGCTCCAGCTGTAGGAACTCGCGCCCGAAGCCGTCATGGTGAGGGGCTGCCCCTGACAGACGGTGTAGTTGCCGCCGTTGTTCAAGGTGATGGCGGAGCCTTGGTAGGTGAAGTGAATGGTATAGTCTTTATAGACTGTGCTTTCCTGGTTGAGGTGCTTTACGCGGATGGTCGTGTAGGGCTCTGCCGGTGTGGCGTTGTGCATGATTTGCGTGCTGGCGTGCGCCGACTGGCATGTGCCGGTCACCGAAGGCGCGCTGCCCGTGCACGAAACCGGGGTGGGGTAGTTGTAGGAGGTGACATCCGGGTTGAAGCCCGCCAAATTGCTCCCGTTGACCTTCAGCGTGGCCAGACGGGTGTTGTAGATGAGGATGATGTCATCAATGTAAAGGGCGTCTCCAGCAGATCCACTACCAGCGTCTTTGTTGGTGGAGAACGTGGCTAACACGTATGAAGGTGTGGTGTTGTTGTTCGGATAAGTGAAAGCTATCTTCTGCAACACCCACTGATTTGAGGTGTAGAAAGTTTTGTATGCTTTTGCCACTATTTTTGAATTGTTGGTGGATGCGTTTGTGTTGACGACGCTGTTGCCCGAACTTGAGGGAGCTGGGTCTTGAAATACTGCATTATAACTTGCTCCGGAACTAACTGTATTGTTGTGGATGACAACGTTCAAACTGGCTTCTTTGTTTGAGCCGAAGCTTGTTTTTGTCCAAACATAAACAGAATCAGGATAGGCGGTCATCGTCTGGTGATAGCCGTTGTCAGTACTGGTGTAAGTGCAATTTTTGGTGTTGCTCGCACTCGTTGCACCTGCATTAAAACGTCCTGTTGAAATACTTCCGTTGGCGATTGCGAAAACTTTATTGACGGCGATCATTTTTACAACGGAGATCCCTGATCCGCCAGGACTTCCGCTTTCCTGTGCTACAAATGTACCTGAACTTGCCAAGTTTGCATAATTGCCTGTGGCATCTTTAATGGAGTGCCAGTATTGTGGTGCTGGCTCTGTTGTCCAACTTTCGAAATTGTTGTTCTGCATTTGCTGTCCCACGCCGAGCTGCGCCCATCCGTAGGTGCAAATCATGACCATGATTGTCAATAACAGTAAAACTTTTTTCATATACCTATATTTTTATTATTATCTACTATATGCACAAATGCGATTAGTGAGCAGAGAACGGTGAACCGTGGAGTGCCGACGTCACACCTTCCACCTCTCAAAAATCGGCCGCGAAAATACAAAATTCACCGTACGCTCGGACGGGTCCGCAAACTTTTTTATGAACAAGTTGCAGATAATCAGAAAAATAAAAATGTTAATATTCGTTAATCTCTCTAAACACTTTCTTTGAGCAGCCCCGGAGGGGCAAAACGCGCGAAGCGCTAATAACCCCACACAAGCCGAAGGCGCAGTGTGGGGGCGCAGTGTGGGGGCGGACAAGCCGAACCCCTGCAGACGACGGAGACCGCGATAAAAAGGAAGCCGAAGGCGCCGTGTGGAATCTCTAAATCCCCAACAAAGCAATCGCCTCTTCGAGGGTCACCTCTTCCTCGCCGAGGGTCGCGGGCTCGTAGCCCATCTCCCTGGCCTTCTCGCCGGTGTAGAGAAAGTAGGTGCAGGTGCATTCGGCGCAGCACATGCCGTCGGGACTGAGGATTTCGCCGTGCACGATGGCAATGTTCCGGCGCTGCTCCACCAACCGGGCGTTCAGTTGCACGTACGGCCACAGCGTGCTCACCGGCTTGCGGTAGCGCATCTCCATCTTCGCCGTCACGCCGGAAGTCTGCAGCTGGTAAAAGACCACCCACCCGCAGATCTCGTCCAGCAGCGTGGCCTGGATGCCGCCGTGCAAAGTGTCGATCCAGCTCACAAAGTTCGGGTTCGCCCGCCACACGGAGACGATTATCTCCCCGTCCCAGTAAAAGCGCATGCGGACTCCCATCGGGTTGCTGGGACAGCAACCGAAACAGTTGTATTCTTTTGTGTACCCCACCCAGGGGTTGACGATTGGTCTCATATTGGGTTAAGGTTTATAGTTTAAGGTTTATGGGTTAAGGTTTATAGTTTAAGGTTTATGGGTTAAGGTTTATGGCTTGTAAGTCACAAGTCACAAATCACAAATCACAAGTCACAAATCACAAATCTCAAAATCGGCGGCGAAAATACAAAATATGTCGTGAAAAAATGTATTTTTGCACTTTCAAACCTTATAAAATTATCGATTATGAGTTACAAAATCATTGACGTTCAAGGAATTGGCGAAGTTTACGCCGCAAAACTGACCGAGGCTGGCATCAACACGGTGGAAGAACTGCTGGAGGCCGCAAAGAAACCCGCAGGTCGTGCCGCGCTGGCAGAGAAAACCGGCATCACCCCGAAGCTGATCCTCACCTGGGCCAACCATGCCGACCTGATGCGCATCAATGGCGTGGGACCGCAGTTCTCCGAGCTCCTCGAAGCCGCCGGAGTCGATACCGTCAAGGAATTCCGCCACCGCGTGGCCGACAACCTCGCCGCCAAGATGGTCGAAATCAACGAGGAAAAACACCTCGTGGGCCGCGTCCCCACCGCCACCGAGATCCAAAGGATGATCGACCAGGCCAAGGAGATCGAACCCATGATGGAGTACTAAGACGCTTGTTCGTTGTTGTAGAGACGCAATATTTTGCGTCTCTACATTTTTTGTATCTTTGCCGCTCATTTTTTTAAGGAAAATATGGACGATAACTTATGTAACCTGTTGATTACAAAAGGCGAACTGAAACAGAACATCTTCGCCGTCACCCTGGAGACCATGCAGCTCTTCAAAGAGGCCGCCAAAGGCTTCGAGGAGTACTACCGCGACAAGTACGCCGACGATCACGACAGCATCCCGGTGCTATTCACCAACAAGAACCAGTACCAGTTTATGCTCAAGTTCGGCGGCGACGTGCTCATCTTCCTGATGCATACCAACATCTTCGAGTTCTCGCGCGAGCACGAGGTGATGCGCACCCCTTACATCAAGGAGGACAAAGACCGTTCCTACTGCGGTATGATCCAGATCTTCAACTTCTTGGGAGATTCTCTGAAATACGATCGCGTCAATGACCTCGGCTATATGATCGGCCGTATCTTCATCAACAAGGAGGGCCATTACTACATCGAGGGCAAACGCGAACTGGCACAAGTGATCAACAACTTCAGCAGCAACGAGATTTCGGCGGAAGCGGTCAAGGAAATCCTCAGCTCGGCTATCCGATATACGCTGAATTTTGACCTTCTCGTGCCAAATTACGAGGATATGAAGATCATCACGGTGAACGATATCCTGCAGTTAGAGGAGCAAACCAACCTCTTGAGAACTGGTAAACGCCTGGGATTCAGGTTTGAACAAGATAAAAACGAGTAGAGAAAAATATTTTTCCGAAAATGGCGGCGCATACCAAAAAAAAGTGTATTTTCGCGCCGTCATTTTTTGACATCCCTGCCGGGTTCGTCTAGTTGGCCTAGGACGTAAGATTTTCATTCTTAAAATCAGGGGTTCGAATCCCCTACCCGGTACAAGAAGAGCGGTTAACGAGCCTAATATGGGCAGTTAACCGCTTTCTGTTATCCCTCTCCCCGCATTTCCCTTCTTGCCGTGATGAAGTCATGCACGGATGTCCGGTTTGTCTCCGAATGTCATTATGAACGTTGTGTGTGGGCGCGGCCGCAGTGTGAGCGTGCCGCCGGAAAGCCGCATGATCTGGCGGGAGATGCTCAGCCCGATGCCGGAGCCCTCTTTCTTGGTGGTGAAGAATGGGATGAAGATGCGTTCTTCGACCGCCGGCGGAATCGGACCGCCGCTGTCGCTGACCTCCACGACCACATCCTCCCTTTCGTTGAGGTATCCCCGGACCTCCACCCAACCGTCGCTTTCCTGTCCTATCGCCTCCACGGCGTTCTTCAGCAGGTTGTTGAGTACGCGCCCGACCAAGTTCTCGTCGGCGTGCAACAGCATGTCGCCAGGCTCCACCGACCAACGGAAGTCGATGCGGGCGTTCTCCGGCACGGAGTGCACCAACTGCACGGCACGTTCTACCAGCTCCCGCACGTAAAACAGGGTCGGCGCAGGCGTCGGGATGTGCGTGAACTGCCGGTACGACTCCACAAACCCCTCGATGCCCTTGCCCGTGGAGTGGATGACGTCCAAACCTTTGTACAGCTCGGAATCCTTTTCAGGTACCATCTCGCGCAGACTTTCGCTCAGCGAGGTGATCGGACTCACGGAGTTCATAATCTCGTGGGTAAGCACGCGGGTGAGCGAAATCCAGGAGTCTATCTCTTTGTTGTCTAATTCGTTGCGAATGTCATTGACGACCAAGATGCGGATGTTGCGGTCGCGGATGCGACTTTGCGAAACCTGCAGGGAAAGCTGCCGGGTGCTGTCACCGTCGTGGAGGGTGAGCGTGTGGTTGTCGCCTGCCGCCGACAGTAACAGCATGTCCGCCAGTCCGTTGCTGACACGGTCGAGCTGGCGGATGTGGGTCAGTACGGGGAGCCCGAAGAGCTCCGCAGCCGCCCGGTTGGTCTGCGTGACGAAGCCCTGCTCGTCATACGCCACAATGCCGGTGCGCACGTTCTCGAGGATCTGGGCGTAGTAGCGCTCCTTGTCGATGGTCTCCTGCCGGGTGCGGCTGAGCATGTCGCGGATGCGGTTCAGCGAGGCGGCCAGCACACGGTCGCTGCGCCTGGGATCGCCCTCTGGGAAGGTGAAACTGAAGTCGCCGCCCGCCACCGCCTCCGACAGGAACTTGATGCGGTTGTTGATCCGCCGGTTTCGCTGGACGAGGAGCCACACGGTGACTGCCCAGGCGATTACTATTCCTATTATGATTATCGTCGTCATATTATCATCTTATCATCGCATTACCGTATCATTGCATCATCGTTCTCATCCGTTTCCCTACCGAGCTCTTGCCCCTCCGGGGTATCCCGCAGTCCGTATTTTCTGCCTCTTCAAGCCCCACACTGCGCTGCGCTTGTGTGGGGTTATTAGCGCTTCGCGCGTCTTGCCCCTCCGGGGCTGCTCAAGGAAGGAGTTTCATATATTGGAGCATTTTCGATACCACAACTGCTAACCAACTATATTCCGTATTTCTTCATCTTGTTATAAAGGGTCTGCCGGGTGATGCCGAGGGTGGCGGCCACGGCGGTGAGGTTGCCGGCGCATTTGGCGATGCACTTGCGGATCATCTCGGCCTCCATCTCATCCAAGGTGGTGACTTCCTGCACATTATCCTTCTGTATCGGGGTCGTGAGCTTGAAGTCCTGTTCCCGCAGCTCGGGGCCGTCGCTGACGATGACCGCGTGCTCCACGGCGTGCTCTAACTCACGGATGTTGCCGTACCACGGGTGCTCCATCAGCTTGCGGGCGGCTTCGGGGCTCGGCCGGAGGGTGGGCTTGTGGTACTTTTCGGCGAAAATCGTCAGGAAACGGTCTGCGAAGGGCAGGATGTCCTCGCGGCGGTCGCGGAGGGGCGGGATTTCCAGATGGATGGTGTTGACACGGTAGTAGAGGTCCTCGCGGAACTCGCCGCGCAGCACCTTCTCGTCGAGTTTCTGGTTGGTGGCGCAGACGAGCCGGAAATCGACGGGAATGGCTTTGTTGCTGCCCACGCGCGTCACCGTGCGCTGCTGGATGACCGTCAACAGCTTGGCCTGCTGCGGGAAGGCGAGGTTGCCGATCTCGTCGAGGAAGAGGGTACCGCCGTCGGCCTCCTCGATTTTGCCGGCGCGGTCGCTCTTCGCGTCCGTGAAGGCACCTTTCACGTGCCCGAACAGCTCGCTCTCGAAAAGGGTTTCGGTGAGCGCGCCCAAATCGACTGTCATGAACGGTTTGTCACCGCGGGCGGACAGACGATGTATCTCTTTAGCCAACAGTGTCTTGCCCGTACCGTTCTCGCCCGTGATGAGAATGGCGGCATCCGTGGGGGCGATTTTCTCCACCAGAAGTCGAAGTTCCCGCATCGACGGGCTGTCGCTCCAGAACAGGGCGCTTTCGTCCTGTGATTTCCGTTTCGAGGTGCCCTTTTCGGGAGTGCAGGCGCGGGTGAGTGTCGCGATGAGTCGGTCGTTATCCCACGGCTTCACCACGAAGTCGGCGGCGCCCTCCTTCATGCCCGCCACCGCCAACTCGATGTCGGCGTAGGCGGTGAAGAGCACCACGGGAAGCTGCGGGTGGTGGGCTTTGATCTCGCGGAGCCAGAAGAGACCCTCGTTGCCGGTGTTGAGTCCGGCAGAAAAGTTCATATCGAGCAGCACGACATCGGGTCGGCACTGCTCGATCTGCCGCAGCAGAGTGTTGGGTGACGGCAGCGCGACCACCTGCCGGAACTCGTGCTCCAGCAGCAGTTTCAGCGCTGCGAGAACGTTGCGGTTGTCATCGACGATGAGGATGGTGTTTTTCATTTCTTCTTAGGTTTTCGCCCCGACACTGCGCTTCGCTTGCGTGACAGACCCCACACTGCGCTTCGCTTGCGTGACAGACCCCACACTGCGCTTCGCTTGTGTGGGGTTTATTGCGCTTCGCGCGTCTTGCCCCTCCGGGGCTGCTCAAGGAAGCAGTTTCAAATATCGCGCCAAAGATAGGAAATATTTCAATATCAACGGGATGTGGAAGATGGTAAAAAGAAAATTGTCCAAAAATGAGACGGAGTCGTCAAATTTTTTGACGATTATGAACAATGAGCCCGTCATCGCAATCACGCGAAGCCGACATGCAATCTGCCGCCATCCACAAAATTACACACGACATAGGTGGAATAATACCAACTATCCCTAAAAATTGTACTTTTGCCGCCGAAAATCAAAAACGGCTTCATCATTAGTATCAATAGCATTATGAAGGGAATATTTCGTATTCTGGCAATTGTCGCCATCCTATCAGCAAGCTTGCTAACAGGCAAGGCTCAAGCACCTTACAAAAATGGATTCGGTATTTCAGTGGGCTCCATGCAGGCCTTGTCGTTCAAGACCTTTGGCGGCGACCATTTCGCCTTCCAGATGGATTTGGGCACGATGTATGTCAACACCAGCGGCCGTTTCCAGAATGTGGACCTTAAGAGGGTTGCCCTCTGGACGCTGGAATTGAACCCGAACTTCATGTTTGAGGGGCATTTGGTCGGAGGACTTTACGGGCTGGCGGGTCTTGGTGGAAGCATTGGTTACTGCTGGAGCGACATCCAATACCAGGGGCTTCTCGGCCTCGAGTTGACCCGCAGAGACTTCGGCAAGTGCGGCGCCAACGGAATCGTCGGATTGGAGTACAAGTTCAGATCCCCCCTGGCCCTGCAGATTGACTTCCGCCCTGGCTATGGATGCCTCTTCGCAAAACACTTCGCCGCCCACTACTTCGACTGGAGCGCGAACCTCGGCGTGCACTACGCATTCTGAACCGCAAAGCGTCGCAGCCGTCCTTCCGCTTTGAGTTGCTTGAGATACGGGACGAGCAAAAGTTTAAAATTTTGAGAATTTTGCGAAATCCGCCAAAATAAATTGCAGCTGTACGATTATCAAAAGCTGATTTCTCCATACTTTTTCCCGTTCTTCCGTTTCGACTTCTTCGACTTTTTCATCATTTTATCGGCTTTGTCCATGACACCAAACAATTCGTCGAGGTGGGCAAGGTGGAGCGACACGTCAAAATAGATGTCAAATGTCTCGTCAGGAGCCTCGTCTTCATAGACCGTCATCTGGTCGCAATGCCCGATCAACGCCTGCGATTTGAGATTAAGACCGAAAATGCCATACAGAATACAATATTCGTCAGACACTTCCAGCACTTTGAAAGCGGTCTTTTCCGTCCGACCGTCGCCCGAGGAGAGAATAACTTCCACAATCTGACCTATCTGGATGGAGTACAAGGCATTGCTCTCGCCTAGGCGATTGGCGCAGGTGTAGGCTTTGAGCAGTAAATCCAGCGAGCAGGGTGATTTTTCCAGCTCCTTCTTGCATTGTTCAAAAGCAGGCCGATAGGATTCCGATTTCATCAGATCTATCAACTCCATAGAGGCGTCTTTATAGGAATAATCGGGGGAGAAATAGCTGCCGTAATAGATTTTCGCCACCTCCATGTCCGTCAAAGTGGTGTCGCCGGAATTGAAACGGTTGACCAATGCCGTGAAATCTTCGGTTTGGTTCTTGGCGAATTTCTCCATCGCTTTGTAGTCGATGTTCAGGAAGGATTTGTCTTTCTGCTGGGCTGTCAGGCTGAGACCAGCGAACAGCAGCAAAACCGCGATAAGCATTGACTTTTTCATATTGTGCATCTTTGGTGAAAACTTCTGGGGACCTCTATTTTTAACTTTTTCGCGTCACATCTCCAGACCCTGCGAGGTCCGTAAAGCAGAATCTGAAGATATGACGCTGCAAAATTAGAAACTTTATCTATAGGTATAACACAGAAAAGTCAAAAGGTTGCAGTATGTTGATTTTTTTTGACTGTTTTGGATTGTAAAACGGCATCGTTGGCCGTTTTACAATCAGCTATTGGGCGCGTTTGAGTGTGTGGCGGTGGATTTGCTCCCAGTGGTGACAGAGGTTAGAAATTGGACAGCGGCTGGTTACTGCCGTATCAACTGCTCGCAGAAGGCCTCCAATTTCTCCTTCGATGAACGTTCCTTCATGATGAAGAAACCTCCGGTGCTTATTCCACATTTGATTTCCCAGTCCTGAATCTGGTTGCCGTTCAGGTAAAGTGCGGCATGGTGGCCCTTTATCTCGCTGGTGAATCGATACCATTGCAGACTCGCCTCAGGGGTCAACGTCACGTTGATTTGCACCATGTCGGGGTCACTTTTCTTCCTTGGCACCGTCACCTCCACATGTTGCACCATAGGCTTGCCACCCAGAACTTCCGAACTGATGGCCAACGTGTCGGCATCCGCATCCCAAATCTCCAGCTTCTCTTCCGTTACAAAGTTGTCCGTTCCCCGCTCATATTCCAGCATATACTTCGATTGACGCCACACCGGAGGTGTTTTGATGTATTTGGCCACCAGCAGACAAGCCCAAATATCTAGACCGAGAAACACGACAATCATGGCAATGCGGAACCACTTTTGTGTCCTGTCGAGTTCCGTTTTCTTGTCCGTTGCGGGTTCAGCGGCCTCTATTTGCCGGATAATGTCATCGCAGGCTCTTGTTTTATAGCGTATTTCGTAAAAGCCCACGAGTGCAAAAAACACGAGCAGCGCAAGAAACGACAAAATCACAGCACCGAAATTCGGCAAATTTATATCTTTACCCATTCTGGCAATCACCAGCCCGAAAGCAATGATCATAGCTGTGGAATAATTCAGTGCCGTGAAGAGGGAAAATAGTTTCTTGAAATTTCGGGCTTGATGGGACAAGGTGAGCAAATCGCTGTTTTCCAGCTCCTTGCTTTTCATTTTTCGCGTCAAACACAATTCGATGGCAAAGCAAACCGAGCAGAAGGAGAGCCAAAACAGCATTAACGAAGGATGGCTGCCTTGAAAGCATTTGACACACACTATGCCGATTATGGCAAATATCGGATAAAGGATGATTTGCATCCGTCTATACCGCCCATAAAAATCGGCACTGTGCTTGATGGACGATTTCATCAGCCGGTCGTTGACGATTTCCTGTTGGTCGAGCTGCTCTTTCAGCGTTTCGTATTGGGCCTTCAGTTGGTCCAATTCGTAGAAATTATTATTGTTCTGATTTTCCATGATGATCTCCTTTCATTCTTTTGTTGACATTTTCACCAGTTTGTCCTTGATGCGCATCAGCCTGACACCCACATTGTTGGGCGTGATACCGATGATGGCGCCGATTTCATCGTAACTGACCCCTTCCAGCCAAAGCAGAATCAAGCTGCGGTCAATGAGGTCGAGTCGCGAGATGCGGTCGTAGAGTTCGCGGATTTGACGGGTCGAAGGGTCGTCGGCCTCGTAGGGGTCGATATCGACGGTCAGCGGCACCGTCTCGATGCGCCGGCGTTCTTTCTTGTCCTGGTTGATGGCCGTGTTGAGCGACACACGGTAGATCCATGTTTTGGCATCGCTGCGACCCTCGTAGGTGTCGAAACCTTTCCAAAGCCGGATGAGGATCTCCTGGAAGAGGTCGTCCACCTCGGATTTGTCGTGCGAAAACATGTAGCACACCGTGTAGATGGTCCGCTTGTGCTGCCGCACCAACTGTTCAAACTGGTATTCTTTGTCGTTGTTCATAATACATTACTTTCGTTGCAACGTTCATCATGTTAGACAACAAAAGAAGGGGAATTATTACATGGGGATATTTTTTCTTGTTACAGCTACCTGCAGGCGTGCAATCTTGGTGACTACGGCACTACCGTCTCAGGAGACATGACATATCAGATGCGGGTAACGGTCGGTGGCCGTTTTTGAATCAGCTATTGGGCGCGTTTGAGTGTGTAGCGGTGTATTTGCTCCCAGTGGTGATGGCCATACTGTTCACCTCCGTTGTTGGCATATTCCTCGATGACAAGATCGTTTTTGTTGAGCTCTTTTATTGCATATTTCAACTCAGAAGCGATAATCAACGTGTCGTCGACAATTTGCCAGTTGAATGTTGCGTAGGGGTCGTCATACATTCCTTGCTGGACATAAAGGTCGCTTCTATGCCACCGGGAGGTTTTGTCGGCATTGAACTCGATGGCGTCATAGCCGATATAGTTGGTGTCGGGCAGGGCGAACGACTCTTCAGAGGACCAAATTTCGTCGGTGAGATCGTGATACCAGTGATAACAGGTCTCCACCTCCCATTTGCCGACAATCTGTTTTTCGAAGTCGGAGTCCTCGTTTCCGGGTTTGCAGGCACTCATGGCAATGATGCCGAGTATCATCATACAAATGAATGTTGTTCTTTTCATATATCTGTTTTTCCAAACATGCAAAACGTGAATTAAATACTTTATTTATGCCGCAAAAATACAAAAAAATGGAATCAACAATCAACTCGAGTGCTCTGAATGAATATAATGACTATCTTTGCAGCCAGATTTAACCCCTTGACGATATGAAAAAAACATTAACCGTTCTCCTCTGCGCCCTCCTCTCCGCGCTGACCTCCTTCGCCCAGATACCGATTCCGGCGCATTTCGACGAATGTGTGGAGCTGATGGCCACGGTCTGGCGACTGTCCGGCGCCGAAGAATACAATCGTTGCAGAGTTCCGCAATACGCGTACGAGGTCGATTCCGTTTTCGGGCCATACAAAGACCATCCCGTCGTGCAGCTGGCTCGCCAATACCAGAACGAATCGGGAATCAGTTACGATGCGGTGGCTTCGTACGGTTTGCATCTGACAGTGAACGCAACCGGAGCTATCGTATTAGACGACAGCTTCTTAGAAGGCATCGACGACTCTTTCGACCGTTGGTCGGAGCAGCAGAAAAAGGAGTTTCTGGAACCGCTGAACGATTTTTACCGCAAATCCCACTTCCACGATTGGTACTTGCAGCAGGATATCCTGTTCGACGAGGTGGAGGAGGCGTTCCAGGACATCAACCAGCAAATTGATTACGATTGGTTCAACGGCTATTTCGGCGCGGAAAGCGGCAGCACATTCCGCATCGTGCTCAGCCTGTTGGTGGGTCCGAACAACTACGGGTGCAACGCCAAACTGAAAGACGGCACTAACGCATTGAGCCCCGTCATCGGCTGCTGCCAAGTGGATGATAGTGGAAACATCTCCTACAATGCTAACACCGTACTGCCCGTTGTCATCCACGAGTTCTGCCACCATTATTGCAACCCGCTGAACAGCCAGTTTTGGCCGTCGATGGAGGTATCCGCCGAAAAGGTATTCAAGGAGCGGGAGGAGCAACTGCGGCAATCCGCCTACGGTTCGGCCCTGATTATGATGAACGAAACGTTTGTCCGCGCCTCCGTCATCCGCTATATGAGAGTCCACTATCCTCAGATTGAGGAATCCGCATTTGTCGGAGAAGAAGAACGGCAGGGTTTCATCCTTATCCAAACCTTGTGCGACGCGCTGAAAGAGTACGAGCAGCAGCGCGACAAGTACGCCACGATGTCCGACTTCATGCCCGTCTATGCCAAGATGGTGAACGACTTTGACTTGAAGCAGTACAACAAACGGCAGAAAGCACAGGCCAAGAAGAACGCCACCTACAAAGTGAACCTCAAGGACGGCGCGAAGGATGTTCCCAGCGGTCCTTTCACACTCGTCATCACATTCTCCAAGCCGATGCTCAACAGCATCGCCCTGTATATGAGCACTTCGGGGGCGGATTTCCCACCTGTCAAGAGTTATGCCTGGCGCGACGACAAGACGTTGGAGGTGATTTTCTCCCTGGAGCCGTCGCACCAATACGGGTTCGTTGTCATGGGCACCGAGTTCCCCACCAAGGACGGGCACAGCGCCGGCAAAAATATGGAAATCACTTTCACGACGGGGAAATAGGGGTTTTGCGCCTATATTGTTTTTATAACGCGTTGATATGCAACCTGCTAAACCCAACTTTCGGGAGGGGGTGTTGTAGAGACGCAAAATTTTGCGTCTCTACAATATTCACATATCTTCTATCGAAA
>JAEEGI010000390.1_pt1 | contig 150797 bp, 118 predicted proteins | sample 8958751 | NCBI WGS metagenome assembly JAEEGI01 (sample SAMN16246545, study PRJNA631951) | gut metagenome | biome: gut microbiome; feature: rumen; material: KS-attached | host: Bos | place: Iran: Karaj | collected 2018-10 | reverse complement strand
GGATGCCTGATGTGCTGTTTATCGGCGTAGGAAGGGCTTTCAGAATATCCATTGATATGGTGAAAGAGGCACCTGAATGGGCACAAAAGTCGGGCATGGGAGGTATGTTTATCAGTAAAAAGAACCCATTGGCAAGGATTTGGTCTACTTTTAGACGGTCTTTCATTTTGTTTGGATACTGGGTAAACATCAAATACAGAAAACTCACTGGCAAGAAATACTACGAATGATGTATTCAATTATCAAAAGGTGCTTCGATTTTTTTTGTGCGCTAATAGCGCTCATCGTTCTTTCCCCTATATTCCTTCTGACTGCTATTGGAATTTTGGTCAGTGACTGGGGGCCGATATTTTATAAGGCTAATCGTATTGGAAAAGGGAATAAACCTTTTAGAATGTATAAGTTTAGGTCAATGCGAGTAGCGAAATCGGCCAACGAAGCTTCTCTGAGACCGGATGAAGACAGAATATTTGCGTTTGGCCGCTTTATCCGCAAGGCAAAGATTGACGAACTGCCACAGTTGATTAATATTTTGAACGGTACAATGTCCATAGTTGGTCCACGACCTGTTGCAGAGGATCAATTTGAAATGTTCCGTTACGGAAAGTGGAACGAAGCCGCTAAAGTCCCCGTTGGTTTAAGTGGGCCAGCTGCGTTGTATGACTATATATACGGCGACCAGATTACTGATGAAGAAGAATATATGGAAAAAGTGTATCCCACTCGCCGTGAACTGGAGTATACATACGTGCAGAAGGCGGGTATTGGCTATGACCTGAAAATGATTATCTATACAGTAATTTGCATTGTGTATTCACTTTGCGGGAAAGAATGCAAGTGGATTCTCAATGAACTTGTTGAAGAAGCAAACAAAACGATGAATCAATAAAGTAATGAATATTCTTGTGACTGGCTCCGCGGGAATGATTGGCGGATATGTTGTTAAAGGACTGATAGAGAAGGGACATGCGGTTATTGGCGTTGACCGCAGAGCATCATCGGATCAGTATCAAGCCTTTCACCAGGTGGTTTTGGATCTGTCGTCGAAGACTGAGACGATGAGTCTATTTGACGAATACAAAATTGACCGAGCCATTCATCTTGCAGCATTGGCACATACTGCGGGTGTGAAGGATACATCGTGGGAGGCATTCAAAAAAGTGAATGTGGATTGTGCGGAAAATGTCTTTGAGGCATGTGAAAAACATCACGTACCAGTTTTGTTTATTAGTACCGTTGATGCTATCGGGATGGTGAAGGGGATTATCAGACCAGAAACAGAACTGAATCCTATTTCCAACTATGGTAAGAGTAAGGCAATGGCAGAAACGCGTCTGAAAGAGATATGTGGTGAGTGGAACATCTATCGTTTTTCGCCTGTGTATACACCAAGTCAGAAGCGTGATATAGAGAAACGCTATTATTTGAAATATCCGAACTGGGCTTATAAGATTGGTGAAGGAGGTAGATTTGAAGTGTTGAACGTAAATGGTGCTGTTGCAGCCATGGTGGATTGGGTTGAAAAGAAGGTGGATAACACCATACATGTAATAAAAGACCAGGAATTGCTTGATGTCAACGACTTGATCAATAGAGAAAAAGCAGAAGGCAGAGCTAAACATGTATTGCGATTCCCTCGTTGGATGGTGGTTTGTGGGTATAGCGTCGTCAAACTGATATTTGGCAAAAGTAATAAGACTTATTTGCTGTTCAAGGCTTTGTGGCCTTTCAGGACAAGCGAATAAAAGGGTATCATTAAATAAGGAAATACGAGTATGAAATACTTGATTGTTGTAGCCCACCCCGATGACGAAGTCTTGGGCGCGGGCGCTTCGATTTATAAGTGGACACATAGGGGCGACAAGGTTGACGTATGTATCATGAGTACCGAAGCCAAAGCTCGCACCTTTCGTCCAAAAGATAACGAATTGAATGACGATTTGAATGCTTCAGCAGATTATTTGGGCATAGGGAGAAAGTATGAAGGCTCATTCCCAAATATAGAAATGAACACTGTGCCGCATCTGCATCTCGTTCAATTTATCGAAAAAGCCATTCTGGATTCACAACCAGACGTTGTGATTACACACCATTCCGCGGATACCAACAACGACCATCTTCAAACCTCAATGGCTTGCCAGGAGGCTATTCGTCTGTTTCAACGTAGGCCTGAAGTGAAGCCAATAGCCGAGTTTTGGTATATGGAGGTGCCATCATGCACGGAATGGGCATTGAACACCTCGATGAACCGTTTCCACCCCAACACATGGGTGGAGGTCGGCAAAGAGGGTGTTGATGCCAAAGTGCAAGCTTTGTCAATGTATCGTGGTGTGATGAGGCCTTATCCGCATCCGCGTTCTTCCGAAGCAATTGAAGGTTTCGCAGCATATCGAGGCTGTCAGGCGGGATGCAACTATGCCGAAGCTTTTGAGACCGCATTAAGGAGATTGTAGCATTTGTGAAGTATGAAGATAACACAGGCTTTGTTGGATAGTTTAACAACGCAAGCCAAGGCTTCTCCACGCTTGAGGATGAATTATGATCTGCGTAATAGCGAAAACGACCAATCGCAACGGATGCTGAATGCCATCGAACCCGATTCGGTCATTCCTATCCATCGGCATCAGAAATCTTCAGAGACGGTGGTGGTAGTCAGAGGAAAAATAGAAGAAGTCTTTTTTGATGGATCGGGTCGAGAGACGGACACCATTGAGTTGGACCACAAGGGGCCTTGTTTTGCCGTCAATGTTCCTAAGGGTCAATGGCATACCTTGCGTTCTTTGGAGTCTGGATCGGTGATTTTGGAGGTGAAAGACGGACCGTTTGAACCGACAAAACCAGAGGATATACAATCTTGATTAATAATAATTTCTAAATATGTCAAAAACTGCTTTAATTACCGGTGTAACCGGTCAGGACGGGTCTTACCTGTCAGAGTTTCTTTTGGAAAAAGGCTACGATGTGCATGGTATCATCCGTCGTAGCTCCGTCGACTTCCGCGAGCGTATCGCCCATCTTGAGGGACACCCTCACTTCCATCTCCACTATGGGCACATGGGCGACTCAATGAGCCTCATCAAGGTAGTCGACAAGGTGCGTCCCGATGAAATCTATAACTTGGCGGCTCAAAGCCATGTGCAGGTGAGTTTCGACTCTCCAGAATTTACCGCCGACGTGGATGCCACGGGCGTCCTTCGCGTGTTGGAGGCCGTGCGTGCCTGCCATCTGGAGAAGACCTGCCGTATCTATCAAGCTTCCACTTCAGAGTTGTATGGCAAGGTGGAAGAGGTGCCGCAGAATGAGAACACGCCATTCCATCCTTATAGCCCTTACGCTGTAGCCAAACTCTACGGCTATTGGATTGTGAAGGAATACCGCGAGGCTTACGATATGTTCTGCTGCTCGGGCATCCTCTTCAACCACGAGAGTGAGCGCCGTGGTGAGACTTTCGTGACCCGTAAAATCACTTTGGCTGTTGCTCGTATCTCTCAAGGCTTGCAGGATTGCCTCTATCTCGGCAACCTCGACAGCCTCCGCGACTGGGGTTATGCCAAGGATTATGTGGAGTGCATGTGGCTCATCTTGCAGAACGACAAGCCCGAGGACTTTGTCATCGCTACGGGTGTGCAACACTCGGTGCGTGAATTCACAGAGTTGGCTTTCCGTCATGCGGGCATTGAACTCAAGTTTGAGGGCAAGGGCATTGATGAGAAAGGCATCTGTGTGAAAGGTCCCGAAAAACTCGTCGGCAAGACATTGGTTGCCGTAAGTAAGGACTTCTATCGTCCTACCGATGTGGTCAACCTTTGGGGCGACCCGACCAAGGCCAAGGCCAAACTGGGATGGGATCCAGCAAAGACAAGTTTTGAGCAATTGGTGAAGCTGATGGTGGAGCACGACATCGCTAAAGTGGCCTCTGAAGGCGCCGCCGCGAAAGTCCGCACCAACCTCGCTGAATATTTGGAGAAAGGTATAGTGAAGTAAAACGTTAATTATCATCTAATTATCCATATAATTCTTCGTTGATTTATGACGGATTTCTCTAAGAATGTTTCATAGTCGACCGCAACATGGAACCTATTTCTGAGATAGATTATGAAGACCTGCTTAGTGATGAAAAAGAAAATTAACGAACAATTACATGAAAGATTAACGGCAATTAATGTAGAAAAAACGAATATGGAATTAAATAGTAAAATTTACGTGGCTGGGCACCGTGGTATGGTGGGATCGGCCATAGTCAGAGAGTTGCAGCGGCAAGGCTACAACAACATCATCACTCGTACCCACAAGGAACTTGACCTTACCCGTCAGATTGAAGTGGAAAAGTTCTTCGCTGAGGAAAAACCTGAATATGTGTTCCTTGCAGCGGCAAAAGTAGGAGGCATTGTCGCCAACCAATCGGCTTTGGCCGATTTCATGTACGACAACATGGTCCTTGAGATGAACGTGATTCACGCCGCATGGAAAAACGGCTGCAAGAAGTTGGAGTTCCTCGGTTCATCTTGCATCTATCCCCGCATGGCACCCCAACCGATGCCTGAAAGCTGCCTGCTGACCAGTGAATTGGAGAAAACAAATGAGGCCTACGCTTTGGCAAAGATCAGCGGTTTGAAATACTGCGAGTTTTTGAACCGTCAATATGGTACGGATTATATCAGCGTGATGCCGACCAATCTCTATGGTCCCAACGACAATTACCATCCCGAGCATAGCCATGTGCTGCCAGCTTTGATTCGTCGTTTCCACGAGGCCAAAGTCAATGGCCTGAAAGAAGTAACCTGCTGGGGCGACGGCAGCCCACTGCGTGAGTTCCTCTATGTGGACGATCTTGCCAACCTCTGCGTTTTCTTGATGAATAATTATAGCGGCAATGAGACTGTTAATGCAGGCACAGGCAAAGAATTGACCATCAAGGCTTTGACAGAACTCGTTGCCAAAGTCATCGGTTATGAAGGCGAGATCAAATGGGACACCTCGCGCCCGAATGGCACACCACGAAAGCTATTGGATGTCAGCAAGGCTACCCAACTCGGGTGGACTTACAAGACCGAATTGGAAGATGGTATCCGTTTGGCCTACGACGACTTTTTGAATAATCCCATGCGGGCAGAGAGGTAAACATGTAATTACCATAAAATTGGTCATGTAATTCACCTTTAATTGCATCGCAGAAAAGAAATTAATGAAAGATTAACGAGTCATTAACGGCAATTAATGTTGAAAAGATAATGAAGAATACACATGTAGTAATCATGGCAGGTGGTATTGGAAGCCGTTTTTGGCCTCTGAGTACCCCCGAATTTCCCAAGCAGTTTATCGATATCCTTGGCTGTGGTCGCACGCTGATTCAGCTGACGGTGGACCGATTCAAAGGCGTTTGTCCCATGGAGCGTTTTTGGGTGGTGACCAACGCCGCTTATGTGGAAATCGTAAAGCAACAACTCCCTGAAATTCCCGAGGCACACATCTTGGCTGAGCCAGCGGCTCGCAATACAGCGCCATGCATTGCTTGGGCTTGTTGGCGCATCAAAGCGGAAGATCCCAAGGCCAATGTGGTGGTGACTCCGGCCGATGCAGTGGTAATGAATCCCGAAGAATTCAAAAGGGTGATAAAGAATGCACTGGATTTCACTGCCGAAAACAATGCCATTGTCACTATCGGCATCAAACCCTCGAGACCCGAGACGGGTTATGGTTACGTGGAGATAGTTGAGAGTGTAGAGTTGAGAGTTGAGAGTGGCGAGATAAGGAAAGTACATGAATTTAAGGAGAAACCTGACTATGATACTGCTGAGAAGTACCTCAAAGCAGGTAATTATCTATGGAATGCTGGAATCTTTGTCTGGAACATAGAAACCATTACGGATAGCATCGTTAAGTATAAGCCGAATATTGCCGCCGACATGGAGCGCATGAAGACCGACAATGACGTGAAAGAGGTCTTCCCACAATGCGAGAAGATATCTATTGACTTTGCGGTGATGGAGCCTGCGGCAGCGGATGGTAAGGTGTACACCCACCCAGCGGATTTCGGTTGGAGTGACTTGGGCAATTGGGCCTCGTTGTATGACAAACTGCAACATGATAAAAATAACAATGGTAGTGTTGGCAATGTCTATTTCTATGAATGCCATAATTGTGTGGTACATACCGAAGAAGCAAAGAAAGTGGTGCTTCAGGGTTTAGACGATTACATCGTGTCGGAAAAAGGTGGAAGGTTGCTCGTATGCAAACGCAGTGAAGAGCAGCGAATCAAGGAGTTCTCGACAGAGTAATCTATGAGATTATATACTATCTTTGCATTAATTGAACATTTTTATCCCATCAGCTTGTTAGACAAGACCAATAACTAAAAAACACTATGATTCTCAAACACCTCTTCGACCGCATCTTTTCCTTGTTGGGCCTTATTTTCCTTTCTCCCGTAATACTAATTGTGGCTATTCTCGTTCGTGTCAAAATAGGGAGTCCGGTGTTGTTCAAACAAGAGCGTGTGGGCAAAGACGGTAAGTTGTTTACTATTTTGAAATTTCGCACGATGGAGGAAGAAAATCATGGTTCATCAGTTTGTGTAGCAGGCGACGAACGTATCCTCCCCTCGGGCATTAATCTGCGGAAATACAAGTTAGATGAATTACCCCAGCTATGGAACGTGCTGAAGGGGGAGATGAGCTTTGTGGGGCCGCGCCCTGATGTGCCGGGCTATGCTGACCAGTTACAAGGTGAAGACCGTGAGGTGCTGAAATTGCGTCCAGGCATTACGGGCCCTGCTTCATTGAAATACCGCGATGAAGAAGAGCTATTAGCCACGGTTGATAACCCTCAGGAATATAACGACACGGTCATTTTCCCCGACAAAGTGCGCATCAATCGGTATTACCTACACCATTATTCGTTTTGGATAGATATCAAGATGGTTTTTGCTACGGTGTTGGGAAGACACATACAATACAATGGAGAAACAATTTAGCAACATGGCAAACAACAAACGCATCTATCTCTGTTTAGCTCACATGAGTGAAGCAGGCCTTGAACAACAGTATATCAAAGAAGCATTCGATACCAATTGGGTGGTGCCGTTGGGACCCAATGTGACTGCGTTCGAGGCCGATTTGGAAACGTTTGTAAAGGATGAAAGAAAGGCTGTCGCTTTGTCATCTTGCACGGCCGCTTTGCATTTGGCGTTGTTACAGCTTGGTGTTGGACCAGGCGATGAGGTTCTGTGTCAGACGTTCTCTTTCTGCGCTTCGTCAAATCCCGTTACCTATTGTGGTGCCAAGCCTGTATTTATCGATAGTGAACCAGACACTTGGAATTTAGACCCTGTCTTGCTTGAGCAGGCCATCCAAGATCGTCTCGCAATGACGGGCAAGAAACCTAAAGCCGTTATTGTCGTCGACCTTTATGGCATGCCTGCCAAATGGGATGAGTTGGAAACGATTGGAAAGGAATACGGCGTTCCTATTATCGAAGATGCTGCCAACGCCATGGGCTCGTATTATGACAAGAAGCCTTGTGGCGTCTTTGGTGAAATCGGTACTTTTTCTTTTAATGGCAACAAAATTATCACAACTAGTGGAGGGGGAGCACTTTTGTGCAACAATGAGGACATCAAAAAGCACATGGTTTTTTTGGCTACCCAAGCTCGCGAGAATGCTCCGTATTACCAACATGAGACTATTGGCTTTAATTACCGTCTGAGTAATATTAGTGCAGGTATCGGCCGAGGACAGATGACAGTACTCAACGAGCACGTTCGTCATCATCAACATGTCCATGCTTTGTATAAGGAGCTCTTGGGAATGGTAGATGGTATTGTGATTCACGACAATCCAGCCACGAAGTTCGATAGCAATTTTTGGCTGACTACTATTACTATGGATCCGTCCATCAAAGTAAAAGGGCAGGAAAACCAGCGTACAGTTTTTTCCGACAGCGAACCCAACGCCAATGTTGAAGCCTTGCGTGTCTTCCTAGATCAAAAAGGCATTGAAGCTCGTCCACTGTGGAAGCCAATGCATAAGCAGCCGATTTATAAAGATGCTGTAGCCTATGTCAACGGTGTTTCGGAAGCCTTGTTCAAAGTGGGCATGTGCCTGCCTTCAGGACCGTATGTCAGCGACGAGGATGTGCATTACATTGTGAACTGCATTAAGGAGTCGATTGAATTATAGTAGATTTTCAGTCTCCCGTGTCATTCCAATACGATTCCCGCCATTGCGCACCGTCCAATGCAGGAATGACATGGCTTCAAGAGCCTGCGATACCCAGGCTTTTGTATGACTTGTTCTTTGAAGCTTGCAAAATGAAAAAACCTCTTGACGCTAAGCCAAGAGGTTTTTTTGTTTGTCAGAGCATCACAGGTTATTTCACCTTTGCCGCCCATTTTTCGATTTCACCTTTGTCAATGCTGTTGAGCAACTTGCCCTCGCCGAATTTGTATTTCGGATAAGCGGTTTGCAGGTCTTCGCAGGCTTTCTTGATGTTGCTACCGCCTGAAGTGGCGAAAGGCACGATGGTCTTGCCCGTGAAGTCGTTGGCTTCGACGAAGGTGTTGATGATGGTCGGGGCGGTGTACCACCAGATGGGGAAGCCGATGTAGACCACATCATATTGTTCCAGGTCCTTCACTTTGCCGCCGTCCTTGAGGGCGGGACGTGAGCTCTTGTCGTTCATCTCGATGGTCGAGCGCGAAGTTTTGTCACGCCAGTCGAGGTCGGCATCGGTGTAAAGCTTTTCGGGGGTGATTTCGAAGAGGTCGGCACCAATGATGCTGGCCAGTTGTTTCGCGGCATTGCGGGTTACGCCCGAAGCTGAGAAATAAGTCACTAATGTTTTCATCTGTTTGTCTTGTTTTGTGGATTGTTTGCATTTTGCAGAAGAGCAGCAGTCTTGCGCCGAAGCACCCAACGTCATGGCTGCCAATAAAACTAATAAAACCGTTTTTTTCATAGCGATATGTTGTTATGGTTTAGAGCGCAAAAATACAATATTTTTCCGTTTTCTTTGATGAAAGTATCAAATACTTTTCTAATTTTGCAGTCAAACAACAACAATTCAACAATCAACAATTCAACAATTAAACAAACAGACATGGACTTAACGAACATCTTAGGCGCTTTGACGGGCAATGATGCCGTCGGTGCCATCGCAGACAACCTCAAAATTGATTCAAATCAAGTTTCATCCGTCATCAGCAACGCCCTGCCAACGCTTTTAGGTGCTTTGCAGAAGAACGCTTCCACACCGGGCGGTGCTGAATCCTTAGCCAAAGCCCTTGGCGACCATGCCGGTAATGCTGGTAACATCCTCAACAACCTGAAGGGTGCCGACCTGACCGATGGCTCTAAAATTCTGGGCCATATCTTCGGCGGCAACCTTAGCAATGTGTTAAATGGTATCTCAAAGCAAACGGGTGTGGCCTCCAATGCAGTGAGCAACATTCTCGCTTCCATCGCTCCCAGCCTGCTCGCCCTTCTCGGTAGGGGACAGCAAAGCAACGGCATCAACGTCGGTGACTTGGCTGGTATGCTGGGTGGCCTCCTTGGTGGTGGTTCAAGCAACAACAGTGGCGGCTTAGGCAGCATCCTCGGTGGCTTAGGTAAGATCTTTGGAAGATAATTCGTAGGCTAAACCAAGGTAGAAGTTAGCTGTGCATGTCATTGACTACGTCGAATCTTCGATTTCCAACGTGGGTATGTGCGTGAGAGGGAATCTATGCACAGCGGTTCAAAAAAGCAATACCTTAAATTGACGGCTTTAGAAAGCATAGATTCCAACCTGCCCACATGCTAGCGCAGGAATGACATGCTTTCTGAAGCCTGATTTGTACATAAGGGATGACATGTATTTAACTGTAATTTAGATGAATGAAAAACAGCTTTACCATCGGAGGCCAGATTGTTGACCTTGTCAATTCAAGGATTTTCTCAGGTGTTGTCGTCGTCAAAGACGGCAAAATCAGCAGGATTGAAGAACAGCCCGTTGGCAACACACAGTACATCATGCCGGGCTTTGTCGATGCCCATGTGCATATCGAAAGCTCCATGCTTGTGCCTTCGGAGTTTGCCCGATTAGCGTCCTGCCACGGCACGGTGGCCACGGTCAGCGACCCGCACGAAATCGCCAATGTATTGGGCAAAGAAGGCATCCGCTACATGATTGACAACGGAAAGAAGGTGCCGTTCAAGTTTTTCTTTGGCGCGCCGAGTTGTGTGCCTTCCACGGCTTTTGAAACGGGAGGATGTACCCTCGATGCCAATGCCGTTGAGGAGCTGATGGCCATGCCAGACATCTATTATCTCTCGGAGGTGATGAACTACCCTGGCGTCATCAACGGCGACCCCGAACTGATGAGAAAAATCGATGCTGCCAAGAAACACAACAAACCCATCGATGGCCATGCTCCTGCGGTAACCGGTTCCATGTTGCGGAAATACGCTGAGGCAGGTATCACCACTGAACATGAGTGTTTTCAGTTGGCGGGAGCCTTGGAGAAAATCCAACTCGGCATGAAGATTCTCATCCGCGAAGGCAGCGCCGCCAAGAACTTTGAGGCACTGATTCCATTGATGGCCACCCGTCCCGACAAGCTGATGTTCTGTTCCGACGACAAGCACCCTGATGAACTGGACGACGGCCATATCGATGTGTTGGTGCGCCGTGCCATCGCTTTAGGATACGATGTGATGGATGTGCTGAGAGCGGCGTCATTCAATGCCGTGAAACATTATCACCTTCCCGTTGGGTTGTTGCAACAAGGCGATGATGCCGATTTCATCGTGGTGGATGATTTGCGCAACCCCGTTGCCAAGCAAACCTATGTTAGAGGTGTGTTGGTGGCCGAAAACGGTGTGTCGAACATCAACTACAAGGAGACAGAGATCCCGAATAAGTTCAATACCGAGTATATCAACGCCGATCAACTCTTCGTTCCTGATATGGGGAAGAGAATCAAGGTAATACGATGTCTTGACGGTCAATTGATTACCAAAAGTTTCATCACCCAACCCAAGGTGGAGAATGGGGGTATCGTCAGCGACGTGGAAAACGACATCCTAAAGTTGGTGGTGGTGAATCGATACCATCCCGCGAAACCTGCGGTGGCTTTCATCAAGGGCTTTGGACTGAGACGTGGCGCCTTGGCTTCCAGCGTGGCCCACGACAGCCACAACATCGTAGCCGTGGGCGTCACTGACAAGGACATCCTTCATGCCGTTAACCTGCTTATTGAACACAAAGGCGGCGTGACAGCTTATTGCAACACGGAGATGGTGGCGGTGCCTCTGCCCGTGGCGGGACTGATGAGCAACGAAGACGGTTACGAGGTGGCTCAAGCCTACCAAAACGCTGATGCCTTGGCAAAACGTTTGGGTTCAACGCTTTATGCACCGTTTATGACCTTGGCATTCATGGCCTTGCTCGTCATTCCAGAAATGAAGATGAGCGACCAAGGGCTGTTTGACGTGAAGCGGTTTGCTATCACCTCTGTGTATGAATAAGTTTTGCGATGACAAACCCATGTCATTCCCTCGGGAATCTATGGGTTTGTCATCGCAGAAACAATCAAAGGACATTTAATCTATTGGCATCCTGTTTCACGAAGATGGCGAGCATTATCGTGAAAGCCAACATGCTCGACCCGCCGTAACTCAAGAAAGGCAGCGGTATGCCGATGACGGGCACCAAACCGATGGTCATACCTATATTAATAGCGAAATGCACGAAAATAATGCCCGCAATGCAATAGCCATATACTCGGCTAAAGGTAGATCGCTGTCGTTCGGCAAGGATGATGATGCGCACCAATAAGGCCACATAAAGCAGTACCACCACAAAAGTGCCCAAGAAGCCGCCTTCTTCGCCTATGGTGCAGAAAATGAAGTCGGTATGTTGTTCGGGGACGAAATCGTATTTGGTTTGTGTGCCTTGCAGGAAGCCTTTGCCCGTTAAGCCACCAGAGCCAATGGCAATCTTGGATTGGTGGACGTTGTAGCCTACATCCTTGGTATCGTTAAGTTTGCCGAGCATGACAAGGATACGATTTTGTTGGTGCGTCTGGAGCACATGGTTGAAGGCATAGTCGACCGAGAACACAAATAGGAAAGCGACGGCAAACACCCCTACCATCCTAACGATGTTTTTCTTTTTGTTAATCAGGTAGTAAGTCAACGTGAGGACGAGCAGGCTACCCAAGATGATATACATGACCGTTTGGGACCAAACGAGGGTGAAGATAAACAAGAGAATAGCCACTACGCCAGCAATCATCACCAATTCAGCGCCCGGAAAGCCTTCGCGATACAGCATGAAGATGAAGGATACGAAAACGATAGCTGAGCCTGTGTCGTTTTGCAACAACACCAAGGCCATGGGGATGAGAATGAGCGCAATTGTAACAATCTGATCCTTGCGTTTTTGTAAGTCGACATCCAATCGGTCGAGGTAGCCCGCCACCGCCAAGGCCGTAGCCATCTTGGCAAATTCCGAGGGTTGGAACTTGATGCCTGCCCCCAAGTCAATCCATGATGTGGCTCCCTTGGTGGCCTTACCGTACACTAACACCATGAAAAGCGAGGCCAGTACCGCGATATAAATCCATAGCGAGAAGGCGTTGAAGAACTTTGCGTCGATGAGGAGGACAATGAAGCCAATCAGCAAGGAAGCTCCAATCCAAAGCAACTGTTTTCCATACACCTGCGACAGGTCGAAGATGCTGGGATGCGCCTCATTGTAGCGGGCAGAGAAGATGCTGAACCAACCTATCAAAACCAAAGCCAAATAGATAAGTAGGGTCACCCAGTCGATTTTTCCTATGATGCTGTTTCTTTCGTTCATCGTTCGTCTTTATATGAGATTCTGCCCTCCATCATGCGTTTCTCCAAATCTTCGCGTGTTGAGTAGCCTCGGATGTATTTTTCTATCATCAGGCTGGCAATGGGTGCGGCCCAAGTGGCACCGTAACCGCCGTTTTCGATGATGACGGCAAGGGCTATCTTCGGGTTGTCTTTTGGGGCAAAGGCGATGAAGTTGGAGTGGTAGTTACCATGCGGGTTTTGGGCGGTACCCGTCTTGCCGCATTGTGGGATGTCTTTCATCTCGTAACGCCGTGCCGTGCCTGCCGGACCGCTGAACACAGTGCGCAGCCCTTCTTTCATTACCCTGACATATCTCGGATTGATGCCTGGGTCGACCTTGGTGGTCATCACCTCGGGGATGGCCGTGGAGTCGCCGAAACATTTGATGAGGTGAGGCGGATAGTAATAGCCCTCGTTGGCAATCAAGGCTGCAATATTGGCCAATTGTAGCGGGGTGACCAAAACCTCGCCTTGTCCGATGCCTAAAGAACGGATGGTCACAGCGTTCCATTGTCCGTTGTACATACGGTCGTAGTATTCGCGTGAGGGAATATTACCCGAGCGTTCGTAAGGGATATCGGTGTTGAACTTATGTCCGAGTCCCATCTTGTAAGTCATGTCCTTCCAATACTGGTAGCCATTCTTGAAGTTGCCAAACTTCGGGTTGTTGATGGTGACCCTGAACGACTCATAGAAATAGGGGTTGCATGAGTTCATGATGGCGTTGGCGAAGTCGGGACTGGAGCCGTGCGAGTGGGTACATTTGATAGGCAGTGAGCCCGTACCGCTGCAATGGAAGCAGGTGGCTGGAGTGATGCTGCCACTTTGCATGGCAATCATGCCGACGACCGTTTTGAAAGTGGATCCAGGCGGGTAGGTGCCGCTGATGGCACGGTTGATGAGGGGCTTCATCGGGTCGTCTTGCAGCTCTTGGTAATGTTTGCCACGTTCGCGACCCACAAGGAGGTTGGGGTCGTAGGTAGGACTGGTGACGAAGGCCAAAATCTGTCCTGTGGAAGGCTCGACGGCTACGATGGAACCGATTTTGCCCACCATCAGTTGTTCGCCGTAGGCTTGCAGGTCGGCATCCAAGCCAAGATAGAGGTCTTTACCAGCCACGGGTTCCTTGTCAAGTTCGCCTTCGCGGAAACTACCCATGATACGGTTGTGCACGTCAACCATCATCACTTTCAAGCCTTTCACGCCGCGCAGTTCTTTTTCGTATGACTTCTCGATGCCCGACTTGCCGATGTAATCGCCTTGCTTGTAGTAGTTTTCGTTGTTTTTGTCCTTATCCAATTCGGCTTGGCTGATTTCGCCGATGTCGCCCAAGGTGTGGGCAGCGATGGAGAGAGGATAGTGGCGCACCGTACGGGTTTGGAAATAAAAACCGGGATAGCGCCAAAGCACCTCAGCGATGTGGGCGTAGTTTTCCTTTGACACCTGAGTCATAAAAGCTGAAGGCTTCAAGAAGGATTCCTTTTTAGCCTTGTTCATCCGTTCAACAAAAGACGCCTTGTCTATATCCAATAGATGACAAAATCCGAGTGTGTCGAAAGGATAATTAGGGTCGAGAGTGTCCTTGATGATGGTTTGCTTGGGAATCACCATGAGGTCGTAGACAGCTTCGTTGAACACCAAAAGCTGGCCGTTGCGGTCGAAGACCTTGCCTCGGGCAGGGTATTGTGTCACGAAACGGAGGGCGTTGTTGTCGGCCATGGTTTTGTATTGGTCGTCGACGACTTGGAGAAAAAACAACTTCATGACATAGACCACCCCCACGGCAATGAAGATGCCCATAATCACTAACCTTCTGGATGACAGATTGTTGTTTTTTGTTCTCATGGTAAAAATCGTGAATGACAAAAGTATAAGTTTTTCTTGATTTTGAAGGGGTGTTGGAAGAGATTTTTTTGAATGTTTTTTTCTTTTCCTTGAAAATCCGAATAATATTGTATCGTATGTTTGTTTTTTCGTATATTTGCACGATTTTTTGGCTTAATTAAATGAAAAAAATTGTTTTGATTGGATGCCTCATCTTGTGTTTTTTCGGCTGTTCGCAGCAAGAAAAAGACACAGCGTTGTTGCATCGTGAGTTCTTTGATACGATGTGGGAACGTTTTGATTATGTGAAGGATAGCATCGATATTAAGTCTGAAACAAGTTTTGATTTAAGCCTGAAAATCGCCTTCACTGACGACTATACTTACAATGACTTTTCGATGGTCTTCACCGTGTTTACAGGCGATGGTCAACCTTATCGTTCCAAAGGCTATAAGTTCAATCTGAAAGATAAGGAAGGCAACTGGAATGTGGAGCAAAAAGAAGGTTGCTACACTTTCGTCCTGCCCATCAATAGGGACTTGCGTATTGTGGATGCAGGCACCTACACCTTCCAAATAGAATACCGTATGCCCATCACGCCTTTGGTGGGGGTGAAAGAGCTTACTTTAATGCGAAATTAATAATCGAATACTATGAGAAATATGAGTAAAATCACGAAACTTGGGCTGGCCGCATTGCTGATGGCGATGCTATTCGCTTCTTGTGTGCCTCAGAAGAAAATGCTGTATCTGAAAGAAGCTCAGATGGCTGCCGAAAACCAATCCATCAACTATGTCAACGAACGCTCTGTTAACTATAGACTGCAACCTGGCGACAACCTTTACATACGCTTTATCAACACCATTGATGAACGTAGTACTGTTTTGCTGAATGGTGATGCTAATCGTCTTACAAACGATGCTTCCATTTATCTTAATTCATACACATTGGATGAGGAAGGTTTTATTGAGATGCCCTTGATAGGAAAAATCGAACTCCAAAACTTGACTGTTGATGAAGCCAAGGACAGGTTACAAACGGAACTCGATAAGTATATCAACGAGACTACCATTATCGTGAAGCTGTCGAATTTCAACCTTACTGTGTTGGGAGAGGTCAACCGTCCTGGTACGTTTAAGGTCTACCAATCCCAGATTAACTTGTTTGAAGCAGTTGCATTGGCGGGTAACATGACTAATTTTGCCAATAAGGAAGATGTGAAAATTATTAGACAAACTGACAACGGTTCCGAGATTCTTACTGTTGATATGGGTGTGGCAGATATTCTTGAATCTCCCTATTATTATTTGAAGCCGAACGACATTGTTTATGTGGAGCCGCTCAAGATCAAGCAATGGGGCTTCACCACGTTCCCCTATTCCACGGTACTATCTATCGTTTCACTCGCAGTAACCTTATATTTAGCGTTTAAAAAATAATATTTGATTTTCCATAAATCCATAAAGAATATATAAAATGCAAAACGAAGTGACACCTAAACCTCAGCAACACAACGAGGAACAATCTATTGACATCAAGCAATTGGTTTTCATATTTCTCAGCCATTGGTACTTGTTCCTGATAGGTGCGGTTTTGGCATTGGCAGTTGGCTATGTCATCAACCGATTCAAACCTAGTGTTTACCAGACCTCTGGCACAGTGCTTATCAGAGATGCACATTCAAGTTATGATGCCACTGCCATTATGACTAGTAGTGCCTTTAGTGGCTATCAAGTGGTTGACAATGAAATTGCTATCTTAAGTTCCTACACTATGATTGATCGCGTGATCAGAAAGATGGATTTGGAGGTTACTTACATGGAAAAAGGACGTTTTTCCAAAGTTGAGTTGTATAAATCCTCGCCGTTTACCGTCGAGTTTGACCGTAGTGTACCACAAGCAGTGGGGTTGGAGTATCAAGTTATGAGTATAGGTGAAGGTAAGATGATTTTACATGCAATGGCAGATGGACTGAACGTTTATGACTATGTGTTAAGTCAACCAGTATATAATGATCCAAAGAAAGAAATTGATGTGACAACGGAATGTAAATTGGGCGAAATGGTCGACAACGGCTATAATCGTTTTCGCATCGTGATGAATGATAATTACAATCCAGAGGTCGATAATAGCAGAATTCTCTCTTTTTGGCTTAACAGCTATTCCAGTTTGGTGCGACAAATGAGCTCGTTCTCTGTGAGTCCTACTGGTAAGCAGTCTTCAATAATATCAGTAGTTGCCCATGGCTATAACAAGAGGAAGATTGTTGATTTCATCAACACCCTAATGAATGAATATGTTTCGAGAGGTTTGGAAAAGAAGAATCATGTTTCGGAAAGTACCATTGCATTTATTGATAATGAATTGGAAGGCATTCAGGAAGTGTTGAGTGCCGCTGAGATTGACTTGAAGGATTTCCGTGTGGAAAATGATGTGATTGATATTAACATGCAAGCCTCACAAATCTATAATAATTTGCGTGCTTTGGAAAAACAACGGTCTGAGCTGACTGTCAATTTGAAAATCTACCAACGTTTGCAGGACTATATTCAAGTTCAGATAGACGACCCCGAGAACCTTGCTGCACCTAGCACGATGGGTATTATGGATCCTTTGCTGAACAGTTTGACCAATGACCTTGTTACTATGGCTCGGACTAAGTCCGCACAGTTGCTTACCCAAACAGAACAACATCCACAGGTTATCAAACTTAACGAACAGATTATTACCACGAAAAAAGCCTTGCTTGAAAATGTCAATAATTTGGTTGAAAATGCCAGAATGGGCCTTGCTGAGATTGAACGCCAGATTGCAGTATACGAAGTCGAATCAAGTAAGTTGCCAAAGAAACAACAGGATTTGATTAATTACCAGCGTAACTTCCACTTTAGCGAGGATACCTATAAGTATTTGATGCAACGCCGTGCCGAGGCTCAAATTCTAAAGGCTTCCAATACGCCTGACAACGAGATTCTTGATGAAGCCCGCTTGGATAGAATCGTCAAGATTTCGCCGCGCATAGCGATAAATTATCTCATTGCTTTGATTATTGGTCTGTTGATTCCCGCTTTGTACCTCTTCCTTAAGGATTTCTTCAACATGACCATTACAGATCGCAAGGATGTAGAAAAACTCACCCGTTTCCCCATCATCGGGCAGGTGGCACAAACTTCCAGTACGAATCCCTTGGTGGTCATCAATTCACCCAAGTCTCCTATTGCCGAGTCATTCCGCTCAGTGCGTACTAATATTGAGTTCCTGACCCAAGGCAAGACGAAGAGCACCATCCTTGTCACGGGTGATATGCAAAGCGTGGGTAAGACATTCAGTAGCATCAATATAGCCTCCATTTACGCTTTTTATGGAAAGAAGACGGTGTTGTTGGGCTTCGACTTGCGTAAACCTAAGCTTTTCCAAGAATTTGAGTTGAGCAATAGTATAGGTATCACTTCTTTTCTTTCCAACAAAGAGCCATTGGATAAAATCATTCAAAAACCCTCAATGGTGTCCAATCTTGATATCATCACGAGTGGTCCCATTCCGCCCAACCCGGCTGAGTTGATTGCCTCTGAGAAGTGCGACGAGTTGTTCAGATTGTTGAAAGAAAGGTATGACTATATCATCATCGATACTCCGCCTTTGGGCTTGGTGACCGATTCCTTCCTGTTGATGCGCTTTGCCGATGTGAAGTTGTTCATTGTCCGTCAAGGTGTGACTAATAAGAACATCTTCGGTAGCATTATCAAGGATTTGGAAGACCGTAAAATGGATATGTCTATCGTCATCAATGGTATTGAGACGAACAAGGGCTATTATGGCAAGTCATACGGCAACTATAGGTATGGCTATGGTTATGCATACGGTTATGGCTATGGTAAGTATGGCAGTAAGGAAGACAGCTATTATGGCTCCGACTATTATGGTGAGGGCAACCCGACAGAGAAGAAAAAGCATAGAAGCAGGAAAGAAAAAGAGGATAAAGCATGAATCCCCTCGAACTCTTGGAACGGCATTGGCATGCGTTGTATGTGAGGTCAAGGTCGGAGAAAAAGGTGCTGTCGCAACTCGAGGAGATGGGCATGGAGGCTTATCTCCCCTTGGTGACCAAGGTCAAGCAGTGGAGCGACCGTCGCAAGAAAATCGAGGAGCCTTTGTTCAAGTCGTATGTGTTTGTTCGTTCTAACGCGAAGGAATATCTTCCGATATTGAATGTGTATGGCGTGCTGAAGTTTGTGACCTTTGAGCGTGAGGCTGTTGTGGTGCCCGACAACCAGATTGTAGCCATCAAGAAGTTTGTGGAGGATTATGAGCACGGCGAAGAGTATAAGATGCAGAATAACGAGGATTTGAAGGTGGGACAGATGGTCAGAATTATTAATGGCCCGATGAAAGGATTGACCGGCAAGCTCCAAACCATCCACAACAAACGCCATCTTATCGTCTACATCGAGGTGGTGGGTCAATATATCCCCGTCCATCTTCCCAGGGCAAAGGTGGAGCCGGTCGTCGAAGGTTGAGCTTAAAGTGATGACATTCGAGGATTTTTACTTATTTTTGCAAGACAAATTACAAAAGATATGGATTCAGAAAATAGGAAAAAAGCAAAACAACCGATATGGCTTTATGCCATCCTCGGTGCATTGGCGATAGCCTTGGTCGTTCTGTTGGTACGTAACAGTTCGATGAAAACCGACTTGCAAGAGCTTGAGGCTGAAAAGGAGATGCAACGCGCTGATTTCCAAGCCGAAGTGGATAGCTTGATGCGGGTTCACAATGAGTTGAAGGAAAGCTATGGCGAGTTGAGCCAAGAATTAGCCGAAAAAGACAGCATCATCCAAGCCGATGCCGTTGAAATTAAGAAACTCCTTGATTCACAATGGGATTACTACCGTATCAAGAAGAAACTTGCTTCATTGCAAGAGATTTCACAGAAGTATGTGCGTCAGATGGATTCACTGTACACTGTCAACCAAGAGTTGGTGGCCGAAAACGAGCGTATCCGAGAGGAATTCCAAGCCGAGCGCCGCGAAAACTCTAATCTTAACCGACAGAAGGAAGAGTTGACCAACATGGTCAACCAGGCGGCCGTATTGAAGCTCTACAACTATTCAGCCCAAGCCGTGCGCTTCAAAGGCGGCAGTAAGGAAAGCAGCACCGACCGTGCCGACCGTGCCGAGCGCATCAGGATTGACTTTACCGTTGCAGCTAACGACTTGATTCAGCCAGGCTCCAAGACTTTCTATGTGCGCATTGCCGACCCGACAAGGGCCATCATCAGCAAGGGCACGGGCGATGAATATGCCTTTGAGTCCAATGGCGAGACCTTGCAGTTCACCGAGAAGATCAGAGTCAACTACGAAGGCAAGGAGACTCCAGTTAGGGCATACTACACTAAGCCCGCCGACCGTGAGTTTAGGCCTGGCACTTACTTCATTGACGTTTACGAACAAGGTGGCAAGCTCATCGGACAGACTTCTGTGGATTTGAGGTAAAGAAGTCGTTTCGAAATCGCCCATCTATGTCATTCCTGCGCCGAAAAGTGCGGCGGCAAGGAATCTATAGATGGGCGATTTCTTTTATTCCAAAACCGTCTTCAACACCTCGTGGGAATGAAAGTCTTTCATCACCGGAGCATGAAGCCGCATAAAGACAATCAAGCCGTCAAGCAACTCGCGACGCTGACTCAAGCGAAACGGCCAACGGCTTGCTTCATCAATGCCCACATTAAGTAAACCGGCCAGCAAAGCCGCCGTTTCAGCATCGAAATAATAAGGATGTAAGGGATAATCGTGCGCAAAGGTCCCTTCCATCATGTCGAAACAAAAACCTGCTTGATGGTTGGCTTTGGGATAAAACCCAAGATGACGGGTGAGTTCCAAAGTGAAAAACAAAGGGAAGCTGGCATAGTCTTGTTCCACCAAGTCGAGCCATTGCAAAGAGCTGACGATGAAGTCAAAAAGACCTTCGTTCTGCTCCTGTTCGGTGATGGTTTTCGAAAGCAACTCGCTGACATACATCATAATGGCACTTTTGTTCATCACCAAGGGCAGGCTGTGATACACCAAGGAGAGTTGGGCGTCTTTCAGGTAGTTGAGCGTGCCGCTTTTGGGTTTGCCCACTTCCACGTAGTTGATGACATTAAGGTTTTGGAATAAGGCGGCTCGGTTTTTAGAGCTTCTGTTGAAGGCGCCTTTGAGCATATAGGACTTCAGACCTTGCTTTCGGGTGAACACCTTCACAATCAAGCTGGTGTCGCCATAGCGCACCGATTGCAGGACAATGCCTTCTGTCTTGTCGTCCATCAATTTTGAATGAGGATCTTAGTGGCAAACTTGTTGGCCCCTTCTTTGGTGCTTACGAAGATGAGGTAGACGCCAGGGGTCACCTTTTCACCATTGATGGTGGTGCAGTCCCATACGGCTTGCCCACCTTCCGAAATCAGTTGGGTGACAAAGGCGCCGTCGACGGTGGTGATTCTGACCAATGAATTGGCCACCAAGCCTTTGATGCCGACAAATCCCGTATAGCCAGGTCTGACGGGGTTGGGATAGGCCACCACATCGCTAATTTCGGGTTCGGGTGTCGATGAGGAGCCACGATAAGAGATGATGCCATTGTCGGTGCCGAAAAACACCTCTCCGCTCTTGTCTATGGCCATGGTGGTGACGGCGTTGTCGAGCAACGGGCTGTTGTCGGTGTTGAAGTAATGGATTTCCTTGGGCTTGCCGTCAAATGACATCAGATAGACGCCCGACTCAAGGCCAAACCACATTTGGTTAGTGCCTGCGATGGTGGCCATGGAGAGCACGTTGGAACCGGCAAATAAGTAGTCGTATTGATCGGTGCCGTCATTGCGAGGCACGCGTACTTGAGTGGCATCGTAATTGCCTCCGTTGAAAATGGCGTTGGTGTTGGTGAACATGCAAGGGCCATTGTTGGTACCTGCCCATACTGCGCCGTCCTGGTCGACGGCCAAGCAGTTGACCGAGCCAGCCAGATTGCCGCTTCCCGCAGCTGTGTTCAAGCTGACGGTACGGTCGTCGGCTGTGTTGTCCAATGTCCCGTTGTCGCTGAAGACAATGACTTCACCACCACGACGGATGATCCACTTATGGTCGTTGTCGTCGACGAGCAGCGTCCCAATGTAGGTACCGCTCAGGCTACCACCGAGGTTATAGGAATGCCAGGTGCCATTGCGTTCCATCACCGAGAGGAGCTTGGTGGCGCCTGTGTTGGCCACCCAAAGGTTGCCTTTGCTGTCGAAGTCGAGGCCACTGATGTTGATGAGGTTGGGGTCATCCACCCATCTTTCTAACGTGCTGTTGCTGTCGTCATAAACCTCAACTAGTTCGTTGCCTTTGAATTTCAGGATGCCACTGCCCCATGTACCCACGTAGGTCACTGATGGGTCGTGAGGGTCGGTAGCCGTGCAAACAAAGTCGGAATAGGCGCCGAAGTCGGGAAGCGTGCTGCTGTTGAGGATGGTCCATGAGCCATCGAAGCGGGCCACACCTTCTTTCATATAGCGTTTGCCCCAGTTGGCGGCATGGCCTCCCGTGGCAATCCATACCTGGTCGCCAAAGGATTTGAGTTCAAACACGTTTTTGGAGGCTGGACCGTTGGGTTTCACATCCATGTTGTTCCATCCGTCAGACGTTTTGATGAGGCCACGATGGCTGTCGCCAATCCAATAGTTGCCACTGTTGTCGCGGGCCGCTGAGCAGGGCTCGATATTGCCTCCAGGTGAGTAGACGTTGTGGACTTGATTCAGGTTTTGGTCGAAAACGCTCACACTGTAACGGTTGGCCATGATGAATTGGTCAGGGTAAGCCCTTAACTCCATTTTTTGGTTGACGTCTTGTCTGTCGAAATAACCCCACTGGTTGCCGTCGTTAACGAAAAGTGTGTCGGCTTGGAAGCCACCGTCATAGTTCAGATACAATTTCCCATTGAAGACTTCCATTTCAGTGTAAGCCAAATGTGGATGTATCAGGCTGTTGTCAAAGTGCCATGCAGAATAATTGGCTAAATTTGGGACGTTTTGTGAGGCGTAATACACACCATTGTCGGTGGAGGCATAGATACGACCGTTGAAAAGGGTAACGTCAGTTACATTCACTGCATCACCCTGGTTGCCAATATAATAAGTGTCTTTCACTTCTTCTTTTTTCAGGTCGAAGACCACGATGCCAAAGCCACAAGCCACATAGGCGAGGTCGCCATCAAAGTAGACATGGTTGATGCGTTTGTTGCCCACGATGTTCTTGTCCTTGATGTCTCTCATGTTGGTAACGTTGCCTTCATTGTCGATGAGGTCGACGTTGGCGTTGGCGTAGGCCACAAACAGCTTGCGTTGGCTGTCGTTGTAGCGGATGGTGCTGATGCCTATGTCCGATAAGCCGTTGATTTTGTTGAGGATGTTGACGGAATTGTCCTCCGTGTCGTAATAGAACAACTCGTATTCCGTGGCAGCGTAGATTTTGTTTCCGACAGGCTCCACCCCAATCACCTTTTGGTAGGGAAGATGTGTGCGCCAATGGCCAATGGAGACGCCTTCTTGGGCTTGGGCAAAGGGGAAAACAAGCCATACGGCTATGAATAAGGTAAAGTATTTCAGTCTTTTCATGATGGTCTGATTTGGACTATAGCAATCGATTCATGGGATGATAACGTGCTGATGGTGGGGTTTATTGTAATAGGTCGGCCTTTCGACGGGCTCAAGGACCTTAGTTTTATGGTCATTGCGGTCCCTGAGCTTGTCGAAGGGCCGTATTGTCATTTAATGCTTTTCAGCCATTTCCACTGGAAAATCAACATATAGAATACACCGATAGTGATTGCGGCGTCAGCGAAGTTGAAGATGGGGCGGAAGAAGATAAAATGGTTGTCGGGACCGAAGAAGAACCCAGGCAGCCAGGTAGCGTTCTCGCGAGCAACGTCAATAATAGGAAAATAAAGCATGTCGACCACGCGCCCATGCAACCAGCTAGCATAGCCGCCGCCATCAGGGAAGAAGGTGGCGACTTGTGAGTAGGTGCTTTCGCTGAAGATACGCCCGTAAAACACGCTGTCGATGATGTTGCCCATGGCTCCCGCCGTGATGAGGGCGATGCCAAACAGCACACCGAATTTGGTGTTTTTCTTCGAGAGGCGGACGAGCACCCAAAACAAGGTAACGATGGCTGCAATCCTGAAGATGCTTAAAGCCAATTTCAAGAAACCGCCACCGCCTAACCAACCAAAGGCCATGCCGTTATTTTCGATGAACAGCAACTTAAACCAATTCCCGATGACAGGTATCTCCTGACCAAGGGTCATATTGGTTTTAACCCCAATTTTGAGGATTTGGTCAATCAATAAAACAATAAAAATCACAAAAAACGACCACCAAAGGCCGCGGTTGCCCTCTTTTTTCACTTCTTTTTCAGTTTGGCGTCGAGGCAGCGTGTGGTGATAGGCACGCAGCGCAATCTTTCTTTGGGAATCAATTTTCCTGTTTCACAACATACGCCGTATGTCTTGTTTTCGATGCGCATTAGGGCGAGCTCGAGGTTGTGGATGTACTTCTCCTGACGAGCCACAAGTTTGGCGTTTTCTTCTTTTTGTGCCACGGCATAGCCGTCTTCCAACACCTTGAAGGTGGGGGCTGTGTCGTCGGTGCTATGTTCTCCACCAGAGAGGTTGGCCTGTAGTGTTTCCAAGCTGTTTTTGGCTTGATCAAGCTTTTCGAGTATCAGTGCTTTGAATTCCTCAAGGTCTTCGTCGGAATAGCGCACTTGGGGTTCTTTCTTTTCCATAGCGGTTAGTTTTAATTAGGAATGCTGAATGATGAATGCTGAAATACGAAGTATTCGATGGAGTCAATGTCGCAATGCGACGCTGGGCTTTGCCCTCATTCTGCATTCATCATTTAGCATTTAGCATTATAAATTATTTCTTTTTAATCATTAGTTTAACATTTATTCCTTCCACCAATTCTTCGGCTTCCACGCCTTCCAGCGCATCCACCTTATTAATCGTGGCAAGGGTTTCAGTGCAGATGTAGTCGCCGAACTTTTCGACGGCAGCATCGGTCTTTTCGTTCTTCTCGATGAGCAGTTCGATGCGGTCGGTGACTTCGAATCCTCCTGTCTTGCGGAGGTTCTGCACGCGGTTCACGATTTCGCGGGCGAGGCCTTCCTGCATCAGTTCATCGGTGATGGTCATGTCGAGGGCCACGGTGAGGTCGTCCTGTGAAGTGACGGCCCAGCCGGGGATGTCTTGTGTAGAAATCAAAGCATCTTCAAGGGTTAATTCTACGTCAACGCCGTCCACATTCAAGTGGGTACCGTTGTTCTTCTCAAAGGCATGGATTTCATCTTGGCTCATGTTGGTGAAGTAGGCTTGAATTTGCTTCATCTGCTTGCCGTACTTTTTGCCCAAGGTCTTGAAGTTGGGCTTCACGTTTTTCACCAAGATGTTGTTGTCGGGCGAGAGGAACTCGATTTCCTTGATGTTGACCTCGCTCTTGATGAGGTGCGACACCTTCTCGATCTGGGCTTTCATCGCCTCGTTGGCGACGGGGATCATGATTTTCGACAGGGGCTGACGCACACGGATGTTGGCTTTCTTACGCAGCGAGAGCACCAGCGATGAGATGAGTTGTGCGGCTTCCATGCGTTCCTCCAAAGCCTTGTCGATAAAAGTCTTGTCAGCGACGGGGAAGTCGGTCAAATGCACCGATTCAGCGGCATTGCGGCCCGTGACGTTGTTCAGGTCGCGGTAGAGCTGTTCGCTGAAGAACGGTGCGATGGGTGAACTCAGTCTTGCCACGGTCTCAAGGCAGGTATAAAGGGTCTGGTAGGCCGACAGCTTGTCTTGGTTGTCTTCGCTCTTCCAGAAACGGCGGCGCGAAAGGCGAACGTACCAGTTGCTGAGGTGGGCATCGACGAACTCTGCGATGGCGCGACCCGCACGGGTGGGCTCGTAGCTCTGATAGGCATTGTCGACTTCGAGGATGAGGGAGTTGAGCTCCGACAAAATCCAGCGGTCGATTTCGGGACGATTCTTGATGTCAATGTCGGCTTGGCTGTAGTCGAACTTGTCGATGTTGGCATACAAGGCGAAGAAAGCATAGGTGTTGTACAAGGTTCCGAAGAACTTGCGGCGCACCTCGTCTACGCCAGCCTCGTCAAACTTCAGGTTGTCCCAAGGCTGCGAGTTGGTGATCATGTACCAACGCACGGCATCGGCACCAAATTTCTCGATGGCACCAAATGGGTCGACGGCATTGCCCAAACGTTTAGACATCTTATTGCCGTTTTTGTCAAGGACCAAGCCGTTGGAAATGACGTTCTTGTAGGCTACACTGTCGAAGCACATCGTGGCGATGGCATGTAGTGTGAAGAACCAGCCACGGGTCTGGTCGACGCCTTCGGCGATGAAGTCGGCGGGGAAGGGGAGACCGGTCTTGTCACCCATGTAGTGGTATTGGGCGTAAGGCATGGCGCCGCTGTCGAACCACACGTCGATGAGGTCGGGTTCGCGGAACATCTTCTTGCCGCTTGGCGACACCAAAACCACGCCGTCGATGTAAGGACGGTGCAGGTCGAACTTGGTGTAGTCGTCGCTGGCGTATGGGTTCTCTTTCATGAAGCCCGCCTTTATGCTCTTCTCAATCTCGTTGCGGAGCTCTTCGACGCTGCCGATGCAGATTTCTTCCTTGCCGTCCTCAGTACGCCAGATGGGCAGCGGTGTGCCCCAGTAGCGCGAACGCGACAGGTTCCAGTCGACGAGGTTCTCTAACCAGTTGCCGAAACGGCCGCTACCTGTGGCCTCGGGCTTCCAGTTGATGGTCTTGTTGAGTTCGATCATGCGGTCTTTGAGGGCCGTGGTCTTGATGAACCAGCTGTCGAGGGGATAGTAGAGCACGGGTTTGTCGGTGCGCCAGCAGTGCGGGTAGTTGTGGGTATGTTTCTCGCTCTTGAAGAGCTTGCCTTGTTCCTTGAGGAGCATCACGATGTCGACGTCCAACGACTTGTCTTTTTCGGTCTTGTTGGGGTCGTAGGCGTTCTTCACGAACTGGCCGGCGTAGGGGCGGTAGGCCTCCACGTCCATGCAGTTCTTGACGAACTCAGGGTCGAGGTCTTCGATGCGGAAGAACTTACCCGTGCGGTCCACCATAGGCTGCGGCTTGCCGTCCTTGTCGATCATTTGCAAGGGTGGGATGCCAGCGGCGGCAGCAACGCGCTTGTCGTCGGCACCGAAGGTGGGCGCGATGTGGACGATACCGGTACCATCCTCGGTGGTGACGTAGTCGCCAGGGATGATGCGGAATGCTCCTTCTCCCGGGTTGACCCAAGGAATCAGTTGTTCGTACTCGATGCCGACAAGGTCCTTGCCCTTGAATTCCTTGACGACCTCAGGAGCTTCCTTGAACATCGTCTCCACCAAGGCTTTGGCCATGATAATACAGCAAGGTTCTTCCGTATAAGGATGGACGGTCTTCAAAAGGACATAATCAATATTCGGTCCCACACAGAGAGCCGTGTTTGAGGGTAAAGTCCATGGTGTAGTAGTCCAAGCTATTGCATACGTAGTCAAACCTTCAACTCTAAACTCTAAACTCTCAACTCTCAACTTAAACAACGCCACGCAAGTCAAATCTTTCACATCGCGGTAGCAGCCAGGCATATTCAGTTCGTGTGAGCTGAGGCCAGTGCCAGCGGCAGGCGAGTAGGGTTGGATGGTGTAGCCTTTGTAGAGCAAACCTTTGTTATAGAGGTCTTTCAGTAGGAACCACAAGGTCTCAATGTAGTCGTTGGTGAAGGTGATGTAGGGGTCGTTGAGGTTGACCCAATAGCCCATCTTGCGGGTGAGGTCGTCCCACATGTCCTTGTATTTCATCACCTCCTCGCGGCAGGCGCGGTTGTAGTCGTCGACGCTGATTTTCTTGCCGATGTCTTCCTTGGTGATGCCGAGTTTCTTCTCCACGCCCAGTTCGACGGGTAGACCGTGGGTGTCCCAGCCGGCTTTACGCACCACGTGTTTGCCTTTCAGGGTTTGGTAGCGGCACACCACGTCTTTGATGGAACGGGCCATCACATGGTGGATGCCCGGAGTACCGTTGGCACTCGGTGGACCTTCGAAGAAAACAAAAGCGTTGTCCTTGTCGCGGTTGTCAAGGCTCTTTTGGAAGGTATCGTTTTCTTCCCAAAACTTGCGGATGGCATCAGCTGTCTCGGTGAGATTCAGCTGTTTATATTCCTTGTAGTTGTTTTTCATAAAAATGATGCTTCTATTTTGAGGGGCAAAAGTACGAAAAATTTTGTATTCTACTACATATAATCTTTTGAGAGAATTTCTTTGCAGTGTTCTTTTATGAAGTTGATGATTTCTAAGCCGCGCTTTTTGGGGATTCTGATGCTTTCTCCTACAACGATCATGTCTTCTATAGAAGGCTTTCCGTTTCCGTTGACAGAGGTGGCATGTTCTCCATGATAGCCTTCGGGAACAGGGGTTAGGTCATAAGCAGGAGCCAAATGCCAACGCCCTTCACGATAAATAAAGCTGAAATTTTTGGCATGGTCATCTTTGTTGTCGGTAAAAACGTTGAATGCCATTAATCGGAACATGGCCTCCACTTGTTTGGGGTCTTGGGTAAGAAAACCTGTGAGGTGCAGCAAAGTCTTATAATCCAGTTTCGGGAATTCGACAGACTCGTTGAGTAAGGCTCCAGCGGTGGCCACATGGAGTCGTTCGCCATGGGCGAGGTCGAAACGTCTTGAGGCGAAATACTTGCCTTCAAATAGCTTGAAATCAGTGACTTCTATGCCGCATCGTCGAGCGATTTCGTTGTATTGGAACTCTAACAGTCCAAAATTCTTCGGATCGTAGGTGTGGCGGAATTTTACCAGCCAATCGCCATCCTTGTCGTGGTAAAGACATTTTGGGCGACAACCACCCGAGTTGCCACTGTTATAATAAAGAAGGGCAGTGTCTTTCTCATTGCGTTCTGATAGTACCTCCAAAGCCAGTGCCTGAAGATGGTCAAAAGACAGGGTTTCTTTGACGGGTTCCAATCGGGTTTCTGGTTCATAGCATAAAGCACCCATGCCCGCATTCCCTATTATACTCAGCCGTTGCAGCGGTGTCAGTTGCGACTCGTCTATCCCTTGTTGGCGGAGCATTCGATTGAGCAGGTAACGTCCGTAGCCGTCGGGCAGGCTGTCTTCGAAGATACCGAAATTGCCCCAGAAAGGCCGTTCGGGCGCGATGAACAAGTCCGATTTCAAAGGTAAGTCCAAAGGCGAGATGGAAAAACCTGAGGCGAGCCATTCTTTGTCATAGCAGAACACGCAGCGTTTTTCGTCAGGGGTCATGGTCAGCTCGCCGACAGGTTTCCCGTGGTATTTGACATGGAGTTTACTGATGGAATTCATTTCTTCCGCGTTTTCGGTTCTTGTTTTTGTTGATGGTGTCTAATTCTTCCATAGTGGAATAGATGGGCTCAGCCAGTAGCGACTTCAGCGCATCGGTATAGCCTAAGGCCTTGGCCAAGGCTATGAAACCGATTAATGAAATGCTATGCTGTTGCTCAAACTTGGTAATAGTGGGAACAGGCACGCCGCTCATCATCGAAAGTGCTTTGCGCGAGAGGCCTTTTTCCAGTCTGCGGTGCTTGACATTCTCTGATAGGTGTGCAGCGAGTTCATCCGCAGTATCCATATTAAAGTCGTAAAGTAAAGACATATTATTGTATCTTTAATTTAATAAAACAGCAAATAAGAAATATTATCATATTTGATGGCAAAGATACAATTAATTAGAGAATGGGTGCTAGAAATATGAAAAAAACTATTTGGAGGTTCCCTACGGGAATGGTGTGAAGCATAAAGTTACAAGCGGCGGCATAAACCGATTTCTCATCTGCAACTGTTTCAAGCCGCCGATAACAACGAGTCAATTATTCCATTCCCGAAGTGAATCTATACTTCCCGATTAGCGCAAAACGAAGCCAAATCACGCAGCGCCTCGACGATTTCCGAAGGAGGGAAGCCTTCCAAGGCTTTCAAGGTCTTTTCATAATAAATGGGTAGCAAGACCTGGGCTTGCGCAACATTTTCGGTGTCAAGGATGTCGTCGCGGAGCTGGAAGAGGATGCCGAAATTCAGTCCGAAGTCGGCGATTTGTTGGACATGTTCCGGCGAAGCGTTCACCGAAAGGGCACCTGAGGCGCAGCAGGAACGCATCAACATGGCGGTTTTGCGAGTGATGATGTCCAAATAGTCGAGGTCCCTGAGCTTGTCGAAGGGCCGACCTATAGAAGATTCAACCTTTTTGTCCCGGCCCTTCGACGGGCTCAGGGACCTTGTACTCTGCATCAATTCCCCTTCGCTCATGGCGGCGGTGGTGCTGAGCATCTCTTGCAGGATGGCATAGTCGTTGGGTTGGGCGAGGAGCAGCATGGCTTTGGCTAAGAGGTAGTCGCCCGCCAACACCGCCGACAGGTTGCCGAATTGCGCCTTCACCGAGGCTTGGCCGCGACGTTGGTCGTCGTCGTCCACCACATCGTCGTGGATGAGCGTGGCGTTGTGTACCATTTCCACGAAGGTGGCTGCCCGCAAAGTCTGCTCGTTGACTTCACCGAAAAGCTTCGCGCCGAGTAGCACCAAAATGGGTCGTAAGCGTTTGCCTCTTGAATCAAGCACATAGTGCATGATGTTGTCCATGGGCTTGGTTTCGGCGTTCAAAGTCTTTTCGAAAAAGGCTTCGAACTGTGTCAACTCAGAGACGATGGGAAATATAATGTGGCTAAGATTTTTCACACTTATTCAAGTGAAAGTTGCATAAAATCAGTAGGAGACAGTACAATGATTCCATCTTGTGGAAAATGACGCTCATTCCGGGTCACAATATGACTGCAACCCGAAGCTTGTGCTGCATGATATTGAAGCATGTCTTCGAAATCGGGAGCAACAGCATAAAGAGCTTCATGGAGTTGTGTTGAATCCATGGTGGCGACATTGATATGATGTTCTAATATCTTCAATGCTTCTAAAGCGTTGGCATATCCCAACATCTTGCGAGCCACAAACATGCATGTGGAGAATGAAAGTGGAGTTGAATATAACGCAATCTCACCTTTGAACCCACTATTCAGTACGCGTGCCGAATCATGGACGAACGGTTCTCGATGGAGCAACACGTCAAGCAACACATTGGTGTCGATAAATACGTGTGTCATAAGGTGTACTTTTCTGCTAAGTAGTCCATCCGTGCATACTCGCCATTGAGACCTACCTCTTCTTTATCAAGCAAAGGCATCGCAAGAATGGCCTCTAAATCAGGTGCATACTGATTTGTAGCATCTTTTGAGTTGCAATGCGTACCGGTGGCGAGACGAATCAGGATAGTCTCCATCTGTTGCTGTATCCATTTTGAGATGTCGGTATTGGCTCCGATGGCGGGACGTGCCTGTTCAATGAGAGTGTCGCTTAGTGTAATACTATAGGTGCACATGATGTATAACTTTTTCGTGTGCAAAAATACGCTTTTTTTTCGATAAGGCTCCAAAAATGCACGATATTTGCAGAATCTACGTTATTGTTTGTAAACGCTTGAACCATGAAACGCACCGGAATCATCATCGCAACCGTCGCCTTAGTGGCCATCGGTTTGTTGGCTTTCGCATCGCCGAACAAGACCCCTAACACTCCTGATTCGCCTGAAAAACCGAAAAACAATTACGAGACTATGTGGAAAAAAGTAAAGGAAAACCTTGAGAAAGACTTGCCGGAATCAGCTGAAAAAGAGCTGGCTGCCATCGAAAAGCAAGCCGAAAAAGACAACAACTCCACCCAACTGCTGAAGACCTGGCTCTATCGGCAGAACATCATGCAGCGAACGGTGGAAGAAGACCCCGAACAGGCCTTCATCCAATACATTGAAGAGAAAGTCGGGAAGTTGGATGTTGTTCATGATGCCTTGCTGCACGAGGAAATCGCAAAGGCATACGCTGCTTATTTGGACAACAATGAGTGGCGCATCAACGAGAACCTGCCCATTGATGGCGACCTCTCGAAGGTGGAGATGAAATACTGGGACAAGGAAAGCTTCAAAACGCGTATCAACCAACACTATGACGAGGCTCTGAAACCCATCGAAGCCTTAAAAAAGGCCAAGACCGAGGATTTTATGGCCTTGTACGAAAACAAGAACAACAATGAGGAATACATTGAATATGAGGCCTCTCTGTTCGAGTTTATGTTCCACCGCGTGGCCAATTATTACCAAGGTCAAGCCGATGCCGACCAAGCCGAGGGCGACACCGACAAGTGGTGGCTGCCTGCCAATGAGTTTGTAAAAGTCGACTTGGGCACGACAGATAATCCGCTCAACAAATGCTTGAAAATCTATCAAGACCTCATCGCCTACAACCTCAAGGAAAAGAACGAGGATGTGTTGATTTACAACGATTTCAAGCGTTTTGGATTCGTCAACTCCATTTTGCGGAAAGATGCCCAATATCAGGCTGCGATGGAAGACCTGAAGGCGCAGCACAAAGACAATCCGCTCTCCGCCGAAATCACTTCCTTGATTGCGCGAAGCATGATGAACCAGTTGGAGAACAACAGCAGCGACAGCGCCTATTTTGATAATTACAAAAAAGCTAAGGCGTTGTGCGAAGAGGCCATCGCCAAGTTCCCGAAATCGAAGGGAGCAAAGAACTGCCAGAATCTCATCAAGCGCATCGAGGAGCCACAAATCGACATCACGCTGAACTCGGTTCAATTGCCCAACGAGGCCATTCCTGCCGTGTTGGAATACAAGAACACGACCGCACCTTATTATAGAATCGTGAAGGTCAGCGAAAAGGAACTGAAGAAACTGGGAGGGTTGAGGAAAGAAGAACTGCTCGAAGCGCTGAACAAGAAATCCGCTGTTGCAGAACAGGAACTTATCTTAGCTCCTGAAACCGACTACCGTCACCACAGCACCTTGATTGCCTTGCCTGCCTTGGAGGAAGGCATCTACTACCTGACTGCCACCACTAAACAAGACATCAAGAGTGAGGATAAAACCTTGATAATTAGTTTCCAAGTTTCTAACCTTGGCTACATCACCGACTCAAAATATGAGCAGATGACCGTTGTGGTGGTGGACCGCAAAACGGGGAAAACCGTGGAAGGCGTGACTGTGGAATTCTGTCGCCGCGAATGGGACTATAAAGCCCGCGAATACAAGACCATCGTTTTAAACACGGTGAAGTCGGACAAGAACGGCAAAGCCGTCATGACTGGCAAAGAGAGAGAGATAACCACGTTCTACATCAATCTCCGCAATGGCGACGATGTCTTGCTGTCCGACATCAATTTCAGTATAGGATCACCGAACAGGAACGATGGAGTGTATCATACGACCATGCTCTTCACCGACCGCGCCATCTATCGTCCCGGGCAGACCGTCTACTTCCAAGGCGTCGTGAAGCGCTATCAAGGCAAGGAACAGACATTGGTGAACGGCTACAACGAGACGGTGACCTTCAAGGATGCCAACTGGCAGGAAATCAGCTCTGCCCAGTTCACTACTGATGAATACGGCTCGTTCAGCGGCTCGTTTGTCATTCCAACCGACCGCCTGAATGGCGTGTTCCATCTCATTTCCGGCCATGGCACTAGTACCATCCGTGTGGAAGAATACAAACGCCCAACTTTTGAGGTGACTTTCGAGCGTCCGAAAGAGCAATATAAACTGAACCAAGAAGTTACGGTACATGGTGATGTGAAAGCTTACGCCGGATTCGGCTTGGACGATGTGGAATACTCATACCGCGTCGTCCGCAAGACCTCCTTCCCGTGGCGTTGCTGGTGGTGGTGGTACCCGACTGTTGAGGACGAACAAATCACTCACGGCAAGGCCCGCACCGACGAGAACGGCAAGTTCGCCGTCACCTTCAACCTGAAACCTTCGTTGAGCATCGCACCTGAGAAGCAACCTGTGTTCACTTACGAAATTGAGGTGACTGCCACGAGCAAGCAAGGCGAGACCCATGTCGACACCTATAGCATCCGCGCGGGCTATAACGAAATCGCCATCAGCACAGACTTACCTTCGGAGGTTGAAAAATCTGAAATCGGCAAATACCAAATCACCGTGAGCAACCTCAGCTGGCAGCCCGCCAAGAGCCGCATCTCGAGGAAGATTTATCGCTACGATGATGCTGCCAAAATCAACTACTTTGAGGCGATGGGACATTCGGAAAAACTTGACAGGCAAGTGCTGAGCGATGAGGAGTTGGCTAGATTGTTCCCACAGTACAGCTTTTATGACAAGCAAGCCGGTCCTTCGACGGGCTCAGGAACCTTGGTTTATCAGGATGAAGTTATGGTGGACGACAAGGCCAAGCTCTACGAAGGCAAGGCTTTGGAACCTGGAAAGTACTATGTGGAACTGGTGAGTTTGGACGACCCTTTGGCGAAGGTTTCGCAACAGTTCACCGTGTTTGAAAACGACTCCAAGAAGCTGCCTTTCACCACAATGGAATGGGTGCACCAAGACAAGTCGACAGCCCATCCTGACGACGAAATCCAACTCAGCATCGGCAGCTCGGCTAAGGATGTGGAAATTTGGGTGCAGCTGCTCCATGGCGACGAAATCCGTTTGGATAAGAAAATCACCGTCAGTAATAGCGTGCAGACTTTATCTTATAAGGTGACCGAAAACGACCGAGGAGGTCTCAACTGGCGTTATGCCTTTGTCAAAGAAAACTCGTTCAACAAGGATCGTTTAGACATTTCCGTGCCTTTTGACAATTACGACTTGGATGTGAAACTCGCCACCATGCGCGACAAGCTCAGTCCTGGTGCCGAGGAGACCTGGGAGGTGACCGTCCGCGACTATAAGGACAAGCCGTTGGAAGCCGCCTTGCTCACAGGAATGTATGATGCCTCTTTGGATGAATTTGAACGCAATCATTGGTGGTTCAGCATGTCGCCTTCAGGTGTGGTTGGACGTAGTTTCAATTCCGATGGCCACTGCTTCACCTCGTCCAATACCGTTGTGGAGTTTTTCCACGTTGCCGAGTTGTTCAATTTCAGCCTGCCTTCCGATGCACCTTTCTTCGATTATGGGTATGTATACGGTGGGCGTGGATTGAGGAAAGGAAGCCGAAGGGTAAATGATGTTTATATGTGTGTGGAAGAATCGGCTGCGATGGATTACCAGGTGCCTATGGTTGCAAAGAAGAATTCTGTTTCAGGGGCAGTTCTCGCAACAGACGGCGAAGAAGAAATGGTAGAAATCGCAGAGCAAGAAGCTACTTCCGAAACAGGAAGTATAGCAACCTCTAAGGAATCCGCCGAACCTACCCTCCGCGAGAACTTCAACGAAACGGCCTTCTTCTTCCCACAGCTACGCACCAACGCCGACGGAAGCGCGACCTTCAGCTTCACTATGCCCGACGCCCTCACGCGCTGGCGCCTGATGCTGATGGCCTACACCAAAGACCGCAAAACAGGCCAAAACGAATACACCTTCACTTCCTCGAAGCCTGTGATGATCATGGCCGACATGCCGCGCTTCATGTACGACAACGACGAACTGTGGTTTGTGGCCAACGTTATCAACACGGGCGACGAGCCTGTCACGCCCACGGCGAAACTCGAAATCTTTGATGCGGGCACGATGCAGCCTGTGAATCTGATAATTAATGACGGCCCTTCGACGGGCTCAGGGACCTGTACCATCCCGATGGAGACTATCCAACCCGGTCGTAGCAAGGAAGTGCGTTGGAAGGTGAAGGGTCAATATGATTTGAGCCTTTTGGCCTTCCGCTTCACGGCTTACGCAGGACAATTCAGCGATGCCGAGCAGCACCTCCTGCCTGTGCTGAGCAGCGAAATCTTCATGACGCAGACCCTGCCCATCACTGTGAAGGCTGAGACCGAAAAAACCTTCGACTTCGAAGCCATCGCCAACCCCGACAGCCACGAGCGCGACTACAGCCTGACGCTCAACTTCAGTACCAACCCCGTGTGGTACGCCGTGCAGGCTCTGCCTTACTTAGCCAACGTCAAGGCCGACCGCGCCGAGACCGCCTTCTACGTGTTCTACGCCAACACGCTCTCGTCCTACATCGCTGACCACACCCCGAACCTCTTGAACTACATCAAGAAGTGGCAGATTGAGACCCCCGATGCTCTGCTCTCGCAACTCGAAAAAGACCAAGACCTGAAGGCCATCATGCTGCAAGAGACGCCATGGGTGCTTGAGGCCAAGAGCGAGACTGAGCAACGCAGCCGTATCGCCACGCTCTTCGAAGTGAACACCATTCGTAACCAGCAGACCAATGCCTTGAAACTCATCAAGGACAAGCAGAAATACAATGGCGGTTGGCCTTGGATGGACGGTATGCCTGAGAGTCCGTACATCAGCACCTACATCCTCACGGGTTTCGGCAAATTGCAGAAGATGGGCGCTTGGAGTACGTTGAGCAAGTCCGACCAAAACACCGCCCAAAGCATCTGCGACAAGGCCGTGCGTTACCTTGAATATGAAGTGGCCGAGACCTACCGCTATATGAAAGCCCATAGCAAAGGCAAGGATTGGCCCATTGGTTCCAGCACTTTGAACGAGCTCTATGCATTGAGTTTCTTTGAGGTGCAAAACTCCGACCGCGACTTCGCTAAGGCCAAGGACTATTACCTCAAGAGCCTCGACAAGGAGTGGACCTCGTTCAATTTCAACCAACGCTCGAAGGGTGCCTTGGTACTTTACCGCAACGGCAACGAAAAGACCGCCAAGTTGATGATTCAGAGTTTCAAGGAAACCGCTCAGAAGAACGAGCAAATCGGCATGTACTGGCCGAAGAAATACTTCGCGTTTGAGTCGCACATCGCCACCCACGCCAACATCATGGCCGCCTTTGCAGAAATCGACCAAAACCAAGAGATTATCGACGAGTTGCGCGTGTGGCTGCTCACCCAGAAGCAGACCACGATGTGGGAGAACTCGGCCTCCACCGCCGATGCCATCTATGCTCTGCTGATGCGCGGCAGCGACTGGTTCGAGGAAGGCAAGGAAGTCACCCTGCGCTTTGGCAACACGCCCGTCAGCACCGAAGGTGGCGTGGCCGGCACGGGCTTCATCCAACGTCGTTGGAATGCCAACGAAGTGACCGAGGACATGCGTCAGCTCACCGTCAACAACCCGACCAACCACCTTGTGTGGGGCGGCCTGTTCCGCCAGTATTTCGTCCCGATTGACGAGGTGAAGAGCGACGAATCGGGCTTCACCATCAAGCGCGAACTGTTTGTGGAGACGGTGACCGACAAGGGCAGGGTCTTGGTGCCTGCGGAGAAGCGTACGCTGAAGGTTGGCGACAAACTTACCGTAAAGATCACCTTTACCAGCCAGCAGGATATGAGCTTTGTCTTTGTCAAGGACCTCCGTGCCGCTGGCTTCGAGCCCATTGAGCAAATCTCGCGCTACGAGTACAACGACCGTATGAGCTACTACCAGAGCAACACCGACACCGACATGGAGTTCTTCATCGAGTTCCTGCCCAAGGGCACGCATCAGCTGGAGTACAGCATGTTCGTGACCAAGGAAGGCCACCTCAACAATGGCTACGCCTTGATTCAGTGCCAATATGCTCCTGAGTTCAGTGCATATTCGGATGGAATGAAGGTTAGGGTAGGAGAGTAAGAATCAGCCTCCCATGTCAAAACCCCGCTGCGCATGTCATTCCTGCATTGGCAAGTGGGCAGGAGGGAATCTATGGGCAGCGGGATGCTAGGAATAATCTATAGGAGGCGGAATAATGAAGCAAAATCCTTTCAAGACGGCCTCAACAGCTATAGATCCCATGCCTTTGCCCACCAGCCCCCGCAGGGATGACATACCTGTTGAGGCCTGCAAAGCCCAAAGCAGGAATGACATGCTTTCTGGAGCCTGCAAGAACCATGTAAAAAGTAAAAGCCAGTCTCCCATGTCATTCCAGCAGAGGAATGTGCGAGAGCGGGAATCTATGGGAGGCGGTTTAAAGAAGTAATAATTGAAAGATTCAACAGATGAAAACCTATTGGGTATATATGATGCAAAGTACTAATGGGCGGGCTTTATACATAGGTGTTACTAATAACCTTGATAGACGTGTTAGAGAGCACAAGGAAGGTAGTGGGTCTGTTTTTACGGCAAAATATAAATGCCACAAGCTGGTGTATTGTGAAGATTTTGGTTTGATAGACCAAGCTATAGTTAGGGAAAAAGAATTAAAGAAACTATCAAGAGCAGAAAAAGAAAGACTGATAGATAGGATAAACCCTGAAAGGAAGGATTTGTTCGAGAATAACATCTAATGACGGCTCTTGAAGTCATAGATTCCCGCCACCGCACTACCCTACGCTGGAATGACATGACTTCAAGTGCCTGTTTTTAACCGTGTTAGAATCAAGCCTCTTGGTCATAACCCCGCTGCGCATGTCATTCCAGCGTTGGCAAGTGGGTAGGAGGGAATCTATGTGCAGCGGGATGCCAGGAAAAATCTATGGGAGGCGGAACAATGAAGCAAAATCCTTTTAAGACGGCCTCAACAGCTATAGATCCCATGACTTTGCCCACGAGCCTACGCAGGGATGACATACCTGTTGGGGCCTGCACCAGCCTAATGCAGGGATGACATAACTTCAAGTGCCTGTTTTAACCGTGGTAGAATCAAGCCTCCTGGCCATAACCTCGCTGCACATGTCATTCCTGCATTGGCAAGTGGGTAGGAGGGAATCTATGGGCAGCGGGACGCTAGGGAAAATCTATAGGAGGCGGTTCAAGAAGCAAAAACTTTTAGGACGGCCTCAACAGCTATAGATCCCATGTCTTTGCCCACGAGCCTACGCAGGGATGACATACCTGTTGAGGCCTGCACCAGCCTAATGCAGGAATGACATGCTTTCTGAAGCCTGTTTTTACCGAACGATGAGTTTGATTGTTTGTCTCCAACCCTTCTGATGCCTAATGCGCAACAAATAAAACCCTTGAGAAACATCTTGAAGGTTAAGCTCAAACCGCTGCGCCCCATTCCCGAAATGCTCGGATTGCCGTTGCACCAGTTGTCCTTGCAGCGAATACAATTCAAACTGCACCAAGCCTGCTGATGGGTTGAAAAAGTGAACCATGGTAACGTCAGAAGCTGGATTAGGTGCCACAGAGGCTTCCAAAGTAGTCACCTCCGACTCGTCAACGCCTAAACCTGGAACATCGGTGAAGATTTTCATCGTCACAGGGAGATGGTCGGAGCAATCGAAGAGGGCTTGTGCGACTTCGGCAGGCACAACATAGTTGTAGCCTTGGTTGATGCTTTGGTTGAAGTGGTAACCGTCGTTGCCGATGGCTTTGTAGGAATTGGGCACATAGCGTAAGTGCTTGTAGCTGTACTTGATCTCGTCGGCCATCAGGATGAAGTCGAAGCGGTCGTCAAGGCCACCATCGGAGAAACATGTAGTGTTTCCATTTCTGGTAGATTGGGTGTGGAATCGGGCAAACTGGTAGGAGTTGTTCCATTCGCCCACGCCGCCAAGGTTGGCCAATGGATCGGTAAAGAGCGCATTGGTGTTGCTGTAGGTTCGGGTAAGCACCTGGTAACCACTCTCACTGGCACCATACATATTGAAATCGCCCATAATCAACACATTTTCAGTGGCGTAGTTTTGGCTGACATAGTTCATCACCGTTTGCATCAAGGTGTAGCGTGAGCCTGCATATTCTTCTCCAGCCTTGGGATGGGTGACGATGCAAACCAGTTTCACGGTGTCGCCAACGGCCAAAGTATTGGTTTTGAGATACAGTTCGTAGACATCGGTGTCGCGCGGATGGGTACGAAGGGCCACATGTTTCTTCAATCCTAACTTTCGCGAGTTGTAGAAAATATGGTTGATGATATTGCTGCCCGCGTAATTGATGATATTATCGGATTGCCAGTAATCTTTGCCGGAAAGGTTGAGGTTATGACGCAAAAAGTCGCTTTGCAGCTTAGCGGTGGCACCAAACTCGCAAACTGTGAAAATGTCGGGTTTTACATAATCCAAAATGGTGCGGATGCACTCGTCTTTGAGTTGCGTGTTGTTGGTGCTTTCGGAACAGCCCCCATAACCTTGGAAGTTCCCATATTGCAGGAGGTTGTATTGTAGAACAGTCAGCGTGTCTTGAGCGTTGGCCAGCAGGAAAGACCAAAGAAATACAATAATAAGGTATATTTTGCGTTTCATTTCAGAAGTATTTGTGCAGCAAAATTAGAAAAATTGGCGCGATATTTGAATTAATCCTATTTTTGCAACGAAATTAGTTATGGAGATGAAATTCAGAAACGCTTTTTTGGCTTTGGCAACCTTGGCTTTGTTGGCATTGGGTTCGTGCTGCAAAGAGAAGAAGTATGCTGGTTCGCCACTCGTAGGGCATTGGGGCTGTGAGCAATACATCAGTTGCCGCACCAATGACGATGGCGTCGAAAAGTGGGATACTTTGCATTATGAAGTGGGTGAAGGTCATGGCTATGAGGTGTATTTTTATGATGATGGATCGGGCAAGTTGCTGCTCAACGATAGTCCTGCGTTGATTAAGAAGTTCAATTGCGATTATGATTATGATTCCGTAAGTCATGTGCTTACGATTTACAACACCTCATGGATTATCTCCATGTTTTCTGACGCTACCAGCGCCGACATGGACATTGAGGAGTTGGCCGCCAATACTATCAGGGCTTCGTGGATCAACCATTTTTCGGAGCCCGAACCGTTCTTTGAACGCTTTTTCTTGAAACGAATTGATTAACAATTAAATAAATTAAAAAAAATGAAAAAAATGAAAAAACTGACATTAATTGTTGCAGTGGCTTTTGTTGCCATGCTGTTTACCTCTTGTAAGCCTGATTACGATGATTTGGTTGGCACTTGGGGTGTTGAAAGGATTGAGTATTACAACATCGACTATGCGGGCCACCCGATTGAACCCTATTCGAGTTCCTATTCTTACGATCCGAATTCATCCGACAATGGTATCCAAATGGTATTTAGGGATAACAAAACGGGTGAGATACGTGATAGCGCCATTGATACAATTTGGCTCTGGAACGAAGAAATAGGTGAATACGATGACTATATAGCTTGTCCCGACACAGTTTTAGTGACTACATTCACTTGTTCTTACGACGAATCTGCACAAATTATCTATATGACGACGAGCGAAAGTCCACGTCCGTATAGGATGACTGTTTCTGAATTGACCAAAAACACATTTGTCTACGAGAACGAATACGGCACGGATTATGTTGAGAAAGCTTACCTGAAACGTATCAGCAATAAGCCTACCAAGTCGGCTGACCGCGGCAGCAGCCCGGTGAAGCATCCGCATCGTATGCAAGGAACAATCTTTGGAAACAAATAAGGCAATATTAGAATAAACATTGCCGTGCATAGATTCCCAAGGGAATGACATGCACGGCAATGTTTTTTTATTCCACTATCAGCATCAGGCCTTTCAAATACGCTCCTTCAGGGTGGAAAATGTTGATGGGGTGGTCGGCGGGCTGCGACAACTGGTCGATGATGCGCACGTTGCGCTTGGCCTCTATCGCCGCTGCGGTGACGATGCCTTGGAAGGTGGCTTTGTCGACGGCCTGCGAGCAGCTGAAGGTGAACAGTAATCCGCCTTTGGCGATGCGCTTGATGGCTTCGGCGTTGAGGAATTTATAGCCGCTCAAGCCACGATGACGGTCTTGATGACGTTTGGCAAAGGCTGGCGGGTCGAGGATGATGAGGTCGAAAGCACCTTCGCGCATGTCCTTGATATATTCCTTCATGTCGGCCACATGGCAGGGATTCTCTTCTTGCGAATAGCCGTTGAGTTCGAGGTTGGCTTCGGCCATGGCGATAGCTTTTTTGGAGGCGTCGACGGTGACGGCTCTTTTGGCCCCGCCTTTCAGTGCCGTGACGGAGAAGCCCCCCGTGTAGCCAAAGGCATTGAGTACGGTTTTACCTTGCGCAAAATGGCGTACCAACTCACGGTTCTCGCGTTGGTCGAGGAAGAAGCCTGTCTTCTGGCCTTCTTCCCAATTGGGAAGGAAACGGCTGTCGTTTTCCAAGATTACCTCATCAAGGCGCTCGCCGAAGAGGTAGCCATCGTCCACGATGGCATCTTCCTTGCCCATACGTTGCATGGCATCGGCGCTTTTGTTGTAGATGGCTTGCAGGCCAAGGTCGGGCATGAGTTTGAGGGCACGGACAATCTCCTTCAGGTGGAGTGCCATGCCTTCGGTTTGGGCTTGCACCACGGCAGTGTGACCGTATATGTCGACGATGAGGCCAGCAAGTCCGTCGCCTTCCGAATGGACGAGGCGGAAGCAGTTGGTATGCGGGTTGTTGGTCAAACCCATGATTTTGCGCACCTCAAAGGCATGGTTGAGGCGGTCGAGGAAAAACCATTCATCGATTTTGGTGTTTTCGAAACTCAAAATCTTCACGGCGATGCTGTCCGACTCGCAGAAGCCCGTGCCGAGGATGTTGCCGTCATAGTCGGTGACGGTGACCGTGTCGCCCGCTTGCAAGCCTTTGGCGGCATCATGGATAGCACCTGAAAACACCCATGGATGGAAGCGACGCAAGGCATCGTCCTTGCCTGGATTGAGGCGTATGACAGGATAAAGAGGGGTTTGTGGCATATTTCAAACGTATTTTGGCGCAAAGATAGTGAATTATTAAAATGGTGGTTCGGATATTTGTTGTAGTTTTGCACCCAATTTTTACGTGCCTGTCTGGAGCTTATGAAAAACACTTTCTGTTATGTTATGCTGTTCTTGCTTGGCTTGACCATGATGGCTTCGTGTGGGGAAAAATCGGAACACCAAGCAACAGAGAACGTGGAACAAAAGCAAACAACTGAAACCGTTGAGGAAAAGCAAGAAGACTTCCGTTTGCCTGCTTTTTCAATTGACGGTGACGGCTTCGATACGGTAAGGTATAAAGACTATGTTTTCATTTCGCAACCTATTCCCGATGCGGTGAAAGCCAGAATGCAAGGCAAGTCGATGCCCGATAATGCCACCATCGGCTTTGATGAATTGCGTTATCTTACCCTCTATCATTACGATTACGAAGGCAACATCCAGCAGGGCGAGATGGTGTGCAACCAAGTCATCGCCCACGACCTGCTTTGCATCTTTAGGGCCTTGTTTGCCGAGGTCTATCCTATCTATAGCATCCGTTTGGTTGACGACTTCGACGCTGACGACGAGGCTTCCATGCAGGCCAACAACACTTCTTGCTTCAACTACCGTACAGTGGTCGGTAGCAGAAGGATTTCGAAACACGCCATGGGTCTGGCCGTTGATGTCAACCCTTTACAGAATCCTTGCATTAAACATGGTCGCGTGCATCCTGAGACAGCGAAAGAGTACATTGACAGGACGCAGGACTTTCCCCACAAGATTGACAGGGACGACTATTGCAAGAAAATTTTTACCTCATACGGTTTCTCATGGGGTGGAGGCTGGGCTGGCTCGAAGGATTACCAGCATTTTGAGAAGAGGTGAGATTAATGCACAAAAGGGTACGCCAAAACGCACCCCTTTGTTGTTGCTGTAGAGACAGCATGTGCTTTGTAACTCCCTGTTTTATTTATTCTTTCTCTTGTTTCTATAAAGACGTTGCGCGAAGAACAGGCTGACGATGTATCCGGCGATTCCTACTCCTCTGAAGACGATGGCACCCGTAGTATTGCCCTCGGCGATGGGGGTCGTTGTGCAGAGAAGGGTGGAACCAATGATGAGCGCGACGATGATGAGGCCACGAATTACATATTCCGTGATACGGTTGACCGTTTCGAGAGCCTTCTCTTCAAAAGCGAAGTCGGTGTGTAACGTGATCTGGTTCTTTTGCAACATGTCGAGCGTCTCGGCTTTCTTGACCGAAGAGTCCGTGACGCCATTGAAGAGCTGCAACAGTTTTAAGGCAATCTCCGGATTCATCTCCTCAGGATGCTCGAGGTTAAGGTTGAAGCTTGACCCCATGTCAACCTTAGAAAGGAAGTAATTCAAGATATTCACCTTTTTGCTGAGCGTACTGACGGTTCCTTCAATAGCGATGACCCCGCGTGTAAGGTTGGTGAGGAAAGGATCGACCTTGTAATTGCCGTTTTGGAGCGCATCGAGAACGGTGTTCAAGAGGTCGCCCAGTTCAAAGTCGCCGAAATCCGTCCCAGAGAACTGGTTGCACATGTCCTCACAAAGCCCAAGTATCTCGCCGTGATTGACTTCGCCCTCTGGATGTGCGATGGTCATCAGGATGCGTTTCAGGTTGTAGGCATCCTTCATCACCACGTTGGTGACGATGTCGATGAGTGTCTGACGCTGCTTCTGGGTAAGCGTGCCCATCATGCCAAAGTCAATCCACTCAATGCTGTGTTCAGGCAGCGGGATTTTCTTCTCCTCGGCAGGCTTCTCTTCACCTTCCACGGCATCGGGTTTGGGTTCGGCCACTACGGGTTCGCTGACCTGCTCGCCAGGAGTCGGTTCCTTAATGAATACGTTGCCTGAGTGCGGGTCGGCATGATAGAAGCCGTCGACGAGGACCTGTGTGGAGAAGTTGTCCGCAATGAGTGCGGCGAGGCGTTCACGTTCGTCTTCGCTGAGGGTGTCGAGGAATTTGGTATTGCTGACCTCGTTGCCTGTGACGAAGTCCTCGGTGAGGATGGCCTCACAGGTGAGCTCGCGGTAGCATTTTGGGCAGATAACCTTCTCGCGTCCAAGGTTGTTGTTATAGAAACGGTCGAGATAGTTGGCCTCGTTGGTGAAGTCGAGTTCGATTTTCGAGGTTTTCTCGAGTTCCATAATCATACCCTTGATGTCGATTCCGCCTACATTCCCTTTGACGAATTTGTCAAGGACTTTTTCAAGGAGCGCAAAGTCGCGTGCGACGGTCTCAACGACCCCTGGACGACGGACTTTAACGGCCACAACAGTGCCATCGAGCAGTGTCGCCTTATGCACTTGCGCAACAGAAGCGGCACCTAAGGCTTTTTCATTAAAAGAAGAGAAAATTTCGTTCGTAGGTTTGCCCAGATACTTCTCGATTTGGGCGTGGACGGTTTCAAGGTCCATGGGGGCCACATTCGAACGTAATTTCGCAAGTGCTTCGCAATACTCAGCAGGCATGTAGTCAGACTGCTGGGAGGCGATTTGCCCGAGCTTCACAAAAGTGGGTCCTAAGTCCTGCAAGATATTCACTACGATTTCGGGCGTGATGCCGTCATCGTAGTTGTACTTATTCACGATGTTGATTATTTCCTTGAGCCTTCCGTTGCTCTTAGGCTCGGCCTTTTTGGCTTCCTTACGTTGCTTGAGTAAAGCAGAGATAAATCCAGACATGATCGTGTTTTTTGTTTAAACATGTAGAGACGCGGCGCGCCACGTCTCTACAATTATTTACAATTATTTTACAATCAATTATTGTTTCCGTGCTGCAATCAGCAGATCCAGCATCTTGATGGCCGAATCGCTGATGACCGTGCCGGGACCGAAGATGGCCACAGCACCGGCGTCGTAGAGGAACTGGTAGTCCTGTGCAGGAATCACGCCACCCACGGTGACCATGATGTCGGGACGACCGAGTTTCTCAAGCTCCTCGATGACCTGAGGCACGAGGGTCTTGTGACCGGCAGCCAGCGAACTCACGCCCAGGATGTGGACGTCGTTCTCCACGGCCTGCTTGGCAGCCTCGGCGGGCGTCTGGAACAAGGGACCCATGTCGACGTCGAAACCGATGTCGGCATAACCGGTGGCCACCACCTTGGCGCCACGGTCGTGACCGTCTTGACCCATCTTGGCAATCATGATACGCGGACGACGTCCTTCCATCTTGGCGAACTCGTCGGCCTTGCGGCAGGCTTCCTCGAATCTTGCATCGTTTTTCGTTTCCATAGAATATACTCCTGAAATTGAACGGATTACTGCTTTGTAACGACCAGCGACTTTTTCGCAAGCCATCGAAATCTCACCCAACGAAGCGCGGCACTTGGCTGCTTCGACGGCCAAGGCAAGCAGGTTGCCCTCGCCCGTCTCGGCGCACTTGGTGATGGCTTCGAGGCAACGCTGCACGTCGGCCTCGTTACGGTTGGCACGGAGCTCCTTCAGGCGCTTGATCTGCGACTCACGCACAGCGGTGTTGTCGACCTCCAAGGTCTCGATGGGGTCTTCGTGGTCAAGGCGGTACTTGTTGATACCGACGATGGTCTCGCGGCCTGAGTCAATCTTGGCCTGCTTGCGGGCAGCGGCCTCTTCGATACGCATCTTCGGCAGACCCGTCTCGATGGCCTTGGCCATGCCACCCATGGCTTCCACCTCTTGGATGTGACCCCAAGCACGCTCGTAGAGGTCGCGGGTGAGGCTCTCCACATAGTAGGAGCCAGCCCACGGGTCGACGACACGGCAGACGTTGGTCTCTTCCTGGATGTAGATCTGGGTGTTACGGGCGATACGGGCGCTGAAGTCGGTGGGCAATGCGATGGCCTCGTCCAAGGCGTTGGTGTGCAGCGACTGGGTGTGACCCAGGGCGGCACCCATAGCCTCGATACAGGTACGGGCCACGTTGTTGAACGGGTCTTGCTCGGTGAGCGACCAGCCCGAGGTTTGCGTGTGGGTACGCAGGGCCAGCGACTTGCTGTTCTTCGGGTTGAAGGTCTTCACTATCTTGGCCCAGATCATACGGGCGGCACGCATCTTGGCAATCTCCATGAAGTGGTTCATGCCCGAGCACCAGAAGAAGGACAGACGCGGCGCAAAGGCGTCGATGTCCAAGCCAGCCTTGACACCGGTGCGGAGGTAGTCCCAACCGTCGGCCAAGGTGTAAGCCATCTCGATGTCGGAGGTGGCACCGGCTTCCTGCATGTGGTAACCCGAGATGGAGATGCTATTGAACTTCGGCATGTTCTGCGAGGTGAACTCGAAGATGTCGGCGATGATGCGCATCGAGAACTCAGGCGGATAGATATAGGTGTTACGCACCATGAACTCCTTCAAGATGTCGTTCTGGATGGTGCCTTGCAGCTCTTCGTACTTGGCACCTTGCTCCAAGGCGGCGACGATATAGAAGGCCAGAATCGGCAACACGGCGCCGTTCATGGTCATGGAGACGGACATTTTGTTCAGCGGGATCTGGTCGAACAGCACCTTCATGTCCTCGACGGAGCAGATGCTCACGCCAGCCTTACCTACGTCGCCCATGACGCGCTCGTGGTCGGCGTCGTAGCCACGGTGGGTGGCCAAGTCGAAGGCCACTGACAGACCCTTTTGACCAGCAGCGATGTTACGGCGGTAGAAGGCGTTGGACTCTTCAGCGGTGGAGAAACCGGCGTACTGACGGATGGTCCAAGGACGCATCACGTACATGGTCGAGTAAGGTCCACGGAGGAAGGGGGCGATGCCGGCGGCATAGTTGAGGTGCTCCATGCCTTCGAGGTCTTTCTCGGTGTAGGCAGGCTTCACCATGATATGTTCAGAGGTCTCCCAAGGCTCGCCATTCGGCAGGATGAGGCCGCTGTGCTTAGGTATAGCGTTGATGTTGATGTCTTTATAATTCGGTTTCATCGTTTAATCCTTTCTTTCTTTTTGACTATGACCACTGACTATGACTATGACAGCTTTTACGCATGGTTGTGGTTTTACACTGCGTTAAAGCAGTCATTGTCATTGTCACAAGTCATAGTCACTTCGTGTCATTTTGTTATACCTAATTGCTTTTGGAACTCCGTTAAGGTCTCAAGCACGTTGCTCTTGACATGGATGAAATACTTCAGGCCAGCCTCCTTGAGGATGTCGGCGGTGCCTTCGGGGTTACCAGCGAGCACCACAATGGTGTCGTTCTTCAGCTCCTCGAAGATCTTGAGGGCGTTGCCTTCACCATATTCCTCGTCGGACGAGCAGATGACTAAGATTTCGGGCTTCACCTCGCGGGCGGCAGCGATGCCTTCGTCCAAGGTCTTGAAGCCTGGGTTGTCGACGACTTGGAAGCCGGCGCAGGCGAAGAAGTTGGAGGCGAAGTTGGCGCGTGCCTTACGCATGGCGAGGTTGCCGTAGGTGAACATCCAAGCCACAGGACGCTTGTGGTCTTGAGCGTAGACGTCGGTGGCGAAGCGCAGCTTCTCGAACTGTTGGGCAGCACGGAAGGTTACGATGGTCTCGACCTCGGCTTTCTCGTCGCGGCGGTCGTCGGCCTCGAAGACCCAAGCCTCGGGCGTGAACTTCAAGCTCTCGGTGAAGTTCGGGAACTGGTTCGTGCCCAGGATGGTCTCGCGGCGGGTGGCCACGTTGCTGAACTTCTTGGCGGCGCTCTCCTTGATGAGGCCTTGAATCATGCCCTTGCGGACGGCTTCGAGATAACCACCTTCGTCTTGGATCTTGTTGAAGAGGTCCCAAGCGGCAGCAGCCAGGCTCTCAGTGAGGTTCTCGATGTAGTAGGAACCTGCAGCGGGGTCGGCCACCTTGTCGAAGTGAGCTTCTTCCTTGAGGATGAGCTGCTGGTTGCGGGCGATACGGTCGGCGAAGTCGGTGGGGATCTCAAACGGCGTGTCGAACGGCATCACGGTGAACGAATCGACGCCACCGAGGACGGCTGACATGGTGCCAGTCGTTGTACGCAGCATGTTGACGTATGCATCGTAGAGGCTCATGCCCAACTCGGCGTTGGTGGCGTGGATGTGCATCTTGGCGTTCTCTTCCTTGCCGCCGTAGGCCTTCACGATGTTGGCCCACAAGAGTCGATAAGCTCTCAGCTTGGCCATCTCCATGAAGTAGTTCTGGCCGATGGCGAGGTTGAAACGCATCTTTGGAGCGATCTCGTCGATGGTCAGGCCTTTCTCGGTGAGTTTGTCGAGGTATTCGGCACCCACGGCGAGGCTGAAGGCCATCTCCTGCACGATGGTGGCACCAGCGTTGGTGAACACGTGGCCGTTGACGCCAATCGTTTGGAAATTAGGCATATCGGCTTTGACAACGATATAAGCCAGTTCCATGTCGGCACCTTCGTTGATGTACCACACGCCGCGACGCAGGTAACGCGTCAGCGGGTCGTAGTTCAACGAACCTTTGATGTCCGGAATCTTCGACAGCATTTCCAAAAGCGGCAAATGGTACTTGTTGTTGTAGAAATTGATTTCCACAGCCTTCTGGTCGATGCCGTTGAGCAGCGTCGAGATGGCAATGGTGTCGTATGGCTTGTCGTACTCTAATTTAAAACCGATGCTGTTGGCACCACGGCTGATGGCGTTGAGGGCAATCTTGTTGGCTTCATGCACATCCTTCACGGTGATGTCCTGACGGACGAGCCATTCGTTGCCTTCGGGTTTGTTGCCACGGACGTAGGGGAACTCGTTGGGGTTCTGGCCTGTCCACGGGATGTCGGCTAAGTTCTCGGCGCGGTAATAGGGCCTCACGTTGAAGCCTTCGGCCGTGCGCCAAACCAGTTTCTTGTTGTAATCAGCTCCTTTGAGGTCCTTCTCGATGACGGCTTCCCATTCTTCGGTCGTCACGGGTGGAAACTCCTCAAAGAGTCTCTTTTTTTCTTCCATGTTGTTGTATTTAATTGATATTCTTGTTTGACTAATCAATTGTATTGATACAATCTGCAAAAGTAAGAAATAATGCGATAGGGCAAACTTTTTTCCGTACTTTTGCGGCAAATTTTGATAAACATGTTTACAAGGCGTAGAAAATGGCGTGTGCCAGCTGGACAGGAACCGACAGCATTGGACAAAAAGGTGATGGCAATGGAGGCCAAAGGCGCGATGGTGCCCAAACGTACCCTCATCCGCACTCCCGAAGAGATTGAAGGCATCAAGAAGAGTGGCGTTATCAACACGGCCATCCTTGACCTCGTGGGCGAGAAGATTCATGCGGGTATGAGCACATTGGAAATCAATGATTTGGTGCATAATTACACTATCGAACATGGCGCTATTCCTGCCACATTGGGTTACGAAGGCTTCCCGAAAAGCGTTTGTGTCTCTATTAATGAGGTGGTCTGCCACGGCATCCCATCTGCCAAGGAGATTCTGAAAGAAGGCGACATCGTCAACGTGGATTGCACCACCATTTTGGACGGCTTTTATGCCGATGCCTCACGTATGTATGTCATTGGAAAGACCTCAACCCGCAAGCAAAAATTGGTCGACGTGGCTAAGGAATGTCTCTATGTCGGCATGGAAGCCGCCAAGCCTTTCGGTTTTGTCGGTGACATTGGTAATGCCATCCAACAACACGCCCATAAGAACGGATTCAGCGTGGTGCGCGACCTCTGTGGCCATGGCGTGGGACTGAAGTTCCATGATGACCCTGAAGTGTTGCATTACGGAAAGAAAGGCACAGGCATGCTACTCGTCCCGGGCATGGTGTTTACCATTGAGCCGATGATTAACATGGGCACATGGAAGGTCTTCGTCGACAGTGCCGACGGTTGGACGGTCATCACCGAGGACGAATTGCCTTCAGCCCAGTGGGAGCATACCTTCTTAATGACCGAGACGGGATTGGAGATTTTGACGCATTAAAATATTTGCGCCAAGTCGAAACACTTTATTCAGGAATCTCGAAAACCTCGGTAGGAACGGGTACATTTTCTTGAAACTCAGTTGCTTCAACGATTACCTCGCGTCTACCCATTTTCGCAATCGATTTAAGAGTGATACCTTTGTAAACCCAAACGGTCCATTGGCAGGTTTTTCGGCCTTGGGAAGTTTCGTAAGTGAACTTTTTGCAGAGCCGGTCGAGGAAGGTTTCTTCGCCGATTTCTTCTATTTTGTATTTCTCAATGGCATTAGTCGTCGGATTTAGGAAATTGAGGTCGGGAGTCGGATTGTCGAAAGCCTTGGTGGATTTTTTTCCTTCCGTGTCGTTGACAAACCATGCCTTGTCACCTTTGGTGATGGTGTAGGTGTCGTATTTTACGAGACCAGGAATTTCGGTGGTGAATACCAGTGACTCCATTGCGCCGTAGTCATCGAACCATTGTGTTTCTTCGGTTTCATGGCCTCCAGTGGTGGAAACGAGTTTGATGATTCCCGACTTGATTTCATAGCGTTTCGATTCTTCCTGTGCCCATGCGCCTAAAGTGATAGCAAACAATAGGGCAAACAAAAATGCTTTTTTCATTGGCGTTGTAGTGTTAAGGTTTAGAACGCAAAAATAGGAATTTTTTTGAGAGACGGTGTAACGCCGTATCTAATTAAAACTGGAAATAGATAAACGACTGCAAATCGGCCGTGATAAATTGGTAAATCACGAACACGATGAGGGCGCAGACGACAATCATTACAGGTATCGGCATCTTGGCAAACCAAATGCGATAGCGACGCTTGAAATTCTCTGGCAGCCAGTGAATAATCAATCCTATCACAATGAGAATGAATACATTGCTGTAATGTGTGATGATGATGGGCACCTTGCTCCAATCCCAATGGCTGCCCATCTGGTTGACCATGCTTTTGGCAGTGTTCCAGGCGGTTTCGTTGGCCACGGCGGGGTCGAGGTTGGAACCGCTGCGGAAAAATAGTCGGGTAAAGGTGATAAAGGTAAACGTTTGGAAGATGGCCCATGCGTCTTGTAGCCACTGCCATGCCTTTTTGCCGCCAAAGAGATTGTAGAGCATCCGTATCATGTTGCCCGTCAGCACAATCATGCACCATACAAACAGCACGGTGAAGACGGGCAGAGGCACGAAGACACACAAAATGCGCAGTAAGAAAGTGGTGGTTAATATAAATAAGGTGCGTCCGTAGATGCTCCAATCTTTCCAGAACTTGTAGAATATCATGCCGATGCCGTTCAGTCCGCCCCAGATCATGAAGTTCCATGAGGCGCCATGCCACAATCCACCGAGCAGCATCGTGTCCATGGCGTTGATGTTGGTCGTGATTTTCTTGCGTTTTTCGGGCTTGAAGATGGCTACCAAAACCAAGATGACAGCCACTACGCCAACGCCTAAACCGACCCACCAGCTGCCCGAAAGGAACACGGCGATGGCCGAAATCACGACGATGATGCAGAAAGTGCCGAAGGTGGCGTTACGGTTGCCGCCCAACGGGATGTAGAGATAATCTTGCAGCCAACGCGACAACGACATGTGCCAACGTTTCCAAAACTCGCCTGGGTTCTTGGCTTTGTAGGGCGAGTTGAAGTTCTTGGGTAGATAGAAGCCCATCAGCATGGCCACACCAATAGCGATGTCGGTGTAGCCCGAGAAGTCGGCATAGACCTGCAACGAATAGCCGAACAAAGCCATCAGGTTTTCGAAACCCGTATAGAGCAATGGCTGTTCAAATACGAGGTCGATGAAGTTGACGGCGATGTAGTCGCTGAGCACGATTTTCTTCACCAAGCCGTTCATAATCCAAAACACAGCGATGCCAAACTGCTTGCGGCTGAGGAAGAATTTCTTGTGCAATTGTGGGATGAATTCGTTGGCCCTCACGATGGGACCAGCCACTAACTGTGGGAAGAAGCTCACGTAGAAGCCAAAGTCGAAGACATTCCGCACGGGCTCGATGCGCTTTCGGTACACATCCATGATGTAGCTGATGGCCTGGAAGGTGTAGAACGAGATACCCACCGGCAACAAGATGGTATCCACGCTGAAACGGTTGTCGCCCGTGATTTGGTTGCCCACCCACGAGAACACGTCGAACACGCGAAACTCCAAGCCAGTCAGGTCATTGAGTACATCGGTGAGGAAATAGGCGTATTTGAAGTAACACAGCGTCGAAAGGTTGACGATGACACTGAGTGCCAACACAAAGTTTCGGCTACCGTCTTTCTTTCGTGTATGCAACCACTTGCCCGCAGTGAAATTATATAAAGTGGTGAAAATCAAGATTAAAACAAAGAGTCCGCTGGTCTTGTAGTAGAAAAACAAACTCACAAAGAACAAGAAGGTATTCCGCAGCAGACACTTGTTTCTGAACATGTAGAAGAACGCGAACACAATGGCAAAGAACGCCCAAAAATAAAATTGGGTGAACAGCAAGGGATGGGCCTTGTCGAACGAAAAGACTCGGGTCAGGAAGTCCAATGCTATTTCGGGATTAAATGTCATTTTGTTTAGCGTTCAGTTGGATGTGTTCTATATATTTGGTAATCAAAGCATTGTAAAGTAAGTCACCCAAGAGTTGGTAGCCTTCTTTGGTGAAGTGTACCTTGTCTTTCTTGGCCAAGCCGGCATTTTCCCAGTCCTGCATGGATTTCAGTCCGCCCATGATGTCGAACTGGTCCCACACTGCGGCGTTGTATTTCTTGCCCATCTCCATGAAGGTTTCTTCCACGATCAGGCCGTTTGTATTGACCTCATAGCGTTTTTTCTTTTTGCCCTTCGCGCGCTTATAGCTGTCGTTGTTGGTCATAAACAGCAAGGCGCAGTCGGGATTGACGCTCTTGATGATCTGAATGAGTTTGTCGTAGTTTTTCTTAAAGGCTTGTTTTTCAAAGCTATTCTCTGATGCATCGTTAATGCCGATTCCGAAGATGATGAGGTCGGGGCGGATGAGTTCAAGGTCGCGCTCGAAGTCGTCGCAACGCAGGTACGACGGCACGCTGGCACCGTTGACGCCAACACCATGCACGCTGATGCCCGGCATGTTGTTTTCTAAAAGCACCCCCGTCAGGGTGAATTCGCCTGGGACGGAGTCAAATAGGATGCAGATGGAATCCGTAAAGTCGGGCAGGGAGAAGGTGTAGGTGGATTGCCATTCATCGTATTGACCTTGGAGGATGGTGCCGTCGTAACCGACTACAGGCACCACATTTTCGGTTTCCGAGTAGCCAATGAGGGTCACTTTGTTGAAATCGAAACGAGGAGGGTATTGGGTAGGATTCTTTTCTCGTGTCATGATGCTCACCGTGGCCAACGAGTCGGTGGTGGTGATGGCGGCGCCTGCCAATCCCATGCGTTTGTCGGTCTCTCGGCGGACGGCGTTGCGGCAATAGGTCCATGCGCCTGTTGAGCGGACGATGAAATGGGTGGGATTGTTGGTGCCTCCAGCTGAGAAAGGAAAGACGAAGTATTGTCCGCCAATCAAATCAGGGCTGATACTCAGCAGGTTGTCGCGAAATTGTTGGGTAAACACACCTGCCTGCACATGTGAGCCACCGATGTGCATGATACTCACGTTGCCTTCGCCGAGGAAGATGACGGAATCCATCTTTTGGAAGAAGCGTTCCATAGCCGCACTGTCGCCAGGATACAGGATTTGGTTGTGCTCGAAATGGGCAAACTCAAAGTCAGGCACCGACTTCACCAAAGGCAAAGTTTGGGCCACAATGAGCCTATAAGCCAACAGCAATCCTATGACAACCAGCCACTTTTTCATCTTTTCTTCGTGACGTAATCAGGTTGATAGAACGGCATCTTGATACGGCGGGCGGTTTGGATAGAGTCTTCTTTTTGGTCGAGGTTGATGAACTCGATGACCTTATCGCTCGGCACATGCTGGCGCAGCTTATAGAAATCGTAATAGGTGGTAAACGACTTGGCCAATTGGTTGCCGATTTCTTGTGCGCCCTTGAAGGTGAAGTGCACGTAGTCGGGGCCAGCGTATGGGGGACTGTGTTTCACCCAATGCACCATCGAGCCTTCGCCGCCCATCACGTGGAACATGTCCCAATACGCCACATCGTTGCGTAAGGTCATAGCGCGAAGCGAGTCGTTTAATTGGGGAAGGTTCTTCCACGTGCCCATCTTGCCTTTGTAGCTCTTGCCCATGTCGGCGGGACCGATAAAGAGCATCGTGGCTTCTGGGGCAACGCGTTTGAGATATTTGATCTGTTTTTCCAATTCGTCCATGTAGGCTGAGATGCTACTCAGCGAGCTGATGCCAGGCATACGGTTGCCACCGAATTGTAAGATAATCAGTCGCGTGTTGAGCAGGTCGAACGACTGGCGCAAGGTGTTTTCGTTGATGAGGGAGAAGATGTTACCCGAACATCCGCGCAAAGCCACATTGTCGACAGCAACACCAGCATCGTCGTCTAATAACACCGCATAAATCTCGGCATTGCCAACGAAATTGATGGTGCCGCGTTTCACGTTTTCAGGCAAAATCCAGGTGATGAGCGAGACGCCGTCATTAGCGGCCAGCACCTTGGTTTCTGATGGTATTTGCTGGCATTTCAGCGTGGCAGAAAAACCTTGGCTGTTCTTTCCCAAAAGTACGGAGACAGTGGAAATCTGTTTGACTTTCGGATAAGCCTGTGAATGGCTGGTTTGGATGAAGGAGATGCTGCCGTTACCTATCACTTGGCTGAACTGTGCCATCACGCCGTAGCGGTTGTGTCGGGCACGAGGGGCATCTCCATACACCATATAACGATTGAGGTTGGTGGCATTTTGCGTCACCGAAATGGTGGCCACAGGTTGGATGGCTGGAATCATGTTGGGTCCTGAGCCGCCAAAGAGAGTCTGTAGATTCTGTCGCAGCACCGACGAGATGCGGTCCATCTCGATTTGAGAATCGCCGTAGTGCATGATGCGGTAGGTCTTGCCCTCTTCGTTGGCATGTTCCAATTGGTAGAACAATGTGTCGAAGAAGGTATAGTCGTCGTTGGGCAGATAAATGCGGTTAGGGTTTTCTTTCAAGTAGCTTCGGTAGGAGCGCAAGCTGTCCAATAGGTTGTCAGAGTAATTTATTATTTGGCTTTGGTCTACTTTGTGGATGACCGAGTCGACGTTTATTTCCTTTTTCTCCTGGGTGGGGTCCATGTCCTCTTCGTAGGAGGGGAAGCGCAAGGTGTGATTGCCGACGGCGAGTCCCTCAGCGGGGAAAAAATACCAAGCTACCACTAAAAGGAGTATAACGGAAAAGATGAATATTAATATACGTATGGGTTTCATTTCTTCTTGATTATCAATGTTTGTCCTTCACGGATTGTGTCGTTCTTCAAATGGTTCCACTTCATCAAGTCGTCCACAGTGACATGATGTTTGGCAGCGATACCCCACAAGGTGTCGCCTTTCTTGATTTTATAGTTTTTGACTCCTGGGCTTGTTGAAGGAGCTGTATTTGAAGTCGTTTTTTGTTGCACCGGCATTTCGACCTTGGTGTTCTGCCCTTCGATGTTTTGGCTTTGGTCAGCGGCCGTAGGCTTAGGCTTAATGACATCAGGTTCAATGGCTTTTGCGGTGAAGTTAAGCTTGTCTTGCTTGCCTTGGTAGACGCAGGCGATGAAGTCAGGAATGACATCGGTATCAGGCATCAGGTCTTGCTCGTAGAAGTCCCACAACTCAGGTTCGCCCCCTTGATGAATCAAGGCATGACTTAAAGAGGTGGGGCTGTTGGCGTATGCTAAGATGCTGTACCACCAGTCGTTGTACTTGTTGTACAGGTCGTTGAGGTAATTCAAAGCGGCAAGGGTAGAGGCTTCTACAGACAGGCGCTCATCGTGGCTTTCATCAATCTGTAGGCCATAATGCATTCCCACCAAAGAAGGCAAAGCCCAGTAGCCGCAGCGGTCGCCATTTTGATAGTCGGCTTTCATGCCACTGAGGGCGTAGGGCAAGAACCTCAATTCCAAAGGCATACCGCGTTGAACCAATGCAGTATCCACGAAGGCTTGATACCTTGTAAAAGTCTCGGGAAGGTTTTTGTCGGCCAATTGTTCCATCGTTTTGTCCAAAGCGTCATGATAGGGCAATGGAATGTCTTTTTCCATGCTTTTCAGCTCTTTAGCCATTTCATCACTGCCCGACGACACGCAACAATTGTTTGCCGCAAGGCAGAAAAAGAAAGACCATAATATGAGTAACGCTTTGAATTTCATTATTTTATAAAAATTGAAGAACCTTTTTGGTGGGTTCAAGAAAGGAACGGCAAAGATACGGAAATCTTTTGGATTTGAAACCTGCTATTTCGATAAACTATAACCATTTTTTTGCTACTTTTGCGCCTTCAAATTCAAGGGGAATGGAATCTATCGACAGGACGAAGGAATTAGAGACAAAGAGTATTGGCCGTTTGCTGTGGATGTATGCACTGCCGTCTATCGTCAGCCAGATTATTGCATCGGTATATAATATCGTAGACCGCGTGTTTTTGGGACAATGTGTGGGTGCGCTTGCTATTGCGGGCTTGGCCATCACCATGCCCATCATGAACATTATCCACGCTTTCGGATCGCTGGTGGGCGTAGGTTCTTCGGCACGAATGTCCATCGTATTAGGCAAAAAAGATTACAACTGGGCCGAAGATATTTTGGGTAACAGCATGTTGCTGACCTTCTTCTTTGGCATTCTCTTCGTTACAGGTGGCTACCTCTTTATGGACAAAATCCTGACTTTGTTTGGTGCCTCCGCTGATACCATCGCCTTCGCCCGCGAGTATATGGACATCGTGCTTCCAGGTATGTTTATGACCACGGTCACTTTTAACCTTACTGGCTTGATTCGTGCCACGGGCTATCCCAAAAAGTCGATGTGGATTATGGTGAGCGGTGCCATCCTTAACATAGGCCTCGATGCCTTGTTTATCTACGCCTTGGATTGGGGCATCGCTGGTGCGGCATGGGCCACAACCATCTCCATGAGCTGCACGGGTGTCGTTGCCATTTGGCATTTCTTGCAAAGGAGTTCGTTTATCCGTTTCCGTCGTCATGCGTGGAAACCTAAGTTGTATATCTTCCGTAATATCTTGCTCATCGGCATGAGTCCATTCCTGATGAATGTTGCGGCTTCGGGTGTGGTGGCTTTGCTCAACAGCCAGCTGATACATTATGGTGGCGATTTGGCGGTGGGGGCCTACGGCATTGTCAACACCTTTGGTAGTTTGAGCATCATGCTTATCCTTGGTGTGTGTCAGGGTATGCAGCCTATTGCGGGCTATAACTACGGCGCAGGGCATCCTCTCCGATTGAAGTCGGTCTACACTTTGACGATGAAAGTCAACGTTTTGATAGGATTCGTAGGTGCACTTTTGGCTTTGACCATTCCGCAAGTGTTGCTCCGAGCCTTCACCAAAGAGGAGGAGCTCATCCAAATCGGCGTTCCCGCTATGCGTTTCATGATGGTGATGTTCCCTTTGGTGGGCTTCACCATTACCAATTCCAATTTCTTCCAAAGCATCGACAAGCCTTGGATTGCCATTGTCACCAGCCTATCGCGTCAGGTGCTGTTCCTTGCCCCGATGATTTACCTTATTCCGCCTTTGTTTGTCAATGCTGGCGGCTTGGGCTTGACGGGCGTTTGGGCCTCCATGACCATATCCGATTTTCTTGGCGCGGTGCTTGCTTTCTTACTTATGCTCACTCAACGGCATGTTTTTAAACCTACAGAAAACTAAGGTACCTGAGCCCGCGGTCCCTGAGGAAACTCGAAGGGTCGAAGGGCCGACACAATAAAAAATGCAAATCGACAACGCCATAACCACCCCGACTGGTACCCATATCGAGGACTCGTGTCTTGTCACGAGCAAGGAAGACATGCGTGCTTATTTGCAGGAATTACGTGACACGTCATCTCCGGAAATGGCTGTCAACCAACGTGATTTGGAGTCGCAAGTACGCGAATGGCGGTCACACAATCTTTTCTATAAGTTCCATGTGTTTCGTAGCCGCACCAAAGACGTGGACTTGGAGCTGAAACAAACTTGGTATCGCGAGTTGTTTTGCCGTGTGGTGAGTTTCTTCTACTTTTGGGACTAAAACCCAAAACACCATTTTGTTTTGCCATTCCCGAAAAAGTCATTACCTTTGCAGGGTTAAACCCTATCGTGTGACACAATTAATCAATATCAATAACTAAATCCTAATGCGATGAAAAAGACCAACCTTTTAACGACTTTGGCTTTGCCAATCATCATGGTGCTTGGCATCAACACGGCCAATGCACAAATTGGAGTCTCGAAAGTTCAAGACGGCAAAGTGAGCATTGAGGCTATCCCGACAACCCTCGACGAATTCAAAGCCCTGCAAGCCGAATTGGGCACCACACCCGAAGGCTGCATCATGCTGCAACTTGTGGCCATGGAAATGTATCGCCGCGACAAGAACGTTGGCCGAGAATGCCTGAACCTCAATAACACGAGCACCAATCTCACCTCTGTGACACGCCGTCTGGACGAACTCTATCGCCCGAACGACTCTTATTCACGACCTTATTTGGTGTCATCGTGCTTCAAAGGTGCCACACCCGCCAATGGCTACAACCCCAACAAACCTTTCACTATTGAGGTGCGTAGAGACCCTGTCCGTCCCAATGACGAACGTTCACAATTGCTGAAAGGATATGTGAAGTACTTCCAACTCTACAGCGATGGCTACGACACCCATTGGCGCAACGTCGACGTGGTGCAACAGCATGGCGATCCATACTATCGCGTCTCCAATTGCCCCGCCATTCTCACCCAATGCAAGGAAATCGACTTCGATGCCACGGATGAATGGCATGGTTTGGAATAACAGAATGAAAAACATGTAGAGACGTGGCAAACTGCGTCTCTACTATTATTGGATTAAAAAAAACTCATCAATGAAACGATTCCATTTATTAACGGCCTTTATGGTCCTCTTCCCAGCCTTCCTCTTTGCCGGCGAAGGCATGTGGATTCCCATGTTGCTGCAATACAACGAGAAAGAAATGCAGGAGATGGGCATGAAAATCACTGCTGAAGATATTTACAGCATTAACCACAGCAGCTTGAAAGACGCCATCGTGCTCTTTGGCGGTGGCTGCACTGGCGAAATCGTCAGCGACTACGGTCTGCTGCTCACCAACCACCATTGCGGCTACGATTACATCCAAAAACACAGCTCCGTGGAGCACGACTACCTCACCAACGGCTTCTGGGCCATGAATAGGGGAGAAGAATTGCCTTGCCCTGGCCTCAGCGTCATCTTCCTTCGAGAGATGCGCGACGTGACCGAGCGGGTGCTTGAAGGGGTCAACATTGACACTCCCGAAGCCGAGCGTCAGGCCAAGATTGACGAAAACATCAAAAAAATCGTTGCTGCCACCGAGAAGGAGACGAAATATAAGGTCAGCATTAAGCCGTTCTTCTTGGGCAATGAGTATTACTTGCTGCTCAACGAGGTCTACACCGACGTGCGCCTCGTGGGCTGTCCGCCGAGCAATATCGGCAAGTTTGGTGGCGACACCGACAACTGGGTATGGCCTCGTCACACGGGCGACTTCAGCATCTTCCGTGTTTATGCCGACAAGGACGGTCATCCGGCAGTGTACGACAAGGACAATGTGCCCTACAAGCCCGCCAAGCACCTCGACATCTCGTTGAAAGGCGCCGAAGAAGGCGACTTTGCCTTTGTGTTCGGCTATCCCGCCCGCACCAACGAATACCTGCCCGCCGTGGCTGTCGACCAAGAAGCCAACCTCATCGACCCCATCATGGTTGACCTGCGTGGCAAGGTGCTCGACATCTACAACAAATATCAGGAACAAGACCCCAAGGTGCGCATCCAATATGCTTCCAAGCACGCTGGTCTCGGCAACGGCTGGAAGAAGTGGATGGGTGTGACCGAGGGCATTAACCATTTCCATGGCGTGGAGAAGAAACATGAATATGAAGGCCGTTTTTACGACTGGGTGATGCAGTCGCGCAGCCGTTACATGTACGCCAATTTGCTCAAAGACTTCAAGCAAAGCTACAAAGAGCTTGAACCATACGAACTGGCCTATACGTATATGGCTGAAGCAGGTCTCCGCATTGAACTCGTCAGCTTCGCAGGACGTTTTGTCCGTCTGTTGGATGTGACTAAAGACACCCCGCAGGAAGACATCGACCGCATATTATACCAGTTGAAAGGCACCTCTGCCAGTTTCTTCAAGGACTATTACGAACCCATCGACAGGGAAGTGGCCGCCATGCTTCTCAAGGAATACCTGAAGGCACAGCCTGCCGACTTCCGCCCCGACTTCCTCAACGACATCAAAGATGTGGACGAGTATGTGGACAAGCTTTTCGCCAAGTCGATGTTTACAGATGAGGCCAAGGTGAACGAACTGTTGGATGATTTCAAGCCTAACAAGGTCAAGAAGTTGGCCAACGACCCTGCTTTGAAGATTTACCAAAGCCTGATTGGCTTCTATCGCAACGAGGTGTATAGTCATATTTCGAGCCTCAATAACGACATTGACCGCCTGCGCCGCATCTACATGAAAGGACAGATGGAGATGGAACCTGAGAAGCGTTTCTCGCCCGATGCCAACTTCACGCTGCGTGTCACCTACGGCAAGGTGGAGGGCTTCAAGCCTCAGGACGGCAAGACCTTCCGTCACTTCACCACCCTTGAAGGCATCATGCAAAAGGAGAATCCCGACATCTACGACTATGTGGTGGAGCCGCGCCTGAAGGAGCTATATAATAATAAGGACTATGGTCGTTACGCCGACAAAGACGGCACCATGCATGTGGCCTTCACCGCCAGCGTCCACACCACGGGTGGCAACTCGGGCAGCCCGATATTGAATGCCGAAGGTCAGCTGCTTGGCCTCAACTTCGACCGTTGCTGGGAGGGCACGATGAGCGACCTCATCTACGACCCCGACATCTGCCGCAACATCAGCGTCGACATCCGCTACGTGCTCTTCATCATCGACAAGTTCGCAGGTGCTGGACATCTGATCGACGAGATGACGATAGTGGAGTAAGTGTGATTTGCAGACTTTTGGGCTATAAGTCGAAATTTTTAGACGTTATGGTCCGAAAGTCTGCAATTTTATGCTTTTGTAATGCGATCCTTTCCTGGAGTTTGCCGATTATTTTGCATTTTTGTCCATCGAAAAACTAAGCTCCGATGCCACTGCCTTTCTTCAAGCAAAATACCAACAAAATCTGCTATATGATCCTGCCCGAAGGAATCAGGAAGGATTTGGATGATGGTTTGAAAGGACTGTCTGAGAAATACGGCGTTTCCATTGTCGTGATAGAAGACGTCAACTGGAACGACGACCTAACACCTTGGCCGGCAAAGGGCGTGTTCAAGAAAGCGAAGCCTTTTGGAGGGAAGGCAGCGACGTTTCTCAACAAACTGGCCCTTGAGATTATCCCTAATACGGAAAAGGATTTGGGCATAGAGGATACTGAAAAGACCCTCTTGGGCGTTTCGTTGTCGGGCTTGTTTGCGGTGTGGTCGGCGTTCAATACTGATGCATTCACCAACATCATCAGCATATCTGGGTCGTTGTGGTACGATGGCCTCGTCGAGTGGATGCAAGAACAAACGCCATCACCTCAACTGGAAAAAGTTTGTATGTTGTTGGGCGAGAAAGAGAAAAACGCCAAGGAAAAAAGGATGTCGACAGTGGAGGAGAGAACCCTTGCCGGTGCCAATATCCTAAAAGAGAAAACCAATGCTTCTGTCACATTCGAGTTGGTCGAAGGGACACATTTCTCACCCATCATGCCGAGGTTGGAGCGGGCGTTTGAAGTGGTTTATGGATAAGGCAGGTTTCAATGTCACGAAGGTGGGACTTGGTGGCAAAAAAGTGTCAGTTATTGAAAACAAAAGCCGCTATAACTAATTGATTTTTATTTAGTTATAGCGGCCGCTTTGTAGCCCAACTAGGACTCGAACCTAGATTTAAAGTTTAGGAAACTTCCGTTCTATCCCTTGAACTATTAGGCCCTTGGTTACGTTGTCGCGGAATGACGCGGCAAAGGTACAACTTTTTCCGAAATGACGACAAGTGTTTTTGAAAAAGGTTGTTTACAGGCCTCAACAGGTATGTCATCCCTGCGATGGCATGGGGGTAAAGGCCTGGGATCTATGCCTGTTGAGGCCGTCGTATTGGGTTTCAACTTTTTTGTACCGCCTCCCAAAGATGCCTGCTCTCGCACATGCCCCCGGTGGCATGACATGGGAGGCTGACTGCTACTTTAACTCCAAAACAATAGGGCAGTGGTCGGATTGCATCACCTCGGGCAGGATGTCGACGCCAGCGATGCGGTCCTTCATGTTGTCGGTCACGATATGGTAGTCGATGCGCCAGCCAAGGTTCTTCTGTCGGGCACCGGCACGGAAGCTCCACCAACTGTAACGGTTGGGCTCCTTCACTAAGTGACGGAACGTGTCGATGTAGCCGTCGCTGAGGAAGTCGGTCATCCATTGGCGTTCCTCAGGCAGGAATCCCGACGAGGTGTCGTGCTTCCTCGGGTTGTTGATGTCGATGTCCTCGTGGCAGATGTTGTAGTCGCCCGAAAGCACGAGGTTAGGGCGCTCTTTCCTCAATGTGTTGACGTAGTTGCGGAAGAAGTCGAGCCACACCATCTTGAAGGCTTGGCGCTCGTCGCCCGTGGTGCCCGAGGGATGGTAGACACTCACCACCGAGAGGTCGCCGAAGTCGGCACGGAGGAAGCGCCCTTCGTTGTCGTAAAGGGGCTCATTCATGCCATAGACCACGTTGTCAGGCTCCTGCTTCGTGATGAGACCCACGCCGCTGTAGCCTTTCTTCTGCGCGGGAAACCAATAATGGTGATAGCCCATCATTTCGAAGTCCATCAAGGGGATTTGGTCGGGCGTGGCTTTCAGCTCTTGGAAGCAGAGCACGTCGGGTTGGTAGTCGTTGATCCATTGCATCAGGCCCTTGTTGATGGCCGCGCGGATGCCGTTCACGTTGTAGCTGACAATCTTCATGGTGTTCTTGTTATGGGATACACTTCGTGTAGAAATCATTCAAAAATCTGTTTTTCAAAATCTTATAAAATCTTTGTGTTTGTCTGTTTTTTCTCTTCTTTGTGATTTGACAGATTTTCAATGTTGATTTTTGATAGATTTCTTGCGAAGCAATCAAAATACTATTACGCTGCGAAAATAGTGAAAATCTCATTTCTTTTTTCGTTGCGCGTTACTTTTTCCTATTTTAGCGGCCGCAAAATGGCAAAGATGACCTTCAAGGATAAAATCAACGGATGGATTGACCAGTTCAACACGTGGCGTGTGACCCACATGTCCGACCGCCGTTTCATGATTTTGCTCAGCATCCCGACGGGATTCCTTGCCGGTGCCGCCGCCGTCATCATCAAGAAGCTGGCGCATGGCATCCGCGATTTGGTCATCAACGCACAGTTCCAGTATTCTTTTCTGCTCTATTTCATCTGCCCTGCTATCGGTATCCTGCTGACCATCCTGTTCTGCAAGTATATTCTGAAGAAAGATGTCGGCCACGGCATCCCGGGCATCCTGTATGCCATTTCGAAAAACAAAGGCAAGGTCAGCCGCAGCAGCACCTGGTCGAGCATCGTCACCAGCGCCCTGACGGTCGGCTTTGGCGGCTCGGTGGGACTGGAAGGTCCCAGCGTGTCGACGGGTGGTAGTATCGGCTCCAACATCGCCCAGGCCTTGAAACTCGACTACAAGCACACCATCCAGCTCATCGGCATGGGAGGCGCGGCGGCCTTGGCGGCCATCTTCCAGGCGCCCATCACGGGCATCGTCTTCTCCCTTGAGGTGTTTATGATCGACCTGTCACTCAATGCTTTGGTGCCTATTATTTGCTCCTCTTTTGTCGCCATCCTGACGGCATATTATTTCCTCGGTCAGACGGTGGAATATCCCGCCGCCATCGCCGAGGGCTTCATCCCGAGCAACGCCATGTATTATGTGTTGCTGGGTCTCTTTGCAGGCTTGGTGTCGGCTTATTTCCTCAAGGTGACCTTCACGGTGGAGAAGCGTTTCAAACGGGTGGAGTCCCCGTGGGTGCGTTTCATCGTCGGTGGCACGCTGTTGGGCATCCTGATCTTTTTGTTCCCGGCCCTTTACGGCGAGGGCTACGAAGCCATCAACTCGGCCTTGCGCGGCGACTACAGTCCCGTGTTCGCCAACGCGTGGCTTGCCCGGTTCAAGAACTACGACTTGGTGGTTATCATCCTCTTTGCTGGGATGATACTGTTGAAAGCCTTTGCCACGGCCTTCACCTTCGGTGCGGGCGGCGTGGGTGGCACCTTCGCCCCAGCCTTGTTCATCGGCGCCTTCACGGGTTTGTTCTTCGCCACCTTGGTCAACTATCTGGGCATTGCTGAACTCGACCCCGCCAAATTTGCCCTTGTCGGCATGAGTGGCCTCGTGGCTGGCATGCTCCACGCCCCGCTGACGGGCATTTTCCTCATCGCTGAAATCACCAACGGCTACGCCCTCATCGTGCCGCTGATGATCGTCTCGGCCTTGGCCTACGCCATCAACAGGCTGTTTTTCAGCCATTCCATTTATACCAATGCGGTTGCTGAGAAAGGCGTTGAGGTGACGCACAACAAAGACAAGAGCATCCTCAACATGATGGCTATCAACCAGTTGATAGAGACCAACTTCAGCCCCATCCATCCCGATGCCACTTTCCGCGACCTGTTGCCGTTAGTGGCTTCGTCGAAGCGTAATATCTTCCCTGTCGTCGACAAGGAAGGCTTCTTCTGCGGCCATGTGCTGTTCGACGATGTGCGAGGCATCCTGTTCGACGCGACCTATTACGACCAATCGATACAGAATTTCGCCGTCCTTCCCGACTACGTCATCCACCCCGAGGAGCCGATGGAGGAGATTGTGCACAAGTTCCAGAAATCAGGCAAATACAACATTCCTGTCATCCAAGGCGGGAAATATCTGGGTTATATCTCGCGCGCCAATGTATTTTCTGCGTATCGCAATATGATGAGCGAGATATCAGAGGATTAATGAGTCGTAATGGCAGGCCTTGTCGCGCAAAAAAGGCGTTTTTGCTCAGAAAGATGGTTTTTAGCCTTTATTCAAAAAAAATATGCTTTTGCAATTCTAAAATTTACTATTTTTGTACCACTTTTAGTTCAACTTTTTTAATCCAACCTATTGTTTAACAATCAAAATTCAAACAAATGAAAAAAGTAACGTTTCTGCTGGCTACCCTGCTTATTGGTAGCATAGTGTTCACAGGTTGCAAGAAAGACAATAACGCTTCTGGTGACTCAACAAGCAAAACTTTCAAGGTCTCCTATGCCCTTGAGAACACAGCCACAGTCGAAGGTGTTGTGATTACCACTGACGAATGCTTTAAGTTTGATGTGACTTACAATGGCGCTGATGGCAACCCTGTTGAGGTTAAAGGTGTTACCCTGCCTTGGTCCATTGCTGCTTTCGATGTAAAAGCTCCTTTCACTGCCAAGGTCGAAGCCAAACCTGTTTATAATGAGGCTGACCTTCCCGATGAATTTGTCTATGGCGCAAATGCAGTTATATACAAAGATGGTGCGGAATCGATGAGAAAGAATGACATTTATAAGCGAATCAAGGTCAAATTCTTGCAAACGGCACAAGAAAGCCCCGAGGAACTTATCATAAAAACTGAAAGAGAATTCTGATCTGAAGTCAGTGACAAGTCCTACATGACCGAATTTGCCCGACCTTCAAGTGATGGAGGTCGGGCAAATTGTTTTTTATAGACAAACATCGCATTTTTTTGAACTCATGTGCAAAAATACCTTTTATCTCTGTAAAATGGGATAAAAGATTGCGCAGAAACCCCTATTTTGGCCTCAAATCCTATCTTCTCTTCTTGAAGAAATCCGTCAGCAAGGCGAGACATTCGTCATGCATGACGCCCGTGTCGGTCTTCGTCTTGGGATGGAGCATGTTGCCGAAGCGTGAAAAGCCATTTTTGGGGTCGTCGGCAGCCCAGACGATTTTGCCGATGTGGGCATGACATAAAGCTCCTGCACACATGGGACAGGGCTCCAAGGTGACATACAGCGTACATTCGTCCAAGTATTTGGCCCCTAAGGCATTGGCGGCGGCGGTGATGGCCAGCATCTCGGCGTGGGCGGTCACGTCGTTAAGGGTTTCGGTCTGGTTGTGGGCGCGGGCGATGATCTTGTTGTTACACACCACCACTGCCCCGATGGGGATTTCGTCGGCCTCAAGGGCCAACAAGGCCTCTTGATAGGCCTGTTTCATATAGGATTCGTCGGAGAAAACGGAAAGCATGGTTAATTGATAATTGACAATTGACAATTGATAATTGAGAATTAACAGTTTAGAGTTTAGAGTTGAGTGTTTAGAGTCAGTAGAGAGTTTAGAGTTGAAAGTAGGGGCGGACCCGCGTGTCTGCCCTGTCCTTTTTTGACGTGTTTATGGAATTATGGTAAATGAGTCCCAGTCCGGTCCCAAGGGGAATTTCTGTCGGAAATGTAGCAGCTTTTCATCATCCAAAGTGCAGTGTAGCACAGCCTCTTGGTAAGGCTCTGCCTTTGAAATGACTTCGCCGCGAGAATTGATCACTTGCGACTCGCCGCTGTAATGCAGGCCGTAGTCGTCGGTGCCCACACGGTTCACGCCGATCCAATAGGCTTGGTTCTCGATGGCGCGAGCCACGAGGAGCGTGCGCCACACCACCATCCTCGAGTCGGGGAAGTTGGCGAGATAGAAGGCCAGGTCGTATTCATATTGTCCGTCTTTGTAGCGGTTGCGCGCCCACACGGGGAAGCGGATGTCGTAGCACACCATCGGTCGGATGCGCCAGCCGTTGAGTTCCACAACAAGCTGATGCTCACCGCGTTCCACTAATTTATCCTCACCGCCCATGGTGAAGGTGTGGCGCTTGAAATAGAGCTCATAGCTGCCGTCGGGGCGCATCCAGACGAGGCTGTTATAATAGTGTCCATCCTTCTCGATAGGGAAGGTGGTGGCGATGACCGCGTTTTTTGCCTGGGCTTGTTCACGCAGCCATGCCATCGTGGGGCCGTCTTCCTTTTCGGCAAACTGTTTCGGGTCGACGGGGAAGGCCGTGGTGAAGGTCTCGGGCATGAGGATGAGGTCGGTGGCGGGCTGCACTTGTTGCAGCAACTCGCTGAAATGTTCGAGGTTGGCGGCCTTGTCCTCCCAGCGGAGGTCGGCTTGGATATAGGCGAGGTGGAGGTTTTGCATCGTTAGTCGGTTTAATGCCGCAAAGATAAAACATTTTCCTGAAATCTTCCTTTCGTTTAGAGACGTTCCATGGCACGCCTCTACAACTTTAATTTCCCTAAAAGCCAACAATTTCTGTTGCTATTTCCAAAAAATATGTAATTTTGCGCTGGGAAACACTAAATGAAAAGGGAAATGGAAGCAACGACGACGAAATCGCAGAACCTCATTATCCGCTTGCTGCAGTTCAAGCGCGAGATGAGAGAGTGTGTCCAAAATGGAGCTGATTCTGAGGAAATGAAACGTATTGCAAGCAAATATGGCTTTACACTCACCACTCCCGTATGAGGTTCTAAAAAAAGACGAACTTAACTACGAGTTCGTGAATAGGGACGGCATCAAGTACCATTTGTTCTTTATGCCTGTTTTTGATTTGTATCCCGATTTGGTGAACACTTACTCTTTCAGCATTGAGCGGGAGGGTACAAATCCACATCCACTTGACCGCCGCATTGCGGCAACTGTCGTTGATGTGTTGCGTCGTTTCTTCCAGAATGTTGAGAATGCCATGATTATGGTTTGCGACAGCACTGATGGCAAGCAGCACAAGCGCCGCAATCTTTTTGACCGTTGGTTCCATTACTACAACGACGGGACGCTGACTTCCATCAATGCTGAATTGGGTGAAGGCGACTATGAGCTGTTGCTTTCGATTTATTTCAAAAAGGACAATCCATACAAGCAGCAATTAATAAGGGCGTTTGGCGATTTGCTGTCTCAGGATTTCTACGAGATTGTGATTTGATTTGTAGAGACGTGCCATGGCGCGTCTCTACAACAACACCAAATATTTTCCCCAAAAATTCAAAATTTTCCTCGTCGCATTAAAAAAAACCGTACTTTTGCGCCCTTAAAAATAAAATAGGTGTGTCCGCTGATAACACAATCCTAATGTTAATAAATTCGACTATGAAAAGAAAAAATATACTGCTGATTTTGATGATCGCATTTGGTGCTCCTTGGGCGGCTATAGCAGATGACCTTCTCGTCGCCAATTCTACTGGAACCAATGCTACAGTTCCAATTTATGGCACCTATACGGACGACAACTATCAGCACACGCAGACCATCTATCCAGCCTCGATGCTGACGCAGATGCAAGGCGGAAGAATTACGAAATTGACTTACTATTTGCAATCTGCATGCACAAGTGCATGGGGGGGCACTTTCGAAGTCAGGCTTGGAACGACAACCCAGAGCAGTTTCAGCAGCGGCACGGTCAGTTACATTTCCATGACCGGCTCCGCAAATTACACTGGTGTAATCAACAATACGAATTCCAACGCATTAATAGAAATAACGCTCTCGACACCTTACACTTATAACAGCGGCAACTTGGTTGTTGACTTTAGGTTGACTGGGTTGGGGTCTAGTTATCAAGGAAAAAATTTCTATGGTGAATCTGGCAGCACCTATTATTCGATTCAAAGTAGGAGTACGTCCTCCGTGCCTAATTCTACTGGTTCTGGTGTCTCTTTCATGCCTAAGACGCAGTTCACTTACACCCCCGCCCCAATTACCATGACCTGCGGCCAAACCTATTCGGGAACGTTGGGCACTTCGGGTATCTGGAATAGTTATCCTGGTTGTTCCTATAGTGACGATGGTGAGGAAAAAATCTATGCTTTCACACCGACGGTATCGGGCAGCCATACGTTCCATGGTAATGTGACATCGGGTGACCCCGACTTTTGGCTTTTGTCAACACCTGACAATACGGGTACCAATCTCATTGGCAGCTGTTGGAACTCTGGTGACAAAACGGTTTCTCTTACAGCAGGAACCACCGTTTACCTTATAGTTGATAACTACAGCGATAGTAATTCTGCAGGATACTCGGTTAGTGTTACCTGTCCTACCACCTACACCGTCACCTACAACGCCAACGGCGGCTCAGGTACGATGACCGATTCGAACAGCCCCTATGTCAGTGGCAGCACCGTGACGGTTTTGAACAACGCCTTCACCGCCCCCTCGGGAAAGACCTTCAGCGGTTGGAATACTGCCGCCGATGGCTCAGGTACGTCATACGACCCAAATGACACCTTCAACATTTCGGCCAACACTACGCTCTATGCGCAATGGGCAATCTCGGTTTGTACTCCGACTTGGTCTTATTCTAATACTACCTATTATATCTCTAATTTTACTGCCAAAGTTAGTGGAGAGTCAAGTGCCTAGATTAATAACACCACATCGGGGACAAGTTGTTCAACTAGTGACTATTACAACAGTTTTTCCATTTCGGCTGCTGCCGGGAGCACCATCTTGTATAATACCACAGCAAGTGAGAACTCTACATGGAGATATGGCTTCTGGGTGGATTGGAACCAAGATGGTAGCTTTGATGACACTGGCAATGAGCGTATTTACAATTCGAACTCATATATTAACCTTGAAGAGAAAGACTTCACCATCCCAGCCAATACCCCCATAGGAGAATACCGCATGAGGGTAATGATAGATTATTATGGTTCTGGTTATTATTTGGCTCCATGTGGAAGTAATAGTTACGGTGAAGCCGAAGACTACAAGCTGATAGTGACCGCACCGCTTGTCACCCACACCATCACCACTTACAGTTGGCCTGCGGCGGGCGGCACGGTGCCCGGCACCACTACTGTCACCCACGGCGGCAGCACCACACTCACTGCCACAGCCAATTCAGGTTACCAGTTCGTCAACTGGACCGACAGCGATGGCGACGTAGTGTCGAGTAGCGCAACCTTATCGTTAACCAATGTGACATCTGACGCTACCTACCAAGCCAACTTCACCTCCACCTCTGCCACCTCATTGCTGTGGACGGAAAACTTCGAAAGCTACTCCAATGTCACATCAAATTGGGGCTACCTGAACGGAGAATGGGCCACCCCCCTGAGAGACAACAAAGCCCCGTGTGTCACCTATTATAGCGCTGCTGCAACCAGTGGTTACCGTAGTTTGGAGCTGAGAGCCGACAACAGTACCAACATGGTGGTGCTGCCCCAGTTCAACCAAGCGTTGAACACACTCTTGATTTCGTTCCAAATCGGACGAGGCAACAGCTCCTCGGGCTACACGGTGGAGCTCGGCTACGTTACCAACCCTAGTGATGCCTCCACGTTCACCGCGCTGACAACGGTTCCCATTCCTTCAAGTGCGGTTGGCTCTCATACCCAGTTTTCCTACAACCTGGCGACCAACAACAACACACCCTCCAATACGAACTATCGCTTGGCCATCAGATACATGATGACCGGCAGCGACAGTTGGTATCTCGACGACTTCAGTGTGAGTGTTCCCACCTACACTGTCACTACCACGGTCAGCCCTAGCGGCGCAGGCTCGGTGAGTGGCCTAGCCAGCGGCGGCACCTACACGAACGGCTCCACCTGCTCGCTCACTGCCACGCCAACGGCTAACAGCGGCTACACCTTTACCAACTGGACTGAGAACAACACCGAGGTCTCCAGCAACGCTACATACAGTTTCACCGTTACCGACAACCACAATCTGACGGCCAACTTTACGCTGGCAAGCTACAGCATCACCGCCACGGCCAACCCGACGGCAGGCGGCACCGTTACTGGCGGTGGCACCTATAACCATGGCGCCAGCGTCACCCTCACGGCCACGGCTAACACGGGATACAACTTTGTGAACTGGACTGAGAACGGCACCGTGGTCTCCACCAGCGCCACCTACACCTTTACCGCCACCGCTGCTGGGGCCTATGTGGCGAACTTCGAAGAGCGTTGCCCCAGCCCCACCGACTTGGTGGCCAGCGCCAACAACAACTCCATCACCGTCACCTGGAACGGCGGCAGCGCCAGCAGCTGGCAGGTGTATGTGAGCAGCAGCAATAGCGCCCCGTCGGCCAGCGATAGCGGCACCCCGGCCAGCACCAACTCTTACACCGAGGGTAGCCTGAGCGTAGGCCAGACGCGTTACTTCTGGGTGCGTACCGACTGCGGCAACAACGAATACAGCGCATGGGTAGGCCCCGTTGATGCCACCACCGCCTGCACCGCCCCCACCAATCTAGTCGCTTATCCCAGCTCCACCGGTGCCGTGCTTACTTGGGACGGAGGTGAAGGCGAAGAGTATACTGTGCAATATAGTCAAGTAACACTTGGATCGGCAACTACAGTGACAGAAGGTTTCGAACACAGCGGCAGCATGCCTGATGGTTGGATAAAGCTTGATCTTGGTGATGGCAATAACACCAGTGAATTGGGAGTATATAATGGAAGTGGTGTAACTCATGACGGCTCTTATTGCTTTAGGTTCTCATCATTTTCAGGTTCATCATCTGGCTCTTTCGACCAATACCTCATCTCACCGGAATTGAACAATATCACCGCACTTTCGTTCTATTATAGGTCAAGCTCTACCAGCACAAGTGGTGAGACATTCCGCGTGGGTTATTCCACCACCACCAACGATGTATCGGCATTTACTTGGGTTTCTAATGGAACCACTTCATTAACCAGTTATTCCCAGTTTACCGCAAGTAACATACCAGCTAATGCCAAGTATTTTGCCATCAACTATACTGCAGTGTATCAGTATAGGCTCTATATTGACGACATTTCTTATACTTATCGTCCTTCTGTCCCTGGTTCATGGAACTCTGTATCTGGCACTCATTCTTCGCCTTACAATCTTACTGGCCTTACCACTGGCAACACCTATTATGCTCGTGTGACCGACCAATGTGGCAATGAGAGTAACGTTGTCTCCTTCACGCCGGCGTGCAGCGCGCCCGTCAACGTGGCTGCAGACCCGAGCAACCGCTCAGCCGAAATCACCTGGCTGGGAGGCGAGAGCAGCTATGACGTTAGGTATAAAAAAGGCTTCTCCTATGACTTTGAGTCCGCTGAGCCTTGGACTTATACCGATTTCTCGCCCTGCACCACCTATGATGGTGATGGAGGAAGCACATACGGTTTTCAATCTTACACATTTCCCAATCAATACTATGTGGGAGCCTGCATCGCTTTCCAAAATGGAATCAATAATAATATGGCCTCTCATGGTGGCAACGCCTTCGGCGTGATGTTTAATACTGATGGCCCCACGAACGACTGGTTCATTTTGCCCGAAATAACTATTCAAGACGGCGATTACTTCTCCTTCTGGATTAGAGAAATCACAGACCAGTATGGTGATGAGACCATTAATGTTGGTATTTGCGGAAGCACTGATGGCACGTTCTCAGCATATTTGGCCCAAAACCTTGCAATATCTTCAACGGACTATGAAAAATTGAGCTATGATTTGTCGAGCTATGCGGGTCAAACCATTAGATTGGCCATCAACTGTGCTTCGAACGACATCTTCGGTGTTATGATTGACGACATCTTTGTTGGCAACCCCAACGACAGCTGGACAACGGTTAACAATGTTACCAGCCCCGACACCATCACTGGCCTCACCGCCAACACGAATTACGTTGTGCAGGTGCAAAGCACTTCCTGCGGCGATTGGGTGGGTACCAACTTCACCACGCTGAATGAATTCAACGTCACAGCCAACGTCAACCCAGCTAACTCGGGCACGGTCACTGGCGCTGGCACTTACGCAGAAGGCTCCAACGTCACCCTCACGGCCACACCCGCCACAGGCTACGGCTTCCAAAACTGGACAATAGGCGGCTCGGTGGTTGGAACCACCCCAAGCTATACGATTAACAACCTCCAGGCCGACGTCACCATTCAGGCCAACTTTCTCTTTGTTGGCTACACCATCACCGCCGTGGCCGACCCTGCTGGCGGCGGCACGTTTGCCTTCACGGGCGAAGATGTCATCAGTAGCACAGCTACTACAGCCCAGGTCACCCCCAACGGCGATGTCACTGTCACCGCAACCGCAACTGCAGGCTATACCTTCATGAATTGGGTCGAAGGCGGCTCGGTGGTCTCCACCACCAACGCCTACGCGCTTACGGATGTCAACGCATCGCATGACCTCACCGCGCATTTCGTCGACATGACAGCGAGCAACACCTGGCCGGCTGCGGTCACCACTCTTGCAGCAGCTACACCAGGCTATAGCGTAGATGGCAGTACCATCACCATCAGCAACGCCAACGGCTTGGCTTGGCTCATCAGTACGGTGAACGGACTCAACAGTCAAAGTGGCAATGATATCACCAGCAGCACTGTCATCAACCTTACCGCCGATGTCGACATGAGCGCCCATATATGGGTGCCTATCGGCACAACGGAGCATCCTTTCGTCGGTACTTTCAACGGCAATGGACACACCATCAGCGGCATCACGCGCGCGTTGGAATTCCCTAACCAAGGCGTGTTTGGCTACGTCAGCGGTGGCACCATCCATGATGTGGTGGTCAACACCAATATCACAGGCGACTGCAATTACATGGGTAGCGTGGCGGGTACCCTCGCCAGCGGCACGGTCTACAACACGGGCAGCACGGGCACAGTTACCGCTAACGCCAACACCATCGCCGTGGGCGGCACGGTAGGCTACAATGGCGGCCTTGTCCACTCATCCTTCGCCACAGGCATCTTCACGGGCTTGGCAGGCGATTATGTGGGTGGCCTGGTGGGCGAAAACGCCCCAGCAGGACGCCTATATAATAGCTACAGCAACACCACCGTCAACACTGGCAACGGCGCAGGCTTGGTAGGCTACAACGCAGGCACTGTCGCCAACTGCTATACCAATGGCGTTCCTAATATGGGTGTCGCCTACATTCATACCAACAAAGCCTCTGGCGTGGTGGAATATGTCTATGGCGATAAAACGCCGTTCTACTACTTAACAATGGAAACGGGTCACACACTGCGTTACCACGGCAGCAGCTTCTCGTCGGTACAAAGCGATATCAAGCACCTTGATTATATGTATCGCGACAACGCCATCACTTTGGCAGGGGGACAGACGAGCAGCTACGTTCCGAGTAGCGTCAGCTACGACAACAACCACACCGTGAAGTGGAACGGCCTTGTGAGCGCCCTCAACCAATGGGTGGCCGACAACAAGACAAGTGGCGTAGCCATTGGCACACTGTCGTCGTGGTACCGTCCACTCACCACCGCCATCAACGGCGATCTACCCGTGCTGGGCTTCGGCGGCGAAACCACGCTCGGCGCAGCCAATGGTAGCCCCAAGACACTGAAATACGGCACGATGGACGACCTGCTAACGACCTACAACAACAGCACCGCCAGCATCTTCCACTACGGCAAGGCCACGGGCGTAACCCATGTGCCTACGGCCAACGTCAACGTCTTTATCAACGAAGACGCCGTGCTGCTGCAAGCCACCAGCCCCGACCCAGGCGCGTTCATCAACACCACCGTGGGTGTCACTTTCGACAACTCCGACCGCGGCACCCATGCCTACGACTATTGGGGCAACAAACTCGACTATGACTGGCACTTCTTGTCGACACCGCTGAGCGATGCCAAGATTGGTGCCACCTACGATGATTACGAGGCCCACGGCTTTGGCTCCGACATCGACATCAAGGCCTTGGTGAACAGCTACTTCCCGAACAACCTGCCGATGACATTGCATGACGCAAATTGGAGATGGGATTTCTATATCTATTACGAGCCCGAATACCACTGGATTAACCTGAAGCGCAACAAAAACAACCACTATCATGTTGACGGCGGCTGGTCCATCAGCTACACCTACAATGCAGATGACCAGGCTGTGGGCGATGAGGCCAGTTTGGCTTGTGTGTTTACTCCTGGCAAGGGTTACATGATGGCCATCAGCAAAGACGTTTTCATGAACAGCACCGGCACGCTCAATAGGGGCAACGTACCCATCAGGCTCACACTTAAGGAACCTGGCGACATCAACTATGCCTCGGGCTGGAATCTTGTGGGCAATCCTTATCAGGCTTACCTCAATATCAACGCACTCAATAGAAATCTATATATCTACGATGCCGACCAAGGCGTGTATGCCCCCTATGCCCCTGCTGCTTCGGATAATCCAGCAACGCCTTCTCAGTACATACACCCGCATCAGGCTTTCTTCGTGCATGCTGCAAGTGATGGCGAGGAGCTGATCTTCACCCCATCCATGGCTTCAACCGAAACCACACCGTATTCTTACTACCGCGACGACAGAATCGACTATCCGTTGGTCAACCTCTACGCCGAGAACAATGCCGGCCAGCGCGATCTCACAGTGGTCGAGTTCCACCGTCCCGAGTTGGGCGGCGCCCGAAAACTTGAGACTATGCGTAATGCGCCTTTCACCTTGGCGGCACACTATGCGGGCATAAGTTACGGCATCCTCTTCGCCACCGACGACATTGAACGCATCCCTGTGCGCTTCAAGACCGACGAGAATGGCTGGGTCACATTGACATGGAGTACCCACAATGGTGAGTTCAGCAAGTTGCTCCTTATCGACAACAAACTCGGCGTGGAGCACAACATGCTGGCCGACAACAGCTACACCTTCGAGGCCTCGCCCGATGATTATAGCTCACGCTTCTACATTGTCTACGACTGCTCGGGTATGGGTGTTGAGGAAAACGATGAGAGCGGCGCTTCGACAGGCTCAGCAACCGCTGCGACCTTCGCCTATATTAATAATGGTAATATCGTCATCGACATTGGGTCGGACCATGGCGCGTCAATTCAGGTCATCGACGTGTTGGGGCGTGTGTTGTATAGCAAGACGATTGCTGGTACAGATGGTACCTGCACCGTCTCTACAAAGGGATTGGCCAAGGGCGTTTATCTTATCCGCCTTGCCGATGGACACAATGTCAAAACACAAAAACTGGTAGTGCAATGAACGGAAAACAATTGAAAAAACATACAGCGATGAAAAAGAGAATCGTAACGATAATATTGGCCCTGTTCATGGGAGCGGTACCGACCATGGCGCAGGTTTTCATCATGGAAAACGACGAGAGCATGAGTCCAAGAGACCCCGAAAGTGCCATTACCTTCAACGTAATCGTGGCTTCACAAGACGTTGCCAACGACCAGTTTGTACCTCTTGGCGAAGGCATTTTGCTGTTGTCGGGCTTGGCGGGAGCCTATCTGCTGCGCAAGCGGAAGCGCGATTGATGCGACAAATCTTTTTTAGCCTATAGCCTATGGCTTGTGGTTATGGCTTGCCCTCACGAAGAGACAAGTCATAGGCCGTCAGCCATAGGCTATAGTTCATTAATGATCTCCTCAAAACTCCTCTCATCTTCCAACCCATTCATTTTCTCCTGCTTGATGCGCGACTTGCGGCGGGCGTAGCTGTTTGTTTGCAGGTTCATCAGGATGGAGATGACCTGGTTGCTGAAGCCTTGTTTGGTGAGGCAGCAGATTTGCAGGTCGCTCTTGGTGAGGGTGGGGTACTTTTCCGTCAGCCGTTTCGTGAAGTCGCCGTAGACCTTGTCGATGAGCGTCACGAAGTCGTCCCATTCGTTTTCCTTGAGGTCAAAGTCGAGGGTGGAGGCCGTGATTTGCTCGGTGAGGGCGAGGGCGGTCACGTACACCTTGTTTTTCTTCAGTTCCAGCTCCAATTGGTTCTTCATCTCCTCGGCTTTCAGCTTGGCATTCAGCGTTTTTTGGCGCAGTAGCAGCAAAACGATGACTAAAGCCAAGGCCAGACCGCCAAGGATGAGGTAGAGATAGAGGCTTTTCAGCTTCTGCTCGGCTTCGAGGTTGTTTTTCTGCATTTGCAGGTCATATTCTGCCTTGATGCGTTGCACCTGTTCGCTGCGGTGCTCATGGTCGGCTTGCATCATGTTCTCGGTGAACATTTCGTTGTGTTCCAAAGCCTTCTCGAAGTCGCCATGCAGTTGGTAAATGAAGCTGAGGGCTTGGTAGGCCGACATGCGGGTGCCCGCCGTCCCGCTTTTGGTGGCTTCGGTGAGGTGGACGATGGCGAGGCTGTCTTGGGCTAAATAATAGTGTGCCAGTCCCAAGGTCAGGTGGCAGATGTCGGGCGAGGTGTTGTCTGCAAGGCCTTGGTTGATGCGTTCAATGGCACCCTTGTAGTCTTTGCTGACCATCAGCACGTCGCGGCTCGACTCCAAAAGGATGTCGCTTTCCATTGTTTTGTCGTTCAAGGCTTTGGCAATAGTCAAAGCTTCGTCGTAGTAGGTTTTGGACGCATCGATGTCGCCCAACGAGGCATTGGCGCGACCGCAGTTGCGCAGGGCGGTCATCAGTAAGGTGGAGTCGTTGAGCGCGCGCGACAGCCCGATGGCTTCTTGGTGCATCTCCAAGGCTTCGTCGAACAGCTCATGTTTCCAATAGCAGAAGCCGAGGTTGTCGTCGATTTGGGCTTTCAGGCGTTGCACTTCGGGTTGGTCTTGGTCGCAGTGGTCGATGGCGAGCAAAGCCTGGCTGAAGCTCTCGGCGGCTGCCTCCGACTGTTTGGCGGCACGTTGTTCGAGCCCTTGCTCGAAGAGCGTTTCAGCCTCCTTGAGCCATTGCGCCTCGTGATGGCAGGCCACGAGGCCAACCAACGCTATGACAACCCATATAATATAATGTGTTTTCATAAGGTTCTTCTTTTGTTTGTTGAGATTACCGAAGGGAATGGAGTTGTAGCTTGTTCGTTAAAAGCGGCGGCAGGAACAATTTGCTAATCTGTAGCACCACAAGCCGCCGCACCTAAGTAAAACCTTTAATCTCCATTCCCGAAGGGAATCTCATTATCGTACAACAAATTTAACCGTCTGTTCACCCACGCTGATAAAATACATCCCCGCTGGCAGTGTTGAAATGTCAATCTGCTGGGTTTCAGCCGAAATGCGGCCTTGTAGCAAGGTTTGTCCCATCAGGTTGGTGATGATATAGGCGGTTTGGTCTGGTAGAGACGTGCCATGGCGCGTCTCTACAAACAAAACGCCATTGGCAGGATTGGGATACACCGTTAAGGTCCCTGAGCCTGTCGAAGGGCCGTCCTCATCAACGTCAAAATGGATGTTTTTGTAAATGGCATCGCAGTCCTCATCGCCGATTTTAAAGACCAGCTCGTCTTCTATCCAATAGCAGCGAAAACCTTCCACGCGGTAGCTTTTGCCTCGGTTCATCAGTCGTTCGGGGAAGAAACTGGTGAGGTGGCCGATGCCACACACGATGTCGCCGCTGAAAAGGTTGTCCTCGTCGCTCACGTGCAATGTCCTATAATTGACGCCGTTGTATTCATAATAATCTACCGAATTAACATGCATGGTTATGGATTCAGTGTCCACCTTGATGGTCCATTCGTCGCCTGCCTCGGCAGTGAGGTCATACAGTGTGGTGAATTCCTGCAATTCTTTGTTCCACCAATAGACCTTGCCGTTATTCTCATAGACATATTCATGCGTCACCGTGGTGAAAATCGAATCACGATCGTATTGTGTGTTGCTTCGGACGATGACAGTGGGCCGTTCATTGTTGATGGTGGTATCTGCTGCGCATTCCAGATGCTGGAAAGTAATTGAGCCGTCCTCGCTCTCGATTTCGTAGAACCATTCGGAATTATCGGGCAGGAGTGGTTCCCTTGGATTGTTTGTGGCGATATAGGATAGTTCAATTTTATGGATAGAATTTCTATAACTGTAAAGCATGTCGTTTTGTTGCTGCAGGTGGCCTTCATCGTAGAGGTAGAAGTCGGATTGCCAAACGCCATTTCCCCAGGCCTCGCCGTCCCATTTTTCAAAGGTAACCGTTGCGGGATAGCCCATCTCGTTCAATTCATAGACTGCACGATGGGCATCCACAAAAGCATCGTCTTGCCAAAGTTTGATTTCTGCGAGGGTGAGCCGACCGTATGGGTTGAAATGGTATTGCACCAATTTCTGGTTCTCCCACACGCCGTTGTTTCGTTTTTGTGTCAAAACGCTGGTTTTGTGCCTTTGTCCGTCATAGCCATAAGTGACGAGAACAGTGCTGTCGTTGTATTTTTCGGTTTGCGAACTGACCAAAAGGCTGTCTTCGTTGAAGGTGCGGATTTCTCGGCTGAGGGTCAACCAATCGCCCGAAGTTCCATCGGTATAGCCATCGGTGGTGATGATGACTTGGTTTTCGTTGTATTCATAGGTTTTTTCGGAAGTGGTTCTTATAAACCGTTTTTCTGTATGCAGTCGCCGCAACTCGTCATAAGTATAGGATATGCTGTCCCATAAAATCAAGGTATTGTCTTCATGATAATTGTTTAAATGCCTTGTATAAGTCATGAGTAGCCCATTTTCATAAATGTAATGGTTGAGGAACGGTTCGGCTCCCATGCCGTAATAAGTGTCGTTTTGTTGAATGACATGATAATCTGAATCGTAATAGAACTTGTAAAAATGGTCATAATCGGCAGACGAACCGGACAAGATGGAAAAAGCGCTTTGTGTATTGAGCAGTCCATTTGGACGGTAGGTGAATCTGGCATGGAAATCACCATATTCACTGCCCATGCTGCTATTAGGGTCCAACTCAATGACGGCGCTGTCGGGCTGGCAGAGGTAGCCGTATGTATAGAGTGATGTGTTTTCCAAGTCTTCGATGAAGTTAGTGAAATAGTTCCAACCCTCGGCATTTTGATAAGTTTCTGTGCAGCCAAAGGGAATATGTACTGGAATGTTTGGATCACATTCATAAAAAGAAGAATTATCAAGCGAAGGTGGTGTGGTGTTTGGAGAATAGATTTCATCAAAGGAGGTGTAAGCAAAGGTGCTGATACCAATCTCGGTGAGCGAGGCAGGCAGTCTTAATACACCTGTGAGATTAGTATTGCTAAGTCTGTTGTTAAATGCATGGTTATCAATATTTTCCAAAGAATTTCCTAACACAAGTTCAGAAAAGTTTGTCCCTTCAAAAGCCATTAACCCAATATAGGTCACAGAATTGGGGATAACTAAAGTTCCTGTAAAGTTTGAATAATAGAAACTCCTACCATTAATTGTGGTAATTAATGGAGGAAGAACCAGTTCTCCTGACAGGCCGCATCTAGCAAACGCCCCTCCTCCTATCTCAAACAAGGAATTTGGAAGTGTCAGAGAACCTGAAAACTGGCTCAATTCAAAAGCAGCAGCGCCAATATATTGTAACGAATCTGAAAGGCTGAGTGTGCCTGAAAAAGAACATTCATAGAAAGCTTGGTCGTTGATAGAAGTTACAGAATTGGGGATAATCAGATTGCCGCCATCGCCAGCTCCATAAAAAGCAGAATTGCCAATGGTCTCAATGTCGTCTGGAATCGTAGTTGTCTTACATCCCAACACCAAGACTTTGCCTTCTCTTTTGATTATGGCATTGTTTTCTGAATAGAATGTCGGATTTTCGTCATCTACCGAGATGGTTTCCAGATTGCTACAATATGCGAATGCAGTTGGGATAATCGTCCCAATGCTTCTAGGAATAATAATGGACGTAAAGCGACAACCAATAAATCCCATAGATCCAATGGACACGATGCCGTCTGATATGGTTAAAGTTCCAGTCAAATGGCAATTGAAAAAAGCATTATTGTCGATTGCGGTTACGGCGTAATCGACGTCATTGTAAGTCACGGTTGCCGGAAGTATGATTTCTCCTTGTGGTTCAGGAAACCCTTCGTAAAAATTGCCTTGAAAGAAGCTGTTTGCTTCCGAGTAAGGGTAGGTTATCTTTACAGTATGCTCTTCCTCGCTTGTAATGAGATAGTACAATGTTTGTCCAGTCTCGCATTCGGCAGAGAAATCGTAATTGAGGATTTGGGCAATTCCATTCATGGCCAAGGCCATCAAAACTATGATTACAAATAACTTTTTCATGGTATTAGGTTTTTAATGGTTTATTTTACAACGAATTTCACGGTTTGTCCGCCCACGCTAATGAAATACATCCCCGCAGGCAATGTTGGAATATCAATCTGATGGGTTTCAGAAGAAATGCGGCCTTGCAGCAAGGTTTGTCCCATCAGGTTGGTGATGCGATAGGTGGTTTGTCCCGTTGTAGGGCTGTCACATTGTGGCAGCCGCACAGAAACGGTCAAAACGCCATTTGCGGGATTGGGATAAACCACCAAGGTCCCTGCGGTCCCTGAGCCTGTCGAAGGGGTCGAAGGGCTGTCCTCATCCACACCATGTATCTCGCTATAGATGGCATCGCAGTCCTCGTCGCCATTGTGATACAGTAAGGCGTCCTCCACCCAATAGCAGCGCAGGCCGTTCACCGTGAAACTGGCGTCTCGCCGCATCAGTTTCTCGGGGAAGAAGCTGGTCATGTGGCCGTAGCCTACGACAATGTCGCCATTAAAGATGTTGCCGGCATCGCTAATGTGCAGCATCTTGCGGGTGTCGCCATCGTATTCAAACACGCCCACGCTGTCGACATGCACCATGATGCTCTCCGCCCCCACCTTGATTTCCCATTCGTCGCCAGCTTCGGCATTGTAGTCATAAAGCGTCGTGAACTCCTCCAAGTCCTTGTTCCACCAGTACACCTTGCCATTTTTCTCGTACACATATTCGTGTGTTACTTCAGTGAAAAGGGTGTCGCGGTCATACTGCGTATTGCTGCGCACGATGACTTTTGGGCGTTCCTCGTTAATAGTTGTGTCGGCGGTACATTCCAAATGTTGGTAAGTGATGCTTCCGTTGTCACCTATAATGTTATAATACCATTCCATCCCAATGATAAAACCGGATTCAAGCCTGTCATAATGCATGCTGATTTCAAACTGATTGACATCTCTTCCTCCATAAAAGCAGGAATTCAATGCCCTTTGCCATTCATACAATCTCGAGTCATTAAACAAAGATTGACCTCTAAATTTGTCCCACTCCCATTCATCACCGTTTTTCTTTCGGAACGATATGGTTAATGTTTGTGTTTCATCATTGAAGTCCCAAATGATCTTTTGGTTGATATTCCAATTTTGGTCATCTACGGACCACGTTCCTATCTGATATTCGACTATGCGATTCAAAGAGTCATAAACATAGTGCGCGATTTTCGAATTGACCCATGTACCGTCGTTATAGTTTTGGGTGATGATGCTGTCCGTTTTTTTGAGAGGGGTATAGGTATATGTTCTCAGCGAATTGGGGATGATTTCACCGGATTGATTGGAATCTGTTTGGGAAGTCAGGATTTGTTGCCGGTTGTTGTAATGGTTTGTGGTTACAGTTGATAAGTACGGTTCTGGTTCATCATAATACTCATAATACTGATCGATGCGGGTTTTATAACCATCACTGTAGGAATAAACGTGACGGGTCCTATATACATCGTGATATTCATAGCTCCTGTAATCCTCTTGACACAGATGAAGGTTTTCGTATTCATAATCCCAATAATAGTGGAAATTGAAAAAGTCAGCATACCTCCAAGCTTCCTTATGTTTGGTTATGCCGTTTTCATATTGAAAAGTGTATTTTTCATAAATGGTCATAGGCTCTACTGAATTATAGAATTCAAATGATGATTGGCTGGGTTTGTTGGGGTATTCGTAAAAGCTGAACGAACCTTGACAATCATCAGTAGTGGTATAAAAGGTATAGTTGGTCAGTTGTCCGTCTGTACCATAAATGAAATCAGAAATATACTCTGTTGTAATTTGCCCTGAATTACTAATTGCTCGAGCAATGACATGGTCTGGAAATGCAATGGAATCGTAAACCGATGCTTTTGCACATAGGGCGATAGTGAGAATCATTATTGAAGAAATCATCTTTTTCATGGCATTGTGTTTTTAATGGTTATTGTTTCGTTTTTGAGGTTTGCAATGCAAAAGTATAGCATTTCTCAAAACGAAAATCAACTTGTCAAGCCCTTTCGGGGGCTTGTCTATCATGTCGCAAAGATACAAAAAAATAAACGGTTGGATTTCAATTTGTTGCAAAATCGAAATCCAACCGTTGTCTATGGTGTTGTCTATCATGGGAGACGCATTGACTCCGTCGAATACTGTGTGTTTCAATGCGTCTCTACAGTTGGTTTTTCAGCCAAGAATCGGCTGTGCGGTATCGTTGCTTCGGGCTGTTGGGCTTGTTTTTGTATTCCGGAACGAGGAGACCAGCCTCAAGCAGCGGCGTGAAAACATTACGGCGGAAACTCGTCCTGCTCATGTAGCCGGTTTTTTCCATCATCTCCAGAATGCCTTGCGGAATACGGCAAAACTCCAAGATAATGCGAGCGTTTTCTTCTTCACCTTTACCCAATGCAGGGCATAGTGTACGGATATCGGCCAAAGGCCATGATGCGCTATAGCTCCTGCTATATTCCGGGCTGTTCTCCGAAGCGATGCTTTCGTATGGCCTTGGCTTCGGCATACCCTGAGAACCATTGGGCCGCTGGATAATCACCTGGAACTGACGACCTTCCTCGTTGACAAATTCGATGTCTTTCACTTCTTTTGTGGCTCTGATGATACCCGTGCCTAAGCCTCTGTAATCCATCGTCTTTGCGCAAAATGCTGCCATCAGAGGGTTGCGTTGCATGGTTTTCCCGAAACGAATCGCCTCCACATCTACGCCACTGGGCAACCCACCAGGGCTGATGATTTCGACGCGATTGTCGAAAATCATGATTCGGATCGGCGCCTGTAAGAGATAGTCGCGGTGTACAAGCGCGTTTTGGAGTATTTCTTTTAAGGCCACTTCCGAGATTTCGAGTTTCCCGACCGAGTTGAAAGATTGTCCCGCCTGCAAACTGTGCAAGTTGGCATTCAAGAATGCCATGCCGGCTTCAAACATTCGTGGAATGGTTCCAACAATGTCTTTGCTGTCGCGATATTCCATTCCTCCCATGTCGTTGCCAAAGAAAGACACCGCCTTGATGATAAAAGCTGGCTCAAGCATTTGCGGGTGTTTCCCGAAGAAAAGCAGCCCGGCAAGGGTCACTCGTCCGTCTGGAGTCATGATTTGCAGGTTTTGGAGCAGTTGCTCTTTGGGCATACCGAATTCGTCGAGGCGTTTGCCATAGTATTGTTCGAGATAGTCGTTGACAAGCATCATGTCGATGTCGTTGATGGTGGTTTTTCTGACGCCTTTTTCGTCGGGTCTGAAGCTGCCCGATTCTTGGAATAATGATAGCATTTCCGCATTTTCGACGACTCGGCGTTTGTCGCTTCCTTGCTTGATCCAGATGTTGCCACTTTGGTCTTTGTAGGGCTTGTCGATGCCTTCGTTCACATTGACTATGAGGACGATTTTTCCATCGACATCCACGGTTTCGGTTTGAAGGTAAACCGCTGGCCTTACGCAGTTGTTGGACACATTACCAATGTCACGGCTGATTTGCTGGACTTCATCGTATGTGAGGCCGACGATTTCGCCAGTCTTGTCCTCTACGCCGATGAGAATGGTCCCTCCTCGATAATTGGCGAAGGCAACAATCTCTGCGGCGATTTTTGATGGATTGTCAATCCTCAGCTTAAATTGGACTTTGCTGTTTTCGCCCAAGGCACAGAGTTCTTTTATTTCTTTTGCATTCATAACTTAACCATTTTACGCTGCAAAATTATATTGTTTGGTTAAGTTTTGCAAGTTTTTGGTTAAGTTATTATTGAAAAATTTGTTATAATATTAAATATCAATATGATAGTTTTTATAGCAAATTGGTTGAGTTGGCATAAAAACGCTAAAACTTAACCAAATCTGGTTAAGTTTTAGCGTTTTAAAATGAGTTTTTGAATTATTTCTTCGGCTTCAATTCGTCGAAAATCATGTTGCGTAGGTTGTCGATCGGGACGCGCACCTGTTGCATCGTGTCGCGGTCGCGCACGGTGACGGTGTTATCAACCAAAGTGTCGTTGTCGACGGTGACGCACATCGGTGTGCCGATGGCATCTTGTCGACGGTAGCGCTTGCCGATGGAGTCTTTCTCCTCATATTGGCACATGAAGTCGGACTTCAGCGAGTCGATGATCTCGCGGGCCTTCTCCGGCAGACCGTCCTTCTTGACCAAGGGCAGCACGGCGACTTTGTAAGGTGCTAAGATGGCTGGCAGCTTCAGCACCACGCGCTCCGAGCCGTCTTCCAGCTTTTCCTCGGTGAAGGCGTTGCTGAACATGGCGAGGAACATGCGGTCGAGGCCGATAGAGGTCTCGATGACGTAAGGTGTGTAGCTTTCGTTGGTGTCGGGGTCGAAGTACTGGAGCTTCTTGCCCGAATATTTGGCATGGGCCGAGAGGTCGAAGTCGGTGCGGCTGTGGATGCCTTCGAGCTCCTTGAAGCCGAAGGGGAAGTCGAACTCGATGTCGGTGGCGGCGTTGGCGTAGTGGGCCAGCTTCTCGTGGTCGTGGAAACGGTATTTCTCGGCGGGCAGACCCAAGGAGAGGTGCCAAGCGAGGCGTTCCTGCTTCCAGTGTTGGAACCATTCGAGCTCCGTGCCAGGGCGTACGAAGAACTGCATCTCCATCTGCTCGAACTCGCGCATACGGAAGATGAACTGACGGGCAACAATCTCATTGCGGAAGGCCTTACCAGTCTGTGCGATGCCAAACGGAATCTTCATGCGGCCGGTCTTCTGCACGTTGAGGTAGTTGACGAAGATGCCCTGTGCCGTCTCAGGACGCAGGTAGATGGTGTCGGAGCCGTCGGCCACGCTACCCATCTTGGTGGCAAACATCAGGTTGAACTGACGCACGTCGGTCCAGTTGCGGGTGCCGCTGATGGGGCAGACAATCTCCAGGTCGAGGATGAGCTGCTTGATGGCGTCGAGGTCGTTACGCTCCATAGCGCCATAGAGGCGATGGCTGATTTCCTCAATCTTGGCCTTGTGTTCAAGGACGCGCGGGTTGGTGGTCACAAACTGTTCCTCGTTGAAGGCGTCGCCGAAGCGCTTGCGGGCTTTCTCCACCTCTTTATTAATCTTCTCTTCAATCTTGGCCATATAGTCCTCGACGAGCACATCAGCGCGGTAGCGTTTCTTGCTGTCGCGGTTGTCGATGAGCGGGTCGTTGAAGGCGTCGACGTGCCCCGAAGCCTTCCATGTGGTGGGGTGCATGAAGATGGCGGCATCGATGCCGACAATGTTCTCGTGCATCTGCACCATAGCCTTCCACCAGTATTCGCGGATGTTCTTCTTCAGCTCCACGCCGTTTTGGCCGTAGTCGTAAACGGCTGACAATCCGTCATAAATCTCGCTCGAAGGGAAGATGAAACCATATTCCTTCGCATGAGCGGTTATTTTCTTAAAGAAATCTTCTTGGTTCATAATTATATGCTATTTAGTATGTTCAAAACCATTTGACTTCGGGACTTTTTGATTAAGACCGTTGACCATGACAATGACTGCTTTTGCATTTGGGCTGACATTCAGCTCTTCTGACAAAGCAGTCATAGTCATTGTCAGAAGTCATAGTCTCGCGTCTCGTAGTCCCTTTTGCTAAATTTGAGCGCAAAAATACGTTTTTTTGATGTTGAAAAGGGCAAAAGCCGTCAAATAATGGGGAAAATGTCTACTTTTGCAGGAAATAATGGCCATAATGAAGGGAAAGATGAACATACTTTATATTTTGGCGGCTTTGTTCGCCATGACCTCGTGCGGTTCGGGTAACGCGACCGAAACCGTTGAACAAGTTCATAATGACACGGTTGTGATGCAACAAGATACGACTGCGGTCATTGTGTCCGACTCGGCAACATTCTATTCCGATGTCGTGAACCCCAAGAATTGTTTTATCGTGATTTCCAAACCCGAGTATCGACTTTATGTTTGCGAGGTGGTGGGCGCAGATACCTTAAAACGCGCACATTTTCCCGTATGCGTGGGCAAGGCAAAGGGACAAAAACAGAAGAAAGGCGATATGAAAACCCCTGAATGCACGGTTGAAAATCCCTTTACCATCACTGAGATTGTAGATGCCTCCAACTGGCATCATGACTTTGGCGATGGTCGTGGAAGCATCTTGTCGTATGGCCACTGGTTCATGCGCCTCAAGACGCCAGGTCATTCGGGCATCGGCATTCATGGCAGCACCAACAACGAAAGCTCGGTGCCAGGTCGTGGCAGCGAAGGTTGCATCCGTCTGCGTGATGATGATTTGATTCAGCTGAAAGAAAAATATGCTTTCGTTGGGATGCGCGTGGTGATTCTCCCTGATATTCTTACCGAATAATTATTGGTTCAAGTCCCAAACCTCGTCCAAATCGATGTCCCAGCCGGCCTTTAGTTCGAGGGTGTCTTTATAGTTGACGATGGTTTCGGGCAGGCTGTGGCGGTGATAGTTGCCCGTGCTCCATTTGCCGTTGCCGTCGGCATCGAGGATGGCGCGGAGCTTGTATTTGGCGGGCATGAGGTAGTCGAACATCACCTCTTCCTTTTTTGTAATCATCTGTTCTTTAAGCACTTTTTCGCTCTCGTTCAACAACTGAACGACAACTTGTTTCATTCCCTTGGGCGGCACCACAGTGATGTAGATGTTGCCGTATTCCTCATCTTTCAAAACGTGAAAATCTAATTTGATGACGTCATTGGTGCGATTGCGGATGCCGAAAAACACCGAATCGGGGATTTCGATGCTATAGCTTGAGTCGGCAGAGAATGGGGTGGTCATTCGGTATTTGAGGCCTTGTTCATCGGCGGGTTCAAAGGCGAGTGTGTCGTAATAGATAATTGAATCGCATTTGAAGATGGCCGAGTCGCGCATGGCATAGCGTACGATGGGTTCGGAGAATTTCAAGGTCAGGGTGTCGCCTTGAATCAGTCCGCCGCGACCGACGAGGTTGCTGCTGACTTTCAGCTTTTCGGGCTCGCGTTTCAGTTTTCGGTTGGCCTTTGTCTCCTTGAATTTCAGGCTGTAGCGCGATGAGTCGTTGATGAGGGTGTCGTATTTCACCTGCACCCATAGGCTGTCCTTGACGTTGGGGGTGAAATACCACCAAACCGTGTCGTAGGCGGCGGAATGTGTTGTGAAGAGATTGAAAGTGTCGGGCAGCATTTCAGGCGTCATGATGACGGCATCTTTGGCAGGATGGCGGAACACAAAGCGCAGCAGGCCTTCTTCTACGAGTTTCTTCTCTAAAAGCACTTGCGTTGAGTCCACCTCGGTGAACATTTCCAAAGTCAATTTGAAAGCATTTTGGTCAAACTTTGTCGCCGTTTTCGTCTCAAAAACGACAGAATCCACCTGCATCGTCAAACTATCCGCCATTGTTGAATCCATCGCAGGTTTTGGCAACAGCGATTGTGGATATGAGGCAGGCACCAAGCTGTCCAAAAACGCGACGGACTCGTTAGGCAAGTCGAAATATAGGTTGGCGTTGGCATCCTTCAGGCCAAACACGAGATAATGTTTGTTCGTTAGTCCATTGAGGCGGAAGTTGCCATCTTTGTCGGTCTTGGTGATGTAGTTGGGGGCGGTCGTCATCGGCAGTGAGTCGAGGTTGTCGCGGTCGGCGGCATAAAGACCCACATAGGCACCTTCGACAGGTTTCTTGTCTTCGGCATTGAGCAGTTTTCCAGCGATGCTGAGCGTGTCGATATGGTCGCCCGTCGAGAAGCTGTAGACATAGTCATTGAAAGGGTTGCCTTCGTGCAAGTCCTTGATGGTCGAGCCGAAATTGATGGTATAGGTCGTGTTGGGTGCCAAATCCTCTTTAAACCTGACAATTACCGTTTTGTTTTTCAGTTTGATGTCGGGTTTCTCGCTCATTGGCGGCGAAATCATCACGTTTTGATTGGCGTTATCGAGGGTAATGAATTCATCGAAGGTGATTTCGATTTTCTTGCCGATGAAGTTGGTACTCTGGTTTTTTGGCACAACTTCAACGACCACAGGAGGTGTGGTGTCCTTGGGTCCGCCCGTGGGCGCTACAGCGTTGGCGCAGTGGTGGTTAAGGAAGGCCACAAAAAGCAATCCAAGGCCAAAAAACAGATATTTCAACTTGTGAATCACGGGGCAAAGGTAGTTAATTTTTGCCGTGTTTCTTTTCTATTCCTCTTTTTTCCTATTTTTGCCCTTTGTTTCAAACCTAATTGAACTATGACAAACCCTGAAGAAGAAAAAGTAACTGAAAAAAAGTCGCTCAATTTCATTGAAGCGAAAGTGGAAGAAGACCTCGCTAACGGCAAGAATGGCGGACGTGTGCAGACGCGTTTCCCTCCAGAGCCGAATGGTTACCTTCACATTGGTCACGCCAAGGCCATCTGCCTCGATTTCGGCATTGCTGCACAGCATGGCGGCATTTGCAACCTGCGTTTCGACGACACCAACCCCACCAAGGAGAACATGGAATACGTCGATGCTATCAAAGAGGATATCCAATGGCTTGGTTACCAGTGGGGTAACGAATACTATGCCTCCGATTACTTCCAGCAACTTTGGGATTTTGCCATAGAACTGATTAAAAGAGGTAAGGCTTACATCGATGAGCAAAGTTCGGAAGAGATTGCTGCACAAAAAGGTACGCCTACACAACCTGGCATAGAGAGTCCCTACCGCAACCGTCCCATCGAGGAATCGCTCGACCTGTTCAACAAGATGAACAACGGCGAGATTGGCGAGGGCAAGATGGTGCTTCGTGCCAAGATCGACATGGCCAACCCGAACATGCATTTCCGCGACCCTATCATCTATCGCGTCGTCGATACACCGCACCACCGCACGGGCACCAAGTGGCACGCCTACCCGATGTATGACTTTGCCCATGGACAAAGCGACTACTTCGAGGGTGTGACCCATTCATTGTGCACGCTTGAATTTGTGGTACACCGTCCACTTTACGACCTCTTTGTCGATTGGCTCAAGGAAATCCGTGGCGAAGGCGACAACATGGACGACAACCGTCCGCGTCAAACCGAGTTTAATAAGTTGAATCTCAACTATATCTTGCTTAGTAAGCGCAACTTGCTTGTCCTCGTCAACGAGGGCTTGGTGAGCGGTTGGGACGACCCGCGCATGCCCACGATTTGCGGCTTCCGTCGTCGTGGCTACACGCCGAGCGGCATCCACAAGTTCATCGACAAGATTGGCTACACCACCTACGATGCGTTGAACGATTTCGCCTTGATGGAGAGTGCCATCCGCGAGGATCTCAATGCTACCGCCACCCGTGTGGCCGCCGTGGTTAACCCGGTGAAGTTGGTCATTACCAACTATCCAGAAGGACAAATCGAGGAAATGGATGCCATCAATAATCCCGAGGACGAAACGGCTGGCAGCCACAAGATTGCCTTCGGTCGCGAGTTGTGGATTGAGAAGGAGGACTTCATGGAAGACGCGCCGAAAAAATATTTCCGCATGACTCCTGGCAACGAGGTGCGCCTCAAGAACGCCTACATCGTAAAATGCACGGGCTGCAAGAAGGACGAAAACGGTGAAGTTGTGGAGGTTTACGCTGAATATGACCCCGACACGAAGAGTGGTCTGCCCGGCGCTAACCGCAAGGTGAAAGGCACCATCCATTGGGTAAGCTGTGATCGTTGCCTCGAAGCCGAGGTGCGCATGTACGACCGCCTCTGGAAAGTGGAAAATCCGCGCGACGAGTTAGCTCGCTTGCAAAACGAAGGCAAGACCGCATTGGAAGCCATGAAGGAAATGATGAATCCCAACTCGTTGGAGATTCGCCCCGTGTGCTATGTGGAAGAATACCTCGCCGATGCCAAACCGCTCGACCACTTCCAATTCCAACGTATCGGCTACTTCACGGTCGACAAGGACAGCACGTCGGGACATTTAGTTTTCAACCGTACTGTGGCGTTGAAGGATACTTGGGCGAAAGCCATGTAATTTTCGTTTGTAGAGACGTTGCGTGCAACGTCTAAAGAAACCGACAATGTAATTTGTAATCATCTTGAATGCATTGTTTTGTGGAGACGGAGTGCACACCGTCTCCACATTTTTTATGCGATGGGGTCGCGCAGCTTGTCGTTGTGGATATGGCGTTCCCTGTCGCGCGTGGTTTTCTTTTCCATATTCTTGGCGAAAGCATCGGTAAGGTCGACGCCGGTTTGGTTGGCGAGGCAAATCAGCACCCATAGGATGTCGGCCATTTCGTCGGCCATGTTGCGGTTTTTGTCTGATTCCTTGAAGGATTGGTCGCCGTAGGTGCGAGCGATGATGCGGGCCAGTTCGCCGACTTCCTCGGTCAGGATGGCCATGTTGGTCAGTTCGCTGAAATAACGCACACCGTAGGTCTTAATCCATTCATCGACGGCGATTTGGGCTTCTTTTATGGTCATAATGCGTTAGTTTTGTTATCGCTTTTCGTCATTGCGAGGAAGAACGACGAAGCAATCTAGAGGTTCATTTTCTGGACTGCTTCATTCCTCGCAGTGACGCGAAGCGTGTCTTATAATATCGTGTCAAAAATAGATGTTTTTTCGTTTTCCTCTCCCAATTCGTACAATAATCTTAATTTTGCGGCATTAATTGAAGTGATGAAAGCCAAGTTGTTGCTCATAGCGTCATTTTTCCTCCTGTTGTCGCAAATCGTTGTGGCACAGGAACAAGACACCGTGCAACGCAAGAAAACCCGCATCAATATCGAGCATTACGACAAGGCCACCTACTCGAAGAGCATGGGCGACGTGCAGCGACTGATTGGCCATGTGAAAATGCGCCACGACTCGGCTTATTTTTTCTGCGATAGCGCTTATTTCTACCAGAAAACCAACAGCTTCGATGCTTATCAGAATGTGCATATCATCATCAACGACAGCGTGGAGGTGTTCAGCGATTTGTTGAATTACGATGGTAACTCGCGTTTTGCTGAGTTCTTCGATAACGTGAAGCTGATGGACGACTCCACCACCTTGCTCACCGAATACCTTACTTACGACCGCAACCTTCATTTAGCTTGTTATCCCGATAGCGCAACGACCTATCGCGGCGACAAAACCCTCATCAGTTGCATAGGCTACTATCGCGACGACATCAAGGAATTCTCGTTTTTTGAAAACGTGGAGGTCACCAGTCCGAAATACCAGATGTATACCGATACCTTGTATTACAACACGAGCATCGAAAAGATGTGGTTTGAGGGACCGACGACCATTATTAATAAGGAGAATGTGTTGGAAGGAACACATGGCTATTATCTTGTGAATGAAGACCAAGTGTTTCTCGACCAGCGACCTTATATGCACAACGAAACGCAGCAGATTTGGTCGGATTCCATTTTCTATGACCGCAATTTGGGTTTGGCCAAAGCCTATGACCGAGTTGACATGATTGACACTTCTTATAAGGTCGTCATGCGCGGCGATTATGTGGAGATGTGGGAAGACGATGGATTGAGTTATGCCACCGATAGCGCATACGCCATTAGCTATGATGGCGGCGACTCGCTTTATATCCATGGCGATACGCTGTTTATGTACTTCGACAAGCAGAAGGAGGAAGCCAAGAAACTCATTGCCCGTCGCCATGTGCGTTTCTTTAAGAGTGACATGCAAGGCAAATGCGACACGTTGACCTATCTCATGGCCGATTCCACCATTCGTATGCGTGTGGCTCCCATCCTTTGGGCCGAGGACAGCCAGTTGACAGGCATCGACATCGACATCAAACTCAAGGACAATAAGGTGGATTGGGTGTTGCAAAAAGGCAATGCCTTCATCATCTCGCAGGACACCATTGAGGGATTCAACCAAATCAAGGGTACCGACATCACTTCGAGATTCAGCAATGGTAGCATTAGCCGCGTCAATGTAGATGGAAACCAAGCCGAGACCATCTATTGGATTCGCGACGATGATGGTGGCATGATTGGCATCGACGTTTCGAAGTCGGAAACTATGGTCGTTGAAATGGAGAAAGAGAGCATCTCCATCATCAAGTCGTTCAAGGGTATCGATGAGACGATGTATCCTGAGGAAGACTTGCAGGAGAGCAATCGTTATCTTTCGGGCTTCAAGTGGCATGACGAGGCGCGACCGAAAGACAAGGATGACATTTTCCGACGCATTGATGCCGAGATGCCGCAGGCTGAAGCCACGCCAAATGAAACCCCAACAGAGCAGTCAACAGAAGCTACTGAAGAATCAGAATTCAAAGAAGAACAGCCGAAACGCCATAGGGAGAGAAAGAAACTGGATTAATGTAACAAATCCAGAAAAGTTTGTATTTTTGCGGAAATTTATAAGCTATGGCAACTGCAACGACAAAAAAGATCAACTGGCTTTTCCCCGATCCTGATGTTGAGGTGACTTTGGAAGAATACCGTGACAAGATTCGTGAAGACGAAAGGTCTGGTGATATGAGTGTAAGTGAGTTCAAACGTAGATTAGAGACATGGCTGGCCGAAAACGTATAATTTCGGGCCGTCAACAGAAACCAAGGCTTGTTATTACTGAGAATTTCCTGAAAGAATTGGAAACTGTAATTCTGTATGGCCATACGGTTTTTGGTGATATTGTAGCAAAGAAATTCCAAAAGGAGGTATTAGATCGTATATTTTCGTTGCCATTGATGCCGCATGCAAATCCTAAAAGTCGCTTTGTTGAGAGTACAGAAAGAAAAGTATATAGAAACATAGTTTACGAGAAATATTATGTGGTTTATTCGGTCACAAAAACTACAATACGTGTAATTTCAATTGTCCATCAAGCCACCAATCCAAAGAAACTTAGCAAGATCAAATAAACAGAATAAAAATGAAAAAACTGATTTTAATCCGTCACGGAGAAAGTGAATGGAACAAATTGAACCTCTTCACGGGGTGGACCAATGTGGACCTTTCGGAGAAAGGCGTCCAAGAAGCTATCGAAGCAGGCAAAACGCTGAAAGAGAACGGCTACAAGCCTGAAATCTGCTTCACCTCTTATTTGAAACGCGCCATCAAGACCCTGAACTTGGCTCTTGAAGCCATGGATATGGACTGGCTGCCGGTGTACAAGTCATGGCGTCTCAACGAAAAGTCGTATGGCCAGCTGCAAGGCCTCGACAAGAAGATGACCGCCGAGAAATACGGCGACGAGCAAGTGCGTCTGTGGCGCCGCGCTTTCGATGTGCGTCCGCCCGCGCTCGACATGAACGACCCCAAGAGCCCCCGCATGGACCCGCGCTATGCCGAACTCACCGACGAGCAAATCCCGCTCACCGAAGCCCTTTGCGACACCATCGAGCGTGTGATGCCGTATTATGAGAACAACATCATGAAGGCCTTCGAGACCCATGACCAAGTATTAGTGGTGGCCCACGGCAACAGCCTGCGCGGTGTGGTGAAGGTGCTGAAAGGCATGAGCAACGACGAAATCATCGCCTTCAATATCCCGACAGGCATTCCGTATGTTTTCGAGTTCGACGACAATATGAAGCTCCGGAAGGACTTCTTCTTGGGAGACCCTGAAAAGGTGGCTGCCCTCATGGCCGCCGTCGCCAACCAAGGCAAGGCGAAATAAAGAATTATGATCGCCGCTAAGAAAACAGGTTGAACTTTTCACTAGAAGTTCAGCCTGTTTCGTTATCTGCGTTTTGCTTCAAAAAAGGTCAACAGCTCATTATTACCGCCTCACTATACAACTTTATTCCTTGATCAGCATTACAATGGATATGGTCTAACATATAATATCTTCTATCTCGTTTGGAAACGGCTGCGTCTATATATGGATTAGGGTCAATAAACACAAATCCTTTAGTTTCACAATACTTTTTCAAAGCAGAACCATAATCATTGTAAAGCTTTTCTTTTTCGGCCAATGTAGTTTTACAATTGGGATCATAATTCCCGCTCTTCCATGGACTAATGCATACAATATCTGCAGAAGGTTGAATTTCCAGAATAGATTGACAAATCTCATCGATATTTGCCACATATTCGGATTCGTTTATGGCACAAATAGCCTCGTTTCTATAACGAATATCGTTGCAACCCATGCACAAGAAATACAAATCCGCTTTCAACTCTGCAATAGCTTTTTTGTTTTCTTTGAAATACTTAGATGTTTGCGACCCTTTTGCAAGTCGAATCACTTGTTTGTCGGGGTAATTTTGCATCATCGGTTCGAACCAGCCATATCCACCATTAAACGAGCCCTCTGTCAAACTATCACCCACAAATGCTATTTTATTATTGCTTTGTAATTTACTAATGATTATCCCATCTCTATTTCCGAATAATTCTTCAGGGAGACGGTCTGTTTTGTGCCTCACATAACCTAAATCAGGAAATGTGTAATATCTTTTTTGGATTTGATCTAGACCAAGTTCCACCCCAATAGCGGTTTTAGTAACAAGTCTTTGTACCGCTTGAATTCTAACACACTCATATCTACTCAATTCAGGACAGATGCTCTCGTCTTTCATCAATTTATAAATTGGGATACCTGAATAATTTTCCACATGGCTTCTGCTTTGTTTGCTATAGGCATAAATTGGAACAATAGCGGATGCAAACGGTTTGCTTGTTTCAGGGTCGAGATAGCATTCAACCATCATAGATGCATCTCCGTCATATTTAGTAAATGAATTGATGAAATTTCCTGGACAATGAACTATCAATACATCTCTATCACCATCTTTGACCCATTCTATCGGTTGTACTGCATGTGGATGGTCAGAGAATACAATATCGGCACCAAATTCAACGAATATCTTACACCAATACTTTTGAAACTCATCAGGAAAGTGCATAAACTGCTCTCCCATGTGTGGTAGGACAACGATTAAATCGGGAGACAAGCTTTTTGCCTTTTCAAAATCCTTTCTGACAGCTTCAAGCGTTTCATCAATATATTGGCTTTCGGGTGAAACGATGATGTTGGTCAAATGTCGATTCTCCGACTCAAAAAAGAAATCTGTTTGATAGTAATTGCAAAAACTGGTATATGCCAAAATCGCTATTTTTTTGCCTCTAACCTCAACAATTTTCACCGACGATTTTTCTTCCTCATTTCGGTACGCACCAACATGGGCGAGTCCTATATTATCGAGTTCGTCTAAAGTATGGTACACTCCTTCAATTCCTTGATCCAACAAATGATTATTGGCCAAGGTAACCATATCAAAACCAGCTCGTCTTACAGCTTCAGCATATTCTTTTGGGAAATTCAAATACAAAAGAATACCATCGTCAAAGCACGATGTGGAATAGCCTTTATCTGCGCCTGCAACTGGACCTTCAAAAACGCTTATATTACAATCCGCTTCATCGTAATATTCTTTGATATACTTGAACATGGAATCAAAGTGATATTGGCCTGATATGGAATCATACCCGTTTTCAACCATATCCTTCAATAGAATCAAATCGCCCGTAAATGTCAGTCTGATGGCCTCTGAAAGCCTTTTCTCTTGATTCTTTGATAGTACCGGAAATATAGGATGTAAATTGATTGGATGACCATTGTCGTGGTTTTCGTCTTGGTCACCTTTAATGATCCGCTTTAATCGCCGATAGTATTGTATTGGAATGAGCTTTTTTGCCACTTTCTTTGCCCAAGATTTGAGTTTCTTTCTTGAGGCAAATATCACCAAGACTGACAATACTATTATTATTAAGTTCTTAATCATTTGATTTCGGTGTACTTACAATAAATGTATTATTTAACTCTTCTTTCCTCACCAGGGTTTCAATTCCTCGAATTACAGTAACGCTGTTGTCAGGTACATCTTTAACAACGACACAGTTTGCACCTATTCGTGCGTTCTTGCCCACATGGACATTGCCGATGATTTTTGCACCACTTCCAACAAAAACACCATCTTCCAAATGGGGCGAACCAAATCCTTTGCTCTCCTTAATCATATTGCTTCCTATAGTCACTTGCTGGAAAATGACACAGTTTTTCCCAATATGAGCCCAATTACTGATAAATACACTCAGCGGATTATGAGGGAATACGATTCCTTCATCCAAGATGGCATCTATTCCGATATATGAGCCGTATGATTCCCAATACAGATTATATAACTTGAATTTCCACCCATTGTTACTATAAGAGACATCGATACTTTTTTCTTTTCTCGCACTATGGACATCTTTTCTAAGTGTCCATATATCTTTGTACAATACTCTTACCCAAAACCGAGGGGCAATAGAAATGATTTTTTTCTTCAATCGATTAAACTTAAACATTTCTCATTGTTTTTATCAGAAAATGTAATTAAATCCGACGAAAGTCTTCAGTTTCTCGCCATCGCGATTGTCTAAGGCACGGCCTAAGTCGACGGAAACAACGAGGTTGCGGTTCATGATGAGTTTGAGGCCACAGCCTGCGCTCATGTGTACGCTTTCTTTGTCGCCGCTATAATACATCGATTCGTTTTCTGGCAAAGGGTCAAGAACTGCTTCGGCATCCATCATTTCCTTTTCGCGGAATTTTTGTGTCACTATACCTGCATCGAAGAAAGGATTCAAAGCCACTTGCCAGTTTTGGTTAATGAATTGGAAGCCCACAATGCGCCAGCGCAGCTCAAAATTGGCAAAGGCAAAACCTTCACCAAGAACACCGTTACGATTCACGCCGCGCATGGTCACGCTACCGCCCAAACCTTCGGTGTACATCTTTTGGAAGAACATAGTGTTCAGGTTGTTGATCATGTACCACGGCGTCTTACCAGCTATGCGGTTTTGGGCACCCAAGCGATAGGCGAAGGTCAGCTTGTCCTTGTAAACAGGGATGTATTGTCTCCATAGGAAAGTAAAAGAAAGGTTATAGTTGGTGCGGTCTTTTATTGGATAAAGTGTGTCGCTATCAATGTTGAATGCACCAACTAAAGTTCCTTCGGCATGGATTCCTCTGGTCGGGTCGCTGTTGTGGTCGCGACTGTCGTAGACCATACCGAGACGAAGTTGGCCTGTGTGGCCACCTTTAGCTTCTTCTTTCTTAATGATACCAGCGTTTACATAGTTTTCATAAAGCGTCACTTGATCTTCATAGCCTTTCAAGTTAATACGGTCGACTTTGGTGTTAAAGTAAGCCAGACCAGCGGTCCAGTTGAGGTTTGGAACACCAAATAACGACCTTTGCATGCTGCCTACGAAACGGAACTGGTTGCGGTTGATGAAGTGATAGCTGCTCTTGACTCCTTCAATGCCCGCGTAAGGGTCGAAGGTGCTGGATTCGAAGCCGTTGAAGCCGAAGAACTCGTATTTCTTGGCATAGAAGTAGGTCACGTCGAAGAAGAGTTTCGTGTCCTTGAAGACGTAGGGCAGGTCGCTGTAGAAGCGGAACACCCCTGAGCCCTTGGTGTAACGCGACACCTCCACATTGAACTTGTAGTCGTAGCGCGGGTAGCGCGAACCGTCGCCGAAGTTGAAGATGTCGCAAGTCACGCCGTACTGGAAGCCTAAGTCGGCATCGTAGCCCACCACGGGTAGTGGCCCGAAGTTCCAGCCTTTCTTGATGATTTCACCTTTTTCGTTGTAGACCTTTTCTTTCTTGGCTTTCTTTGGCTTCTTGGGCGTTTGTTCGTCTTGTGCGAAGCAGCTCACTGCCAATAGCAGGGCGAGCATGAGGAATAATGTTTTTTTCATATTGGTTATTTTTATTGTCGGTTTGTATGGCTGTCGTATCACGGCGGCCTTTATTGGTCGTTTTTTACGGCTGCCACCATGTGACAGCCCTACAAACCGCAAAAATAGGTTTTTTATCAACATTAGCGAAAAATAGTGCTATTTTTGCGCCATAATTCCGATGCAAATGAACTTCATCGAACTATTACTTATTGCTATAGGCCTCTCTATGGATGCGTTCTCGGTCTCCATCTGCAAAGGCTTGACTACCAAGTGGTTTTCTTGGCACATGGCCTTGGTCTGCGGCCTTTGGTTTGGCTTTTTTCAGGCTTTGATGCCCACGATTGGCTATTTCTTGGGTGCACAGTTTCAAGAAATGATTGAAGCCTACGACCATTGGATTGCCTTCGGATTGCTCTTTCTCATAGGTGCAAACATGATTCGTGAGGCCTTGTCAAAAAAGGAAGAAGAGTCAACCAACGGCGCACTTGACTTCAAGACAATGCTGCTTTTGGCCATCGCCACCAGCATCGATGCCTTGGCGGTAGGTGTTTCGTTTGCCTGCATCCAGGTGAAGTTATGGTCGTCGGTGCTCATCATCGGCCTGACTACCTTTGTTTTCTCGGTTTTGGGCGTGAAGATTGGCAATGTGTTCGGATCGAAATATGAGAAGTCAGCAGGGATAATCGGTGGTATTATACTGATTATCATAGGATTGAAAATTCTTTTGGAGCATTTGGGCATTATTAGTTTTTGACAGAAAAGAAAAAACTGACCAATTAATTGCACACCATATCAAAATAATGTGTAATTTTGCAGCGCAAAACGGTTCGGGATGTAGCGCAGCCCGGTAGCGCGCTTCGTTCGGGACGAAGAGGCCGCAAGTTCGAATCTTGTCATCCCGACTTTGTCAAAGCCAGCTTGAGTTTCAGGCTGGCTTTTTTGACGCGTGACGCGAGACGATCAGACGCGAGACATTGGATTGTCCCGTGTCTCGTGTCCCGAAGTCCCGCGTCTAAAATGCATAAAGAAAGATGAAACGAAACATCGAAATCATGGCCCCCGTGGGCTCTTACGAAGCCCTCGCAGCCGCCATACAAGCCGGTGCAGGAAGCGTTTATTTCGGCATCGGCAAACTCAACATGCGCTCACGCTCGGCGAAGAACTTCACCCTTGATGACTTGCACCAATTGGCTGAAACCTGCAAAGAACATAATGTAAAGAGTTATGTTACAGTCAACACCATCATCTACGACGAAGAGATGGAAGAGATGCACCAGTTGCTCGATGCCATTAAGACCAACGGCATTTCTGCCATCATCGCCTCCGACCAAAGCGTGATTCAGTATGCCCGTCAGATTGGCGTTGAGGTGCACATGTCGACACAATGCAACATCACCAACTTGGAGGCGGTGCGCTATTATTCCCAGTTCGCCGATGTGATGGTGACTGCTCGTGAGTTGAATATCGACCAGGTGCGCCACATCACTGAAGAGATTGAACGCCAACAAATTCGCGGCCCCCATGGCGACTTGGTGCGTATCGAGGTGTTTTGTCATGGTGCCTTGTGCATGGCCATCTCGGGCAAGTGCAACCTGAGTCAGGATATCTATAATTCGTCCTCCAACCGAGGTGCCTGTATGCAACTTTGTCGTCGTGGCTACGACGTGCGTGAACGCGAAGAAGGCTACGAATTGATGCTTGACAATGAATACATTATGTCGCCGAAAGACCTCTGCACTTTGCCTTTCTTGGACAGAGTCTTGGATGCAGGTGTCGAAGTCTTGAAAATCGAGGGTCGTGGCCGCTCGCCGGAATACACCAAACTGACGGTGTCGGTCTATAGCGAGGCGGTGAAAGCCATTCAGGAAGGCACCTTCACGCAAGAGAAGATTGACGCTTGGATGGAACGATTGAAGAGTGTATATAACCGTGGTTTCTGGGATGGCTATTATCTGGGTCGCAGGACTTTTGAGTGGTCGAAACAGTATGGCTCACACGCCACGCAAAGCAAGGAGTATATCGGATTGATTACCAATTATTTCAGCAAGTTGGGCGTGGCTGAAATCCGTATGGATAGCCATGACCTCAAGCTCGGTGAACAAATCATGATTATCGGTCCGACCACGGGCGTCTATGAAGACACGCTTAGCGAAATCCGTGTGGACTTGGGCAATGTCCAGCAGACCGTGAAGGGCGAGTATTGCTCCATTCCCGTGAAGTCGTTGGTCAGGCGTGGTGACAAAGTCTATAAGGTAGTTGACAGTTGTTCAGTTGACAGTTGATAGTTATATGCAAAATTTCAATCTACATACACACAGCATTTATTCCGACGGCAAATCGCAGCCTCGCGAAATCGTGGAAGAGGCCATCCGTCAGGGTTTGACCACGCTCGGTTTTTCGGAACATAGTCCGCTGCCTTTCGACAATACATTTTCGGTAAAATCAGCCGACATGCCGCGTTATGTGGCGGAAATCGCCCAATTGAAAGAGGAATTCAAGGACAAAATCGACATTTATTGCGGTTTGGAAGCCGATTACCTCACGGGCGTTTCCGAGCCTTTTGCCGTGACTAAGGAAAAGTATCGTCTTGATTATCTGATTGGAGGAGTTCATCTTGTTATTAATCCGGCCCTTCGACAGGCTCAGGGACCTACAAAAACCAAGGTCGTTGAGCCTGTCGAAACGCCGTCCATCTCAGCCGATCAAATCTGGTTCATCGATGGTCCCAAGTGGGAAGTCTATGACGAAGGATTGCAAAAGTTCTTCGATGGCGACATCCGCCGAGCTGTGCGTCGTTTCTTCGAGCAGTCGAACGAAATGATTGAAAACGAGCAGTTTGATATTATTGCTCACTTCGATAAAATCAAGATGCACAACCGCGAGCGCTATTTCCATGAAGACGAGCCGTGGTATCGCAAATTAGCCCTCGAAACCCTCGATCTCATCCGCGAAAAAGGCTTGGTGATGGAAATCAACACGCGCGGCATCTACAAGAAACGCTACAACGGCTTCTATCCTTCGCCTTGGCTAATGGAGGAGGCCTGCAAGATGGGCGTTCCCGCTATCATTTCCGCCGATGCGCACCATTTCAGCGAAATCACACTTGAATTTGACCACGCCGAGGAAGCCTTGAAGAAAGCGGGGTATCGAAGCGTAGTCAATTTCAAGGATGGGCACTGGGTGGAAGTGGCACTTTCGTGAAAAATTGCTGTGAAAACTACTGGTTTACGGGTTTTTTGCTATTTTTGCGGATGAATACGAACTGTAATGTCTAAGCGAACTCTTGATATTATCGAGTACACCATTGCCTTGGTGAATGAGTTTGCCAAGCGTTTTGGTCTTTCGGAAGCGGACTCTTTCAGATATATTGACCGTTACAATGGGATGAAACTGATAGAGCAATGCTATGGCATCATGCATACGCTTTCGTTTGCCGATAGTGTTGACGGCATGGCCTCGTATTGCAGAAGAAACGGAGGAACTTTGTAATGTTGTTGTATCATGGCTCAAATATGATAATCGATGAGATAGACCTTGCCAAGTCGCGTCCGTACAAGGATTTTGGGAAGGCATTTTATCTTTCGGCAGATGAAGAACAAGCCCGAGAAATGGCGAAGTTCAAAGTGTTGACGGGTGGAGGCTCAACCGAGATTACCGTTTTTGAGTTTGATGAATTATCGCTAGATGATTTGAAAGTCCAGCGTTTCGAGGAGTATACGGAGGAATGGGCGGAGTTCGTGTATAACAATCGCGACGAGAGGCAGGATTTTCAGCACGATTATGATTTGGTTTATGGGCCAATTGCCAATGATACGGTTGGTGTTCAGATTCGTGACCTGAGGGAGAGGAAGATTTCTTTGGCGGAATTTCTCAAAAACCTTCATTATTACAAAGGTATCACCTTCCAATATGCTTTTTGCACACCTTTGGCCATTTCAAAATTGAAAAAAGTATGAATGTAACGCTAGCAGAATTTCGGTATTTGAAAGAAACCCTTTCGAAAGATTTGATAGCCATGCTGATGGAGAAAAAGGATATGGGTATGGAAGAAGCTTTCCGTTGGTATTACAATTCAGATATTTTCAAAAAGATTTCTGATCCTGAAACGGGATTGTTTTTCCAAAGTCCTGGATATGTTTATTCGTATTTGGAAGAAGAAATAAAACTACTTTTAAAATGACAAAGGCCGCTTCACATGTGTGAAAGCGGCTTTTGTAGTTTTGAGAAGCTAAATCTATAACTTCAAGTAATTCAGCGCATTGTTTTCAATCCTCTTGACAAGGTCTTCCGAATCAGGAGCTTTTTCAAATTTGTGCCCCGTGACCTTTTCGTAAAGCTCGATGTAACGCTCCGACACGCTGTTCACATATTCTGGCGTCATCTCGGGCACTTGCTGTCCTTCTTTGCCTTGGAAGCCGTTGGCCATCAGCCACTCGCGCACAAATTCCTTCGAGAGTTGCACCTGCGGCTCGCCCTTGGCGAAGCGTTCCTCATATTGGTCTGCAATGAAGTAACGAGATGAGTCGGGGGTGTGGATTTCGTCCATCAACACGATTTGGTCGCCAATCTTGCCAAACTCGTATTTGGTGTCGACGAGAATCAAACCTTGTTTAGCAGCGATTTCAGTGCCGCGTTGGAAGAGCTTTCTTGTTATGTCCTCAATTTGCACATAATCGCTCTCGCTGATGAGTCCACGGCTGATGATTTCCTCGCGGGAGATGTCTTCATCATGGCCTTCCTCGGCCTTGGTGGTCGGGGTGATGATGGGCTCGGCGAAACGCTGGTGTTCCTTCATGCCGTCAGGGATCTGCACGCCGCAGATGGTGTGCTGGCCGCTCTTATAAGTACGCCATGAACTGCCGGTGAGGTAGCCGCGGATGATCATCTCGATCGGGAAGGGCTTGCAAAGTCTCCCCACGGTGACCATCGGGTCAGGGGTGGCAAGCTTCCAGTTGGGGACGATGTCGGCAGTGGCGTCTAGGAACATGGCGGCAATCTGGTTGAGCACTTGTCCCTTATAGGGGATGCCCTTGGGCAAGATGACGTCGAAAGCCGAGATGCGGTCGGTGGCGACCATCACCATGTACTCGTCGTTGATGAAATAACAATCGCGGACCTTGCCGTGATAGACCTTGGTCTGGCCAGGGAATTGGTAATCTGTTCTGGTTAATGCGTTCATTATTGTTGATTGTTGATTGTTGAATCGTTTAATTGTTGTTTGACCATGGCTTATGACTATGGCCTATGGCAGTTTCAGCCAAGGGTTGAAGTTCAACCTCTTGGTGTAAGCTGCCATAGTCATCGGCCATTGGCCATAAGCCCTATGTTTCGTCTTCCTCATGGTGCTTCTTATAGGCATTGATGATATCCGTCACCAGTTTATGTCTCACCACATCCTTGTCATCCAAATAGATGAACTCGATACCTTTCACGTCTTTCAGCACCTCCATGGCTTGTGGCAGTCCAGAGGGTGTCTTAGGTGGCAGGTCGATTTGGGTGATGTCGCCGGTGACGATGAATTTGGCCGAGCGTCCCATGCGGGTGAGGAACATCTTCAGCTGGCTGCGGGTGGCATTTTGAGCCTCGTCGAGGATGACAAAGGCGTGGTCCAAGGTGCGGCCGCGCATAAAGGCCAAAGGCGCAATCTCAATGGTATGGTCTTCCATGTAACTCTCTAATTTTGTAGAGGGTATCATGTCGCGCAAGGCGTCATAAAGCGGTTGCAGATAAGGGTCGAGCTTGTCTTTCAGGTCGCCAGGAAGGAAGCCTAAGTGTTCATCGGCTTCGACAGCGGGACGGGTTAGAATAATTCTCCGTACTTGCTTGGCCTTCAGTGCTCTGACGGCTAAAGCAACGGCCGTGTAAGTTTTTCCCGTTCCGGCGGGACCGATGGCGAAAATCAAATCCTTTTGTTCCGAAGCTGTCACCATGCGTTTTTGGTTGGCAGTGATGGCCTTGATAGGTACGCCGCTGCGACCGAAGACCAAAACATCACTTTCCGACATTTTTTGTTGCAACTCGTTGTCGGTACTGGCCATCATCACGTCTTCGACCGTTTGTGCGGTCAGTTTTCCAAAACGTTCCAGTTGCACCATCAGGGTTTCATAACGGTTGGCGAAATACTCAATCTCGTCGTCATCGCCAATCACCTTCACGAAATCGCCTCGGGCAATGATTTTCAACTTTGGAAACATGCTTTTCACTAATTCCAAATACTTGTCGTTGGGTCCGTGAAGTTCCTTAGGATCAACATTTTCTATCTGAAGAATCTGTTCTGCCATCTGCTTTTTATTTGCTCGCAAAGATAATGAATATTTTTTTCCTAAATCTTATCCTAAGTTTGACATAAATGATATACCTTTGCAAAATCTCAAATAGAGTTTAGGATAACGATGGCAATTATCACATTAACAAGCGATTGGGGGACGAAGGATTATTATGCTGCGGCAGTGAAAGGCACCATTTTGTCTAAGCTACCCAGTGCAACCATCGTTGATGTCACCCATGAAATCGAGCCATTTAACGTTTCACAGGCGGGTTTCACGCTAAAAAATTGCTATCGTTGTTTTCCTCCTGGAACGATTCATATTATCGCAGTCGACACGATTGAGTCGATGGAATGTCCGCATGTGGTGGTAAAGGCCGAAGGACAGTATTTCATTTCGACCGACAATGGCATTTTCAGCCACATCCTCGATGGAAAATATGACGAGGCGGTATGTATTGATGTGATACAAGATTCTGATTTCTTTACTTTTGCTTCGCGTGATCGTTTTGCGAAGGTGGCTGTGATGTTGGCCAATGGAGAGCCGCTTTCCAGCATCGGAGAGCCGCGTCCGAAACTGAATCCTGGCGGGACATTCTGTGCCGTGGCGTGCGACAATACCATCGAAGGTGTGGTAATGCACATCGATTCCTACGACAATCTGATTACCAATATTTCCAGGGAACTCTTTGAGCAGGAACGTCGTGGTCGCGACTTTACCATCATGGTGAAGGGTGATCTTTACACCGTGGATGAAATCTCCGACAGCTATCTTGATGTAGACGTGGTGGATTTGGTGGCCATCTTTGGCACGCACGGCTATCTTGAGCTTGCCCTCAACAAGGCCAAGTTGGCTTCACTTTGTGGAATCGAACTGAAATCGACCATCAAAGTGGTGTTTCACGATGGAGAAAGTGAGCCTACTAATCTTGACTCATTATTCTGATTTCCAAGCTTTTTTCACAACGACAATTTGAAATGCTTTCCAAAGTATCAGTCCTACTAATATGCCCAAAAAGGCGCCGCAAAGGATGTCGCCAGGGTAGTGGAAGCCCAAATAAATGCGGCTGTAGCTTGAAATGAAAGCCCAAAGATAAAGCACAATGCCTATCCACTTGTAGTTTTTGCGCAAGGCGGCGGTCAGGAAAGCGGCTACGGCAAAGGTGTTGGCGGCATGGGAAGAGACGAAACCATATTTTCCGCCTGCCATACCTTTGGGAAGATAAATTAAATCCTGTAAATCAGTATTATAACAAGGTCTCAACCGCTGAAAAATCGGCTTGCAGACATGGGCGGAGAGTTGGTCAGAGCAAAGCACTACTATCCCGATGGCCAAAATAATCCACCAGCAACGCTTGCCGTAATGTTTCACGGTCCAATAAATTAATAATAGGTATAGCGGCATCCAAACCCACATCTGAGTGATGGCAATCATGACTTTGTCCAGCCAATCGGTGTGGAGGCCGTTGAGAAACAAGAACAGTTGGGTGTCGATGTTGGAGAGGGATTCCATGGACTTGTTTTTTCGTTGCAAAGATAGTTATTTTGTTGTAAATCGTTGGTCTATTCAAAAATTCCCTATTTTTGTTGGCGGTTTAGTGTATATTGGGAATAAGGATGTTCATGGAAAAGATGACAGACGGGAAAAATAGACTCAAGCAGCTTTTGTCTTCCACAATCACGAAAGAATTTCTCCGTTTCGCCATTGTGGGAGTGGTTGCTACAGGTATCCATTATGGGGTTTATCTTCTTTTATTGCGATGGCTGAAAGTGAATGTAGCCTATTCGTTTGGTTATGTAATTAGTTTATGCTGCAATTTGCTGATGACCTCGTTTTTTACGTTTCGCGAAAAGATAACATGGAAGAGAACTTTGGGGTTTTTGGCTAGTCATGGGGTGAACTATGCGTTGCATATTGTGTTTTTGAATCTGTTTTTATATTTAGGGGTAGCCGAACGTTGGGCTCCTATACCTGTATATTGTATCGTAATACCTATTAATTTTGTTTTGGTGAGAACTGCTTTTAAGAAATTATAACGACTATGAAAACTATAAGCATATTAGTCCCGTGCTATAATGAAGCACAATCTCTGGAATTGTTGCATAAGGAAATTGTTCGTGTTATTTCTACATTGGAGAATTACAAATGGGAAATTCTCTTTGTGAATGACGGTAGCCGCGACAATACCATGGAGGTGATAAAAGGATTGAGGGAAAAGGATAGCCGCATTTCATACGTTGACTTGAGCCGCAATTTCGGCAAGGAAAACGCTATGTTGGCAGGTTTTGATCATGCAAAAGGAGATGCTGTTATCATTATGGATGCTGATTTGCAACATCCCCCAGCGGTGATTCCGGAGATGATTCAAAAATGGGAAGAAGGATATGATGATGTATATGCCCAGAGAAAAACTAGGGGAAAGGAATCATGGTTGCGAAAGAAGCTTACGAAGTCATATTATAGGTTGCTCCAAGGCAGTTCGAGAGTGGATGTGCTTCCCAACGTGGGGGATTTCCGTTTGCTTGACAGAAAATGTATAGATGCACTTTGCCAAATGCGTGAGTCGGGGCGCTATACCAAAGGTATGTATTGTTTTATCGGTTTCAAGAAAATAGGTGTTGAATTTGAGACCCAAGACAGGGTTTTAGGCGAGTCCAGTATGAGTTACAAGAAACTGATGAATCTTGCCTTGGAAGGTATTACATCGTATACGACTGCTCCGTTGCGATGGGCGACTTTTATAGGGTTGATTGTTTCCTTTTTTGCATTTGCATACATGATCTTCGTTTTGGTAAAGGCTTTTTTGTACGGTGACCCTGTGGCAGGCTACCCGACATTGCTCACGGTGATTCTGTTCATCGGTGGAGTACAATTGTTGACTATCGGTATCATTGGAGAATACCTTGCCAAAGTATTTGTTGAAGTGAAAAACAGACCGGTATATATAATTAGGGAGTATAAAGGGAATGAAGACGAATAATAATAGATTTTTATGGCTTGATTATTTCGCAATTTTGATAATTGTAATTGCGTTCTTTGTCATCAGCTATTGTGGTTATTTTATGGGAGACGACATTTGGATGAACTATGGCGTTTCTACCCTGTCCGATGTAATCGAACATACTAAAATGTTCTATTTTACTTATGGCGGACGCTTGTTCTCAGTAGCATCACAGTATTTGTTTAGCGGGGTGCTGGGAAACAATCGAATTTGGTTTGATATTGCGAATACATTGTTTTTTGTGTTACTGATTATGACCTGTGGTAAGTTGATAGACAATGGTAAGGAACCATATGTTCATTATGTGTTGGTGTTTGCTTTATTGTTTTGGTTCCTTTGTCCAGCCCCGGGTCTATCTTTGTTTTGGGTAGCTGGTTCAACAACATATTTATGGGCGAATGTTTTGGCATTTGCTTTCCTGTTGTTTTTCCAAAAATATAAAGATGATAATTTTACTGTTGTTGGAAAATTGGGATTGTTTATAATGTCCATTTTTGCCGCCACAGAATTCATCACTTGCGCCTCTATTTGTGGTGCATTCGTGGTGTATTATGCATTCCATATCAAAAAGTTTAAAGGGAATGTCGTTCCGTTTGTAGTTGGATTTGCGATTGGTTCTATTTTACTGTTGTTTGCTCCAGGCAATTTTGAAAGAGCAAAAAATAATATAGGATTACAATCTTTATTTGATATATCAGGTTTATTACATAATCCTTTTTATGAAATAGTAAAATATAAGGCATTATGGATGCTATTGGTTGTTTTTATTTTGGGGTGGATAAGTAACAAAGGGGTAGTTAAAATGTGGGCGAAGAACAACTCTATTTTATTATTATCGTTGGGCTGGAGTATTATTGCTTTCAGTATAGTTTTCAGACCTTCCAAATGGGCTTTGTTTTTCCCTGAAACTTTGGCTCTTATTCTGTTTCTGAGGTTTTTGTTTGATAATTATGGTATCATCAAAATACGGTTTATTGATGGGTTTCTGAACCGCAACTTGTTTATTGTCAGAAGCTCTATGATAATTCTATTGTTTGTTATATTTTTGGTGGATTCAGCGTTCGCTATAGTTGAAACTAAAAGACAGAATGACAATTATAATACAATTTTGAACAAAATTGTGGATTCGGGAGGGACAGTCGCGTTAGATGAAGTGTTTTCATCTCATCGTATGGCATATATTTCGATGTTTCACAAGTTTTCAGATGAAGCATTAGCTGATAAATATGGCTTAGATTCCATACGTATTTATCCGTATTATTGTTTAGATAAGTATTATAAGCAAGCACCCCCAATGGAAAATATTTATGTTGACGAGGATTATTATAATGGTAAAAATGATATATTTGGGAAATTTGTTCCTCTTATAGTAAGACTCAAAACCGAAGAATTAAAAGCATCTGATTATCATGTTACTTTTACAATAGACTATACTCGACCAAAAAAATGGTATAAACTGTGGTTAGATAAATTGCGGAATTATCAATATGATCGAACTGAAGTTATCGAAATAGATGACCCTGAAGTTTGCTACGATGGCTATTGTTATTATATTATTTGGTTAGGCAAAGAAAATTCTAAAAATTTGAAAAGTGTCAAATATGAAATCTTATAAAAAAGTTAATGTACTTCTATGGCTTGACTATGTCGCCATAGCAATTATCGTAATTGCTTTTTTTGTCATTAGCTATTGTGGGTTTTTTACGGGAGACGATTTTGTGATGGATTATGGTATTTCCTCTATATCCGATGTGTTTGAACGTACTAAGAATTGGTACTTTACGCTTGGGGGACGGAGTTTTTCTGTTGCATCTCAGTATTTGTTTGTTGGAGTGTTGGGGGACAATAAAGTGTGGTTTGATATAATGAATACGGTGTTTTTTTTGTTGTTATTGTTGGCTTGTGGAAGATTGATTAATGATAACAAAAAAGATAGTGTTTTCTATGTTTTATTGTTTGCTTTATTGTTTTGGTTCCTTTGTCCATTTCCAAGACAAACCCTATTTTGGGCAGCTGGTTCAATAACTCATTTGTGGGCAAATACTTTAGTTTTTGTTTTTATTGCATTGTTTCTTAGGTACAAAGATGATAATTTTAGTGTTGTCGGTAAACTAGTGTTGTTTATTTTTTCTGTTTTCGCTGCAGCGGAGTACATTCCGTGTGCATCTTTATGTGGAGCATTCGTGGTATATTATGCTTTCCATATCAAAAGTTTTAAGGGGAATGTTATTCCTTTTGTGGTTGGATATGCAATAGGATCAATGTTAGTGCTGTTTGCTCCGGGCAATTTTGGAAGGATTGTAATGGAAAATTATCATCCTGGTCAGCTACTTGATGTTGTGAAGTATCCCATGCGAGAAATAGTTAAATATAAGGCGTTATGGCTATTTCTTGTTGTTTTGGTTTTAGGATGGATAAAGAACAAGGAAATGGTCAAAATTTGGATGAGAAATAATTCCTTTTTGTTATTGTCATTAGGATGGGGTGTAGTTGCGTTCAGCGTGGTCTTTAGACCTCAGATTCGTGGATTGTTTTTTCCAGAGACGTTGTCTATTGTTCTATTATTGAGGTTTTTGTTTGAGAATGGTTCGGTTTTGAATCTTCGTTTTCTTGATAAGAATAAACGTATTGTCAGAATTGTTGTTCTTGTACTATTGTATTGTGCTTTTATGGTTGATGCTTTGTTTGCCGTGTCGGAGACCAAAAAGCAAAGTCTTAATAATGAAAAATTGCAAAAGGAATTATTGGATTCTGGAGGTGTTGTAGCGTTAGATCGAGTTATTTCATCTCATCGATTGGCATATCCTCCTTATTATACTGCACTTTGGGCATATAAGCCTATGGCCTGGAAATTTGGTTTGGATTCCGTATGTGTTTATCCGTTCTATTGTCAAGACAAGTTTTATAAACAAGGATTTCCGTCAGAGAACATATATATTGATGAGGTTTCTCATTTGAAGGGTTCAAATGAATGGGAGAATCCTAGTGCTGATGTGTTTGGAAAATATGTTCGTTTGATAGTAAGAATCAAGACTGAAGAATTGCAAGCATCGAACAATCATGTTACTTTTACAATAGACTATACGCGGCCTCGCAAATGGTATAAGTCTTGGATGGATAAATGGCGCAATTATCAATATGAGCGAACGGCAGTTGTTGAGATAGATGAACCAGAAGTTTGTTTTGACGGATATTGTTATTATTTAATTTGGTTTGGTAGAGAAAATGTTAAAGGTTTGAAGAGTATAAAATATGAATTCGAATAAGATAGGAAAGTATACCGATGCGATTTAATTGCATTACCAATCTTCTTCCTCATCCCTTTTATTCAGCGTCAGCCAAATCAAGTCCTTCAGCTCGTCGATGCCTTGTTGGGCTACGGAACTGATGAACACATGCGGCATCTTTTTGGGCAGGTGTTTCTTGATTTCTTTGATGGTATCTTCATCCACAAGGTCGCATTTCGAGATGGCTAAATGCGGTCTTTGTCAATGAGCTCGGGATTATTATATATGCTTCTGGTAGACCATCAAACGCCAGTACATATACCTGAATCCTTGCGATAACACCATTGAGTTGTGGAAGGGAATTGAGAAGTTCATGCAGTATTGCAATACGGAACGGCACCATCAGGGTGTCGGCAACGAAATCCCAGAGCGCAAATACGAAAACAACAAATTATTAATCCGTATCCATGAAGCTGCTGATGTTTCAATTTAATTCATTATTTTTGCAGTCTCAATTAATGGGTACATTATAAGTCTATTATGTACAATCGTTCAATAGATATAAAAATGAAAACGATAGAAAAAAGCATTAAATGGATATTCTGGGGAATATGGATTGTCATTATTGCAGTATGCTCTTATTTCATTGTCGCTAATGCGGCATGGGTAAATTTTGATGATACACAAGTGATAATGTATACAGGATGGGACAAACCAATATTTGGTTTTTTTGTAGATCCCTCTTATGGACGATTCTTTCCGTTAGACTACACGGTGTATGACATACTGCTTTTGTTCTATAATGGTCAAGTTCCACCTGTGGCACATTATGCCGTTCATGTGTTTTGGTTTATCATTTTTATAGCGTTTTTTACAGCAATTTCGCTCCATTTATTGAAGAATCAAAAGACGGTATGGAAGTACGCTATTACTTTATTTTTATTAGTGTCCGTCATCGGTAGAACTTATGTGCATTTTATGCAATTATGGACAGGGATATGGACTATCATCTCTTTCATACCAATTTTTTTGTATGGTTACATTCGTTTTAGCGAAACTAAGAAATGGGGTTATGGTATTCTTGCGTTAATTGCCATTAACTACATACTTTATTATTATGAGACAATGTTTACTATTCCTATAGCATTGGGTGCTTGTTCTTTGTTATTTACGTACAAGAAACAAGATAAACGAGAGCGAGTATTTAACTATTTACTTATTGCCAGTGGTATAACATTCTTATTGTTATATTTGATTTTAGTTGTGCCAAGAATAGAGCATATGTATCATCATTACACAGAAGATTCGCTTCTCGCAAATGCATTAAAGATGCTATTTGCGCAAAAGATAATGTGGTTGGTAATTATTGTTTTAATTGTACGTGTGGTTTCTTTTTTCAAAAAAAACACGACTTATACCATATATGATAGTATACTTCTTGCTTCGTGTGCCTACTTTGTAGGTGCTTCAACTTTACATTTGGATTATACACTCTACTATACACCTGCTGTTATTCTAGCTTTACCAGCTCTTTTGTATTTTGGGAATCAGTATTTAAAGCCATGGTGGGTTCTTATTCTATTTGTATGTCTTGCAGGATTCTATAGTCGAAATATACCGAGAGATATTAAATGGGTTCAGAAAGGAAGAAAAGATATGTATACCAATATATGCAAATTTAATGAGATTGTTGCCGAAGGGAAAGATGTATATTACTATCTACCAGATAATCCTGCATTGGATGAAGGAGAATTGGATATACGTTCATGCAAAGTTCATTATTTGGAGAGTAAAGCTGGATGGTATCAAAACAATCCTAACTTCTCGATAATTCGAATTGAGGAATGCGATAGTTTTGTTCCTGGACTATGGGTGATGGATGAAAAAGATGAGCAGATTTTTATTGATAAATGTCCATCTGCTCAATTAACAGACCTTCTCTTCTGGGGTTATAAGCTATATATCGTTGAATAATTACTTATCAGTTTCTTTATTCAGCGTCAGCCAAATCAGATCCTTCAGCTCGTCGATGCCTTGCTGAGCCACTGAGCTAATGAACACATGCGGCACCTTCTTGGGCAGGTGTTTCTTGATTTCCTTGATGGTATCTTCATCCACAAGGTCGCACTTTGTGATGGCTAAAATGCGGTCTTTGTCCATCAACTCAGGGTTGTATTTCTTCAACTCGTTGAGGAGAATGTCGTACTCTTTTTTCACGTCTTCGGTGTTGGCGGGAACCATGAACAACAAAGTGGAGTTTCTTTCGATATGTCTTAAGAAACGGATGCCCAATCCTTTGCCTTCTGCCGCACCTTCGATAATGCCTGGAATGTCGGCCATGACAAAACTCTTGTGCTCGCGATAGCTGACAATGCCGAGGTTGGGCACCAAAGTGGTGAAAGGATAGTCTGCAATCTCAGGCTTGGCCGCTGAGACTACTGAGAGTAGGGTGGACTTGCCCGCATTGGGGAAGCCAACGAGTCCGACATCAGCTAATAATTTCAGCTCCATGGTAATCCATTCCTCTTGGTTGGGTTCGCCGGGTTGGGCAAATTTGGGTGCCTGCAAGGTGGCTGTCTTGAAGAAGGCATTGCCTTTGCCCCCACGACCGCCTTTGAGCAACACGATTTCCTTCTTGTCTTCGGTAATTTCGCCCAACATCGCATGGTCTTCGGCACGAAAGGCAACTGTACCTAATGGCACATCGATGTAGACATCGTCACCAGCAGCGCCAGTGAGTTGGTTTTTGCCTCCGGGTACACCGTCGCCAGCATAGACATGCTTTGTATAGCGTAGGTGGAGCAAGGTCCAAAGTTGGGCGTTGCCACGCATGATGACATCGCCTCCACGACCGCCATCACCACCATCGGGACCGCCTTTTGGGATGTATTTCTCGCGACGGAAGTGCAGCGAACCGGCACCGCCTTTGCCTGAACGGCAGAAAATCTTGACGTAATCAACAAAATTCGAAGTCATTAGTCTGTATTGTTTTTGAAACGGGGCCTTCGACAGGCTCAGGCACCCTTAATTCCTGCAATAAACGAAGGTCCCTGAGCCTGTCGAAGGGCCGTCATTAAAATTCGTCTATATACTCGATGCTCTCTTCGTTGTCATAACGGTTGCAGTCGAAGTTCAAGTCGACGCCGGGGATATTGGGCTTGGTGAAGTCGCCTTTGCTGATGCCTAAATTCTTGTCGGCGTAAACTTTTTTCATGTATAATGCCCAAATGGGTAATGCCGTATGTGAGCCTTGGCCCAACTTGGTGGAACGGAAGTGTACGCTACGGTCTTCGGCTCCCACCCAGACACCCGTGGTGAGGTCGGGAGTGATGCCCATGAAGTAGCCATCGCTGTTTTTCTGAGTGGTTCCGGTCTTGCCCGCAATGGGATTGTTGAAGCCGTACAAGGAACGCAGACGGATACCTGTGCCGCTTTGCACTACGCCCTTCATCAGTTCAATCATCTTGTACGCCGTCAGCTCGCTCATGGCCTCCGACTCTTCAGGGCTGAAGCGTTGTATGACATTGCCGTTCTTGTCCTCAATTCGAGTGATGAACATAGGTTTGATGTAGACACCTTGGTTGGCGAAAGTGCTCATGGCACCTACCATTTCGATGAGTTTCAAGTCACAGACACCCAAACAAATGGCGGGAACGGCATCAATGGGTGACTCCACACCCATGCGGCGGGCTTGGGCAATGACGGCATTGGGGCCGAATTGGTTCATCAGGTAGGCCGAAATCCAGTTGTTGGATTGGGCCAAAGCATATTTCAGCGAGATTTCTTCGCCGACGCGACCGCCAGAATTGCCTGGCGACCAAACATTTCCGTCCTCTAACTGGATGTTGTATTGTATATTCGGGATCTTGGTGCAGGGCGTGTATTCACCCTCTTGCATGGCCAAGGAATAAAGGAAAGGCTTGAATGTGGAACCCACCTGACGGCGCGCCTGAGTAACATGGTCGTATTTGAAAAAGCGGTAGTCCAAACCGCCTACGTATGCTTTCACGTGGCCGGTGTGCGACTCTATGGAAATGAGGCTGGCTTGCAAGAACCACTTGTAGTAGCGGATGGAATCCATGGGCGACATGACCGTGTCGATGGGGCCGTCCCAAGAGAAAACATTCATTCGAACGGGGCGCTCGAAATCAGCCTTAATGGAATCCATGGGCATGCCTGCGTTTTTGAGACAGCGATAGCGGTCAGTGCGCTTCATTGAGGTTTCTAGGATATGGTCGATTTCGTCGGCGGTGAGGTTGGAGAACGGCGCATTTTTCTGTCCTTTCCAATGTTTGTAGAACATAGGCTGCAATTCCTTGCCCATAAATTCCTTGACTGCTTCTTCAGCATAACGCTGCATACGTGAGTCGATGGTGGTGTAAATACGCAGGCCGTCGCGGTAGATGTTGTAAGGCTGGCCGTCGGCACGGGTGGTGTTTTTGGCCCATTCGTTCAGCTCGCCTCTCAAAAACTCACGGAAATAAGTGGCTTGTCCGCTATTGTGGTCCTTGACGCTAAAATGCGACATGTCGATGGGAATCTGAGATATGGAATCACATTCCGCATCGGTGATATATCCATTTTCGGCCATTTTCTTGAGGACGAGATTTCGGCGATTTAATGCGTTATTGGGGTTGCGCACGGGACTGAAGCGTGTTGGGGCGTTGACGACGCCAGCCATCAAGGCGCATTCTTCGATGTTCATTTCGCTGGGCTTCTTGTCGAAGAAGGTGCTGGCAGCGGAACGGATGCCGTATGCATTGTGACCAAAAGCCACGGTGTTGAGGTACATGGCCACGATTTCCTCTTTCGAGTAATTATGCTCCAACTTGGTGGCCGTTATCCATTCTTGAAACTTACGAAGTACCAGTTTGCCAGTGCTAAGATTCTCGCCACGAGGGAAAAGGTTTTTTGCCAGTTGTTGCGTAATAGTACTACCGCCACCTTTCTTGTTGCCTGTCAGTACACCGAAGGCCACGCGGAACAAAGCCCTTTCGTCGATGCCAGAGTGCTCCGTAAAGCGTTCGTCTTCAATGCTGATGAGGGCTTCGGGCATGTAATGCGACAACTCGGCGTAGCGCACATTGGAACGGTTTTCGATATGATAGGTACCCAGAATCTTACCATCTGCTGATATGATTTCGGTGGCTAAGTTGGTGCGTGGGTTTTCCAACTCATCGAAGGTGGGCATGGTGCCAAACACACCTTTGGCGACGCAGAAGAAGAACAAAATCACAAGCAGTATTAACGACCCAAAGATGATCCATAGGTTCCTGATGGCGTTTGATTGACCCGGTATTTGTTTCGTCTTTTTCCTATTATCGTTCATGTCTTATTGCTTTTCAATGTATAAACCAATGTCGGAAATGCCTTTTAGCACAGGTTCGCGCATGGCTTGCTCGATTTCGAAATGATAAGTGCCCGTCAGAGGGAAAAGTAGGTTCTCGTTGAGAGGTACCAGCAGGTCGCGCATGCTACCGCTACTTTTGCCAATCCAGCGACCTTCGGGCGTGGCAAGGGTACACTCTATGGTGTCGTGTGTGACATTGCCGTTGGGCATTCTCGTGTGAAGGAAGACGAAGAGATTACTGTAACGGTAGTTTTCAAGGTGACGCAAGCCGATGCCGAACAGATAAGGGTTGAGGGTGTCGTTGATGTCCACATCGAAGGCCACTCTGTCCTCCTGTCGCCACTCGGCCTCGGGGATGACGGTGCGTTTGTTGAACGACTCGCTGGTGCAAGCAGCTAAAACTATCAAGAAAAACAGAACAATTATGAATGCGGAATTATGAATGCTGAATGGACGCAAAACCAAGTGTCGCTTTGCGCCATTCTGCATTCTGCATTCTGCATTCCGCATTATTTTATCGAATAGATTCATATCAGTCACTCATTTTCTTAAGATCCGCCTCGCCATAGCCTTCATTGGTGTTGGTTTGGGCTTCCTTCGTGACGGCATAGTCTTCCAATTTCTTGGGTTTTTGCCCTTTTTTGTTCATGGCGATAATGTCCTTCACCTTGTCGACGGGAATGGCCATGATGTTGCCCTTGTCGGTGGTGTAAGAATACCACATGATGCCCTTGAAGACATCGTTTTTCTGATGTACGGCATCGCCACTTTCAAAATGCAGCACGATGTTGGGGTCGGAGAAGGCTTTTAGGGCTTCAACGTAGGCCTCATATTCATAGTTGAGGCAGCATTTCAGTTTACCGCATTGTCCGGCCAACTTTTGCGGGTTGGGTGAAAGCTGTTGCACACGTGCCACATTGGTGGTCACCGATTGGAAGTCAGTAATCCACGAGGCACAGCAGAGTTCGCGACCGCAGGAACCAAGGCCGCCTAATTTCGCCGACTCTTGTCGTACGCCAATCTGTCGCATTTCAATCCTGATGTGGAACTCTTCGGCCAGCTTTTTGATGAGTTCGCGGAAGTCCACGCGGCCATCGGCGGTGTAGTAGAAAATTGCCTTGGTTTTGTCGCCTTGATATTCCACGTCGTTGAGTTTCATCTCTAAACCGAGGTCGTCGATGATGGTGCGGGTGCGAGCTAAGGTGCTGTTTTCCAAGCTGATGGCGGTCAAGAATTTCTCTACGTCGTTCACTCTGGCGCGACGGTAGATTTTTTTCATCTCGTTGAGTGGCGTGCGGAATTTCTTGCGTTTCATCTGGCGTTTCACGATCTCACCAAGCAGGGTGACAATGCCAATATCATGTCCGATGGCAGTTTCCACGGCCACAAATTCACCCACTTCCAATTCTAAGTCTTCCGGATAGGTGAAATAATCCTTGCGGTCGTTCTTGAAACGTACTTCGGCCAAACATACATCACCTTTAACTTCTTGGTTTTCATAGTCTTTTAGCCAATCGAACTGGCTCAATTTGCAACGACCACAAGAAAGCACTTTTTGCCCTGTGTTGTAAGTCGTTCCAAGGGTGCATCCACGGTTCAATAATTGTCCGTCGATGCTGTGAATATCATTTTTATGTTGATTTTCAGTCATTTAACAAAAATAGTTTAGCAGTATATATAAAATGCAAAGATACAAAAAAAATGTTTACCTTTGCACTTTGATAAAACATCGCGGAAAATCGTTTATTGTCTAATAAAAATCAAATTGTTATGAAAAAAGGATTGATCATCATTCTTGCCCTTGTCGCAGTGCTTGTCATTTGGGGCGTTGGTGCTTACAACGGACTGGTTTCCAAACAGGAAGGCGTTGAAAAGGCTGTCGGTAATGTGCAAACGGCCTATCAGAAGCGTGCCGACCTTATTCCCAACCTCGTTGCCACGGTGAAAAACTATGCCGAATATGAGGCAGGTACCTTGACGGCTGTGGTAGAAGCCAGAGCTAAGGCAACGGCTACCACTCTCGACGCCAAGAACCTCACTGAGGAAAACCTGAAGGCATTCCAAGCTGCACAGGACGAGATGTCGGGTGCCCTTTCGCGCTTATTAGTCACGGTGGAGCAATATCCTGACCTGAAAGCCAACCAAAACTATCTCGATTTGCAATCGCAGTTGGAAGGTTGTGAAAATTCCATTGCCAATGCTCGTAGAGAGTTCAACGAAGTGGCTCGTGACTATAACACTGCCGTGCGTCGCTTCCCTGGCAACATCATTGCTGGTATGTTCGGCTTCGAGAAGAAACCTTATTTCGAGGCTTCCGAGGGCGCCGAAAAGGCTCCTGATGTGAAGGATTTATTCCAATAAAAATAAAAAAATTCTTGCATCGTTTTTTCCAATCCACTATTTTTGCGCCTTTTAAACAACGCAATTATGTGTGGAATAGTAGCTTATGTAGGCCAACAAGAGGCCTATCCTATCCTCATTGAGGGCTTGAAGCGCCTCGAATATCGCGGTTACGATAGTGCCGGCGTGGCGCTGCTCAACGAGGCAAACGAACTAAACGTATACAAAGCTAAAGGCAAGGTCTCCGACTTGGAGGCCTTTGCTTCTTCTAAAGATGTCAGCGGACACATCGGCATTGCGCATACCCGTTGGGCCACTCATGGCGAGCCCAATGAGGTGAATGCCCATCCGCATCGCTCGCAATCGGGCAACCTTGCCTTGATTCACAATGGCATCATCGAAAACTACCTGAGTCTCCGCAAAGAATTAGAAAAACGCGGTTTCACTTTCAAATCGTCGACCGACACCGAGGTGCTCACTAACCTCATTGAGGATGTGCAGCTCAGTGAGCACGTCGACCTCTTTGAAGCGGTGCGCATCGCTTTGAACCACGTGGTGGGGGCATACGCCATCGCCATTGTGGAGAAAGGCCATCCTGATGAACTCATTGCCGCCCGAAAGGGAAGTCCTATGGTGATTGGTATTGGCGAAGGCGAGTATTATATCGCTTCGGATGCCACGCCTATCGTAGGCCGCACGCAAAAGGTGGTATACCTTGAGGATGAGCAAGTTGTTCGCATCAAGTTGGGCGAGGAGTTGCACATCAAGACCATTCAGGACGTGGAGGCTATCCCCTACGTTCAGGAATTGAAGATGAACCTCGACAGCATTGAGAAGGCGGGCTTCGACCACTTTATGATGAAGGAAATCTACGAGCAACCCACCATCGTGCGCGACACCATGCGTGGTCGTTTGCATCCTGAAAGCAATACGGTGCGTTTGGGTGGCATAGTGCAGTATGAAAAACAGTTGCTTTATGCCGACAACATCGTCTTTGTGGCTTGCGGTACATCGTGGCATGCCAGCCTTGTGGGTAGTTACCTCATCGAAAAGTTAGCCAAAATCCGTGTCAAGGTGGAGTATGCCTCCGAGTTCCGTTATCGCGACCCCGTGGTCACGCCGCATGATGTGGTGATTGCCGTGTCGCAGTCGGGAGAGACTGCCGACACCTTGGCCGCCATCCAATTAGCTAAGGAAAAAGGCGCAGTCGTTTTGGGCATTTGCAACGTCATTGGCTCGTCCATTTCTCGGGCAACCGATGCGGGCATCTACACCCATGCCGGCCCAGAAATCGGTGTGGCTTCCACGAAAGCCTTCACTTCTCAGGTGACCGTGATGGCCATGTTGGCATTGCGTTTAGCCGAGTTGAAAGGCTCGATGAAAGACGAGGAACGCCTTGAATTTATCCAGGAACTCGACCGCATCCCCGAAAAAATCCAATGGACCCTTGACCACAGCGGACATGTGAAAGACATAGCAGAGAAATATAAAGATGTGCACAACATGCTTTATCTCGGTCGCCTGCAAAATTATCCCGTGGCCCTCGAAGGTGCCTTGAAGTTGAAGGAAATCTCCTACATCCATGCCGAAGGTTATCCTGCCGCTGAGATGAAACACGGCCCCATCGCCTTGATTGACAAGGATATGCCCGTGGTGTTCATCGCCACCAACCACAGCACCTACGAAAAGGTGATTAGCAACATTCAGGAGGTGAAAGCCCGCGACGGAAAAATCATCGCCATTATCAGCGAGAAGGATGTGTTGGCACGTAAGATGGCCGACTATGTCATCGAAATTCCTGAGACGGAATGCCTCTATTCGCCGTTATTGGCTACGGTGCCTTTGCAGATTTTGGCCTATCACATCGCCGTGATGCGAGGCTGTAACGTCGACCAGCCGCGCAATTTGGCGAAATCGGTGACGGTAGAGTGAGTTCTTTTGAAATAGCCCACCCATAGATTCCCGAGGGAATGACATGGATGGGCTATTTCAAAAACAAAAACAGCCTCGAACTCGGGGCTGTTTTCTTCGTACCGAAGGCCGGGATCGAACCGGCACGAGTGTTACCTCATCGGTTTTTGAGACCGACGCGTCTACCGATTCCGCCACTTCGGCATGGTTTCTTCGCGTCAAACGCGGCTGCAAAAATACAGTTTTTTTCGTTTCCGCAAGTAAGAAATGAAAAATTTCTCAAAATTTGTGTTTTCTACCTTGAAAATCCCTAATTTTGCAGCCGCAAAAATCAACCATAACAGCCTTCAAAAATGTCAGGAGAACTCGTTTCTATTTTCGCCGGTAGAGCTACTAAGGAATTAGGCAACAAAATTGCCAAAGCCTATGGCATCGAATTGGGTAAGTCATCGGTAGTTGTTTTCTCCGATGGAGAATTTCAACCTTCTTTCGATGAAAGTATCCGTGGCCGTCACGTGTTTATCGTGCAGTCGACCATGCCTTCCACCGACAACATGATGGAGCTTTTGCTATTGATTGACGCCGCCAAACGTGCCTCGGCAGACAAAATCATCGCCGTGATACCGTATTTTGGTTGGGCGCGTCAAGACCGTAAGGACCAACCTCGTGTCAGCATCGGATCGAAGTTAGTGGCCAACTTGTTGACCGCAGCTGGTGTCGACCGTATTATCACCCTCGACCTCCATGCCGACCAAATCCAAGGCTTTTTCGACATCCCCGTGGATGCCCTTTATGCCTCTACATTGTTCATCGATTACATCCAAAAGATGCAGATTGAAGATTTGATGATGGCCTCTCCCGATGTGGGTGGTTCGAAACGTGCTTCGGCATACGCCAAACGTCTCGGCTGCGACCTTGCCATCTGCCACAAACAGCGTTCGCGCGCCAATGTGGTCGACAGCATGACCCTCATCGGTGATGTGACTGGCAAGAATGTTATCCTTGTTGACGACATCATCGACACAGCCGGCACCATCGTCAAGGCTGGTCAAGTGCTGATGGATAACGGCGCCAAGAGTGTCCGTGCCTTCGCCACCCACGCCGTGTGCAGCGGTTCCGCCATGGAACGCCTCGACAATTCGGTGTTCAGCGAGGTGGTCGTCACCGACTCTATCCCGTTGCCTGCCAACGCCTCGAAGAAAATCCATGTGGTGAGCACGGCGGCCTTGTTTGCCGATGTCATCCACCGCGTGGAATCCTACGAATCTATTAGTTCATTATTTAAATAAAATAGACACGAGACGCGCGACGGCAAGACACGAGACCCAATAGTCCCATGTCTCAAGTCCCGAAGTCCCAAGTCAAATCAATAAACAATTAAACAATCAACAATTAAACATTTAAACACAATGAAAACTGTATCATTGAGCGGTTCTCTCCGCGAGAACGTAGGGAAAAAGGATACTAAGGCATTGCGCAATGCCGAAATGGTTCCATGTGTCATGTACGGTGCTGGTGAAGAACAAATCCACTTCGCCACAGCCGAGAAGAACTTCACCAAGATCCTCTTCACCCCTGAGACTTACATCATCGAATTCGACATCAATGGTAAGACTTACAAGACCATCCTTCAGGACATCCAGTATCACCCTGTGACCGACAAGGTGTTGCACGCCGATTTCCTCATCGTGAAGGAAGACAAACCTATCACCGTGGTGCTGCCTATCACCCTCGAAGGCTCAGCTGCTGGTGTCATGCGTGGTGGTAAACCCAAGATGGGCATCAAGAAGGTTAAGGTCGCTGGTCTTATAAAGGATCTTCCTGACTATGTGAAGGTTAATATCAGCAATGTGAACATCAACGAAGCCATTAAGGTGAAGGACCTCGCTATTGAGAATGTTACGCCTGTTACCCCTGGCTACACTGTCATCTTTGCCGTCAACGCCGCTCGCGGTGCTGTCGTCGCTGAAGAAACTGAAGAGTAATAGTTTTGTTTTCATAGTGAAGGGCCGTCTTCGGGCGGCCTTTTTTATTAGTTAGTAAAGCCGAGGTCCCTGAGCTCGTCGAAGGGCCGACAGATAACAGATAATAGACGGCCCTTCGACAGGCTCAGGGACCTAAGCTTCTTATCAATTGATTCAATATGTCATTTATTAATAGTATTTTTGCACGGATTTTCCGCAAAGGAGAAAAAAGAGAACCTGACGAAATGAAATACCTGATAGCCTGTTTGGGAAACATCGGTGCTGAATATGACAATACGCGGCACAACATCGGCTTCAAGATTGCCGACCGCTTGGCGAAAGACCTTGAAGGCTCTTTCACCACGGGGCGTCTTGCCCAGACCGCAGAGATGAAATACAAAGGTAAGACCTTGCTTGTTATCAAGCCTACGACCTATATGAACCTGAGCGGCAAGGCGGTGAAGTATTGGCTGCAACAAGAGAAGATCCCTATCGAGAACTTATTGGTCGTCAATGATGATATTGCCCTGCCTTTGGGTACGTTGCGCCTTCGCAAACAGGGTGCCGATGGGGGCCATAACGGCTTGACCGACATCATTGAGAAGCTGGGTACTAATGTGTTTTGTCGCCTGCGTTTTGGATTGGGCGATGACTTTCCGCGCGGTCGTCAGATTGATTTTGTGCTGGGACAATGGAAGCCCTCAGAAGAGCCCATTGTCGACGAAAAGGTGGACCAAGCCGTGGAAATCATCAAAAGTTTCGTCACGCAGGGGCCGGACAGGACAATGAACCAATTTAATAAAAAGTGAACAATCAGTTCCTTTTTTTATAGAAAAGTGGTGCGTAATTCAAAAAGTGTGTATTTTTGCAAAAAAAGAATACCATGTTTGAAACAGCCAATTTAAATATTGATGGTCAAACGCTTAACCGAGCTTATCTTTATGCGCAAGCGCATGATATGGATTTGTCGGCAGTGATTGAAGCGTTCCTGATGCAGTTTGCAATGGGGAAAATCCAGGATGTGCGCAATATGCTTATTTCCAAGGAGGTAATGGAATTAGCAGGAAGTATCCCTGCAACAGGAGCGTCTGATGATTGGAAAGCGGAAAAAGAAGCCTATCTCACCGAAAAATATTGCCAATGAAGTTGTTTATAGATACCAACATTGTCCTTGACCTGCTTCAATACCGCATGCCTTGGATTCATGATACCTTGGTTTTGTTTCAACTGGCAAAGGATAAAAGAATTGAATTGATTGTTTCTGATTTAACCTTTGTTAATGTGGCATATATTGCAGGGAAGAATGTTGATAAGAAGAAAATGAACGAAACACTTATTGGGTTAAAGAAACTTCTCACGATAGTTCCAATTGGTGATGCTTGCATTGAGCAAGCATTGTACGGCGATTATGCTGATTTTGAGGATGCTGTACAATGTTTTGCTGCCAAGCGAGAACAAGTTGATTACATCATTTCGCGTGATGAGAAAGGGTTTAAAATGTCGGAGATACCTGTGATGAGTGTTACAGAGTTTTTGGATGGTTTTGTCCTATAATATATCGTTCTAACATTATTATTCTCTATTTTCCTCCGCCTCCTTCGCCTTCTTTTCTTTCAATGACCCTTCAAAAATGTCGAATCTCACGAAACGGCATTCCAATGGTCCGTTCCAAATCGGGATTTTGGCCGTGGGCTTCAGCCCAACATGGCGCAACGCCACTGCGTCGTCGGTGATGAGCCAGCATTGGAAGCCTTGGAAGTTGTGCTTCAGCGTGTGGCCGATTTCCTCATAGAGTTCGTCGATGTCGTCTTCCTCCAGACGGTCGCCGTAAGGTGGGTTGATGATGACGATGCCTCCGCCTTCGGGTGGGGTGAGGTCGTGCATGTCCTTTTTCATCAGGTGGATGTCGTGCTGCAAGTGGGCATAATTAATGTTGCCCTCGGCGATGGCTACGGCCTTCGGCGAGCGGTCGGAAGCCCAGATTTCGTAGTCGAAATCACAAATCTTTTCATCGGCTTCCTCACGGATGCGTTGCCACAGTTCAGCATCGTAGTCGTCCCATTTCATGAAGCCCCAGTCTTTGCGGTAATAGCCCGGTGGAATCTTCATCGCGTACATCGCCGCCTCGATGGGCAGGGTGCCCGAGCCGCACATGCAATCAAGGAAGTTGCAATCGGCTTTCCAGCCCGAGAGTTGGATGAGGCCTGCAGCCAACACCTCGTTCATGGGGGCCTTGTCGACCTGCTTGCGGTAGCCACGATGGTGTAGACTCTCGCCAGAACTGTCGAAGAGGAGTGTCACCTTGTCCTCGCGGATGTGCAAGTTGATGCGCAGGTCGGGGTTTAAGGTGTTGATGCTGGGACGGATGCCATAGACGTCGCGGAACTGGTCGACGATGGCGTCTTTCATCTTGAGGCTGGCATACTGCGAATGGGTGAAGAAACGGCCACTCGTCACCGCGTCGATGCAGAAGGTTTGGTCGGTGCGGATGAGCTCAAACCAATTGATTTCCTGCACTTTCTTGTAGAGTTCCTCAGGGGTTTTGGCAAAGAAGTTTTTGAACGGTTTCAACACCTTGAGGGCGGTTCGCACCTCGTAATTAATGCGGTACATCAGTTCCTTATTGCCTTCGCAAAGCACGGCACGGTGCATGCAGCGCACGTTTTTGGCTCCCAAAGCCTTGATTTCTCTGGCCAGCACCTCTTCGAGTCCGGCAGCGGTTTTGGTTATTAATTGATATTGGTCTTCCATGAGGGTCAAATTTGGCGCAAAGATAAAGTTTTTTTTGTTTAGTAGGCTTTCGGAAAGCATGTCATTCCTACGTTGGTCGGTGCGTTGGCGGGAATCTATGCTTTCCGAGAGCAGCTCATTGGTTCTCCCGACCTCCAATAGATTCCCGCCCGCCCACTACCTCCGTTGGAATGACATCGAAGGTCGGGAGAACCTTTAGAAAAATCAAAGTACATTCCCCTATGTAACCATTTTTTCCCTATCTTTGCAAATTCAAAGCAAGTTTATTCTTTGATAATATTTTGAATTACAATAATTTAATAAATCGATCAATGAAGAAAGTATTAGGAATCATCGCGATGGCCATCATGGTTTCGGTGGGTCGCGTGTATGCCGATGAAGGCATGTGGCTCCCGATGTTTGTCGAGCGCCTGAACTATGTTGACATGCAGAAGATGGGGCTGCAACTGACCCCTGAAGAGCTTTACAGCATCAACCACAGCAGTCTGAAGGACGCTATCGTGGGCTTGGGCAGCGATGCCATGCCGAGCATGTTTTTCTGCACTGGTGAAATCGTGAGCGAACACGGCTTGCTGTTCACCAACCACCACTGCGGCTATGGTGCCATCCAAAAGCTCAGCTCTGATGAGCACGACTACCTCCGCGACGGCTTCTGGGCCAAGAACTATGGCGAAGAATTGCCCGCTCCCGACATGACCGCCAGCTTCCTCGTTCGCATGGAAGATGTGACCAAGGACGTCCTTGGTGTGGTCACCGACGACATGGACTATGAAGAACAGGTGAGCGCCAAGCGTGCCAAGATGAAGGAGTTGGAAGCCGCTGCCTCCGAGAATGGCAAGTATTATCCCATGGTGAAGAGCTTCTATGAAGGCAACGAATACTACATGTTTGTCTATCAAGTGTTCCCCGATGTGCGTCTCGTGGGCGTGGCCAATGCTTCGATTGGTAAGTTCGGTGGTGACACCGACAACTGGATGTGGCCCCGTCATACTGGCGACTTCAGCATCTTCCGCGTCTATGCTGATAAGGATGGTAACCCTGCCGCTTACAGCAAGGACAATGTGCCGTTGACCCCCAAGCACCACCTGCCCATCAGCCTTGATGGCGTGCAGAAGGACGACTTCACCATGATTTGGGGTTTCCCCGGCAGCACCGAGCGTTATATGTCGAGCTACGGCATCGACTACAACGTGGATACCTTCTATCCCGCCATCATCGACATCTTCGGCAAGCAACTCGAAGTAATGGAAGAATACATGAAAGTGGACGAGCACATCAACCTGATGTATGCCGACAACCACGCTGGCTTGGCCAACACTTGGAAGAACTTTATCGGCCAGTGCAAGATGCTCCGCAAGAACAAGGTGAGCGAAACCAAGGTGGCCTTGGAGAAGGACTTCACTAATTGGGTGAACAAGAACAACAAGACAGAATACAAGAACGCCCTGCCGAACCTGAAAGAAGCTTATAAGAACATGGGCGAAGTGGCCAAGTACATCTATTATCCTAACTTCGTGGCTCAGGCTGGTCCTGCTGGCATCGCCGCCCAGTTTGCCTCTTACTATCAGGCTTATCTTGAAAAGGATAAGGATTCACAGGAGATGTCGCTGATGATGCTCCAAGCTATGAATGTCGACGACCTCTTCGCCGAGACGGACCAACAGGTTGAAAAGAAGACCTTCGCAGAGATGCTGAAGACCTACAAGGCCGCTTTCAAGGGTGAAGAACTGCCCGAAATCTACAACATCATCGACAAGAAGTTCAAGGGCGACATTGACGCTTTTGCTGACGACGTGTATGCTAATTCCATCTTCGGCAATGCCGAAAACATCAAGGCTTTCATTGCCAAGCCCAACCCCAAGAAGATTGGAAAGGACTATGCCTATATCATGAACACTTCGATGATGGAAGTTCTCATTGATCACATGGCTGAATACCGCAGTGCCATGGCCGCCGTGAGCGAAAACGACCATGTCTTCGTGAAAGGTCTGCGCGAATATTACGCTGCCACCCAACCCGGCAAGAGCCTCTATCCCGATGCCAACTCGACCATGCGTATGAGCTATGGCTCGGTGCAGGACTACATGCCCGCCGACGCCGTGCATTACGACTATGTGTGCACCGCCAATGGTATCCTCGAAAAGTACATCCCTGGTGACTTCGAGTTTGACGCCCCCAAGCGCCTCATCGACCTCATCGAGAAGAGGGATTTCGGTGCCTACGCCGACGACAATGGCGAACTCATCGTTTGCTTCCTTTCGACCAACGACATCACTGGTGGTAACTCCGGTAGCCCCATCATGAACGGCAAGGGAGAACTCATCGGTTTGGCCTTCGACGGCAACTGGGAAGCCATGAGCGGCGACGTCAACTTTGAGCCCAAACTGCAGCGCACCATCAATGTCGACGTGCGTTATGTGCTCTTTATCATCGACAAGTACGCCGGTGCCACCAACCTCATCGACGAACTCGATATTCGCCGTGGCGAACCCAAGCCGCTGCGCGTGGAAGAAGAGAAAATCTAACATAGGTCTATTATTTGTGGAAAGGCAGGGGCTTTTGTGGCCTATGCCTTTCTTTTTTGGGGTGAAGATGATAGACAATGGTAGGAAATGCTGGTTTGCAATAGTTTGATTTTTAACAACTTGTTGTTTTGGATACATAGACAAAGCCTTTTCTTCGTATGGTGTGGCGTTTTATTGCGTATTTTTGCACGAAAAATCAATTCAAAATGAAAAAATGCCTTTGGCTCATAGGATTTGTTTTGTTTGCCGCGTTTTTTGCGAAGGCACAAAACGACACGGTCATCTTTTCTGTCCCAGGCGGCTTTTATGAGGATGTGTTCCAATTGGAATTGTACAATTATTATCCGCAGAACCATATCCGCTATACCACCAATGGCAATCGGCCAACGGCGCAGTCGCCGCTGTATGAAGAGCCTTTGCTGTTGGATTCCACTAAATATTCACAATCAAACATTTACACCATCATCAATTGTCCCGAAACCGAGTTCTATCTTCCCGATTCGGTGCAGCATTGCATCGTGATTCGCGCTGCGGTGTTCGATGAAAACGACAGTTGTATAAGTGCGGTGAAAACCAACAGCTACTTCATTCGCTCTTTGGGTTGCGACACGCATGGCCTGCCTGCCGTCTCACTTTGTGCCGATTCGTTGGATTTGTTTGATTATGAAACGGGTATTTTTGTTCCTGGTGTGAATTACGACTCGTTGGATCCTTATTTTACTGGTAATTATTTCATGAGGGGGGACGAATGGGAACGATGGAGCAATTTCGAATTCTACGAAAGGGATAATACTGGGGTCAACCAACAGGTGGGATTAAGGACGCACGGTAAGCAGTCGAGATGGCGTGGGCAGAAGGGACTGAAAATTTATGCTCGTGAGGAATATGGGAAAAAGCGTCTTAAGCATAAGTTTTTTGAAACTTTGCCACTTAATAATTTCAAACATCTCTGTTTGAAGCCTTATGGTGCCGCTTGGAACGGTTCGGGGTGCAAGGACTACATTTGTAGCCGCATAGCCCAACATCTTAATGTGGAGTCGCAGGCCTCAAGGCCGACAGCGTTGTTCCTTAATGGCGAGTATTGGGGCATCTATTATGTGGCCGAAAAGACTGATGAGCGCTTTTTGGAAGACCATCTGGGTGTCGACATCGAAGCGGTAAATCTTATCAATATTTGGAATGAATTGGAATGTGGCAACTCCGATAATTTCTATGCTTTGCGCACTTGGATGGAAACTGCCGACCTATCCGATGAGGAACAATACGCCTATGCTGAAGCGCATATCGACATTGCAAATTTCATAGACTATTATGTTATGGAGCTATTCTCCGCCAACCTTGACTGGCCCGCCTACAATGTGAGGATGTGGCAGCTTGGTGACGGTAAATGGAGATGGATTTTTTATGATGGCGATGCCTGTCTTGAAGCGCAGTCATTCGATGTCTTTGCCAATGCGACTTACGATGGCGATGAAGGTTATCCTTCCAGCAAAAGGGCGACGCTGTTCTTCAGGAGGTTGTTGGAAAACAATCACTTTAAGGAACAATTTGCAAACCGATTCAACCAATTGGCTTCTACGGTATTTTCGTATCAGAATACCAAACCTTATTTTGAATACATCAAGCAGACACTTATGTATGAAGTGCCTAACCAGATAGAGCGGTTCCATTCGCCCAGTAGCTATTCTACATGGGAATGGTATTGCATGGCAGTGATAGACAATTTTTTAAGCGAAAGACCTACGGCAATCATAGAGGAATTGGGTGTTTTTCTTTCCGTGTTTGAAGAGCAAATCCTCGATTTCATGTGTTACCCCAATCCTTTCTCGGATGAGATTCATGCTTGCATCGATTCCGAACGACTTGTGGCCGATGAAATCAGCATCTACGACCTGTTGGGCAGGAAGGTTTTCGCTATGCCCTGCCAGTTTGACAATGCCAATCCTACCATCACCTTCAATCCACATCTGAAGGCAGGAGTCTATGTCCTCAGAATCGGCGAACTGACCCAGAGAATCGTGAGATATTAGACAATTTTTGTTTTTATGTAGAAAAAATTATTACCTTTGCATAATTATTTTTGCATAAAACAATGATAAACCCATTTGTAACAAAAGGTTATGTTTCGGCTAAGTATTTCTGCGACAGGGAGAAAGAAAGCCAAAAGTTACTCCAAGAGCTGGAAAACGGGAATGATGTGGCTTTGGTCGCAACCCGAAAAATCGGCAAGTCGGGACTGATTTCCCATTGTTTTGACACTTTCGGTCTTGAAAAAGACTATAATCTGTTTATTGTTGATTTTTACGCGACGGGCACTTTGCGCGAAATGGTGTTTATGATGAGCCGTTCCATCGTGAATGCCTTGGCGCCGAAAGGAACGGTGTGGCTGCAACGGTTTAGTGCAGCGGTGCGCTCGCTGTCGTTGGTGATGACAACGGATTTGGCTGGTGTACCGAAACTCAATCTGCAGTTGGGGGAGTTGCGCGAACCTTATATCACTTTGGAAGAGATTTTTGACTACCTTGAACACTCGGAAAAACCGAATATTGTGGCAATTGACGAGTTTCAGCAGATTGCCAAATATCCTGAAAAGAATGTGGAAGCCTTGTTGAGAACCTACATACAGAATTGCCACAACACCAAGTTTATCTTTGCCGGTAGTCAGCACCACATGATGGGCGAGTTATTTACCAGCGCGTCGCATCCTTTCTACCAAAGTGCTTCAGTTATGCATCTGGGACCAATTGACAAGGAAAAATACCGCGAGTTTGCCTGTGTTTTGTTTGCAGAAGCAAACAAAACATTGAATGTCAATGTGATAGATGAGTTATACAATCGTTTTGATGGTATTACTTGGTATATGCAAAAAACACTAAATGTCATGTTTAGGCTACAGACCGAGAACCAAGAATATGGCTTAGACGAAATGGAGGAAGCTATCCAAAGTATTATCGAATCGAATGATTTCACATACGCCGAAAAGATGTTTCAACTGCCTGAAAAGCAGAAGGAACTGCTGCTGGCTATCAATCGTGAGGGCAAGGCTTCAAAAATCACTTCGGTTAATTTCGTTAAACGACACAAAATCTATTCGACGAGCACCGTGCAATCGGCTTGCAATAGCTTGTTGGACAAGGAATTTATTACTGAAGAGCAGGGCGTTTATACTGTTTATGACAAGTTTTTCGATATTTGGTTAAGAGAAAACTATTGATGCTATGGAAAAAAGCAACAAGAAATACTGGTGGCTCTTGCTTTTACTGGGCTTTATCCTGTTGAAAACAAACTATTTCCGTCCGATGTCGAACTTCGGACGCAACAAGACCGTCACCCTCGACATGGACATGGACAATGCCGTTTTGGAAGGCATCACCTTGCCTTCGGTCAAGCAAACCAAAGATGGCTCGGGGATGTTTGAGTTCCGCTTTTTCACCCTGTTGAGGAAGTATAAATACTATAAGATTTATTACCAGAACGAAAGTTACAAGTTTGCTGATACCTTGCCACTTGCCAACGAGAATTTCTACGGTAGCTGGGAGGACGTGAGCATCGGATTCAAGCCCATTGAGCACCACCGCACGAAAGACGCTTTCCGTATTGTAGGAAATCCGCGCGACGAAAAGCAATACTATGGCGCCGACCTCTCTGAAAACAGTTTCAGTCCCGAGCATATTCAACAAGTCATCAACTCCATTCACAACGTGCCTGAATGGTACAACAGCATAGTGGAGAAGGCGGAGAAAAATGGCTGCAGCGTGGACGAGCAACTTTATCTGGATGCCCTCTGGGTCATCAGTGATAGCAGGAACAATGGTGACGTGAACCACCGTTGGAAACGCAATCCGCGCGTGGGTGAATACAGCTTTATCTTGGTGCTCTGCAAGGAGGAAGGCTTAAAAGAAATCCCTGATTATGTGCAGCATATTGGGCAGACTGACGAAAACGGCCAGTTTGTGAACCCTTACGGCTGGTTTGAGACGCATCCCTCGAAAAACATCAAGGTCATCCGCTCTAAGCGCAAGCTGAAGACGCGGGCCGTCATTGCCGTCGACAAGGGCGTGTTTATTGACGAGTCGAAGGTGAACAATATTGGTTATCATTTGGATACCACCAATTGCCACTGCGGCACCGACGACTCGTTATATCGCAGTGCCTTGTACGAGCAGTTTTTCAGTTCCATCAGCAAGCAATACACCTTGCGCAACATCCCTGTCATTCAAGATGTGGTGGGCGAAAATCCTTATACCCGTGAACAGTACGAAGCCAACCGCAACCGTTTCGACAGCACAGAACTGCAGATGAACTGGCCTGTGACGAGCCAAACGCCTTGCCAGACGGTCCGCCTTGCCGACGACGGCAGCTATATCAGCCTCATCAACCCAGGCAATGACGACCTAAGCAATTTACACAAGGAATCGACGGGCATCCGTACCCGCGTGGGCTTCACCTACGGCAAGTTCCGTGGCAAAATCAAGTTTCCCGTGATGCTCAACGACGAGAACATTTGGAATGGCTTGACGTATGCTTTCTGGTTGATTTACAGTGATAACCACGCTTGGAACAACCGCCGCCACGACGAGGCCGAAGGCGGTTATGTGGACAAGAACGATGACTCGGAAAATCCTGTGCGCCGACCCGACTATCATTATTCCGAAATCGATATTGAGATTGTAAAGGCCTCGCGTTTTTGGCCGAGAGACTATTATGGTAAGCGTGCCGACAGCATCTGTGTGGAGCAAGACGAGACCTTGAACGACGACGTGATGTATTGCTGCACCAACTGGGACTTGGCCGTGCCTTCGCCAAAGTATTTCTCGTGGGGCATCGACAGCATCCCTTACGATAAGGAACACAAATATGAGACCTTGCGCTGGTACAAGCTCTACAAGGCCCTCACCGAGCGTGCCCCGATGAGTAACAAAGCCTTTAAGGAACCCTATTATTACTACGAAATCGAATGGAAGCCGACCGAAATCATCTGGCGTCTCGGTCCCAGCCCCGACGAGATGCGGGTGATGGGCTACATGAACAATGAGTATACCTCAATTCCAAACAACCAGATGAAGGCCATCGTCACTCAGGAATACCATTACAGCGAATGGTGGCCGCCCATCGTCTGGGAGCAGGGGTTGATTCCTTACAATAAGACGGATATTGAAGGTAAGGTTTACGAGATTGTTGTGGAATAAGTAAAGGGTCCCTGAGCCCGTCGAAGGGCCCGTTTTTACGTTAGGGTCAGCCCTTCGACGAGCTCAGGGACCTTAAATCAAAACAGTTCTCAAGTATTTATCTTACAAATCCTTTCGGTTCAATGTCCATTCGATAAGTGTATTCGGCGTTGTCCCACAGCGACTGCTCTACGGTGATGCCCTTTTCGTCGGCCTGTCGCGTGACACTCTCCAACCATTCGTTCGATTCCTTGATGCGCTGGATATTTTTCCCGATTTCCGTGTTGCGATAGACAAGGTAAAGGCTGTCAGCAGCATCGTATTGCTCCGTTGGCTTGTAGCGGAACACGTTGTCGTAGTCGCTCAGGTAGCGTTCGATGAAGCCGTAAGGCCAAAGGTGGTTGGTGGCTTCGGTGCAGACCAAGAGAACGAAGTCTTGGTTTTCGATTTCTTGCTTGTAATCAATGGATTCCACGTTTTGGATGGGTGTGCGTTCGGGATAGATGGTCTTGTTGTAGAACCAGAAGCCGCCGTCAGAGAAGAGGTTTTGCGGTAGGGCGACATTCCATGCCCAAACGGTCCACCAATAAGAATCGGAGATGGCCAACACTTTGGGCTTGTAGCCCTCGGTGAAGCTAAACTGTGGCTGGTCGATGGTGTTGTGCCTCATCGGGAACATGAGGTTCATCATGCGATAGAGGTCGTCGTCTTGGTCCATCAGGTAGGTGGAGTCGAAACCTGTTATCTCGAAATGCGCTTGCGTCCGTTGTGTCCTGCTCTCCATAAACCGCACCAAGGAATCTACGGCTTGGGAGGCGGCATAAACGGTCCAATGGGCACTTAGGTTGCAGTAGATGGGATGAACTTCCGTGCCTTTTCGCTCGCAGAACCAGCGGTTGAAGTCAATCATCTCCACGCCTTGTCCGGCAAAGGCTTTCAGATACTCTTGGTAGTTGTTGGTCTCTTGGCGTTTGGCGATGTATTTTTCGGGGATGAGTTCTGGATAATAGGAGGCCTTGCCCAACACGAAGACCGGCAACAATGTGGTGCCTTTGGCGTGCAGCATGTCTTGGATGAGTTTCAGTTGTCGTGCGTTCTTGTTGATGGCTTCGTTTCCCAAATAGGTCTCGCCCGTGTAGCTGATGACATACGACTCCTCGAAGAAAGTTTTGTCATCCTTGCCTTTCACGACGAATTGGTTGGTGGTTTGTCCGAATAGGCTGTGTCTGAATTGGTTATAAAGGCGGATATGCCATTCGCGGAAACCGAAGTTCTCGCGGCTGTATTGTTCGGCATCACGCTGGAAGGCACCCGAAGCGAAGCTTTGTAACGTCAGTTGAGGACATTCTGTCTTGAAAGTGACGCCCCCCAAGGGTTTCAGCTTGAATAGATGCCATTTCTCCTGCGCGAAGCTCAGCACAAAACCAATCATCGTAAGTAAGCATAATATGGAGCAAATACGGTTTTTCATTCTGCAAAAATAGTGATTTACGGGTTGACTTGTGGTATCGTGTCGGTTTCAGGGAGTTTTATCTTGCCTTCGCGGATTTGCTGATCCACTGTGTATGTGGCATGAAGGGTTACGGCTTCTTCGATGGTGATGCCTTTTTGTTCAGCATCGGCCTTCACTGCATCATACCATTCCTTGTAGTTTCTGATTTGCTGCTCCGTTTGCCGGATGAGGATTTCACGGTATTCTGCGGCGCTTACGTTCTTGTTTCGCAGTGACGGAAGCCCTTGCATGACGTGTTTTGTCTCAGAGTCAATCGCTTGTTGCAATGAAATGCCTTCCAAAGCCATCTGACTCGAAACGGCCAACATCCATTGCGGGTCGTGCTTGATTTGGCGGCGTATTTCGCGCTTCTTCCAATAAACATCGTCCAACAATTTGGGATTACGTGCCGCGGGAATGTCCTCGCCAGCGATTTCTGGGAAATAGGCTTCGGGGTTTTTCCGCAGCAGGTTGAGTGTATAGCTATCTAACTTGATTCTATATAGCGAGTCGGGATAGTTCCAAGCGATGGTGTTGCGGGCATTTTGGTCGTGGACGAGGCTGTCGATGAGCTGATCCTGTCGCTGGCGGAAACGCTCGTCTCCGATGCATAGCTGGATGATGGCATCTTCGGCAAAGCCTTCGGTGGCGCGGTACATCTGGCTGCTGCTTGAGAACCAAACAATATAGTCGGCGTCAAGGAGGTAATCGAGGCGGTTGAGCATGTTGACACTATCGATGATTTTGTCGACATCCTGATAGGCGACGCGGTTGTAATACCAGAACTGGAAGTCGGAAAATACCTCTTTGGGTGGGATATAGGCCATTGTTCTCAGCAGGAACGAGTTACCAATGAACAGGGCTGAGGGCTTGACCGTCGTGGAATCGGAAGTCAGCCAGTAATCTCGTTCCTTGTAGTCGAATTTCGGATTGAATTTGATGGGTCGAATAAGGTTAAGCTCGCCTTCGAGGTCGCGGTTTTGGTCATCGCCGATGCGGCAGGTGTTGTGCCATTCGTTGCCGTATTCGATTTTGGGCAGACGGATGTTGCGTTGTGTCTCCATGAAGCGCAGCAGTGAGTCGGTGGCATAAACGCAGGAGAAGTTCCAATGGTCGCCCGTCGGCGGGAACAGGTAGAACGAGCAAGTGTCCTTCATCCGCAGGAAGTATTCGTTCATGTCGAAACAAGGCATGTTCGTCTCAGCAAAACGTTTGATGAAGTAATCCTTTGCGCTGAGCGAATTGGTGTCGTGCTCGCGTCGTGGCAAGTATTCGGGATAGATAATACTCTTGCTCGGAGCGATGAAGGTCAGCAGGGTGACGCCATACTCGTCCAAGATGCCTTTCACCTTGTTCATCAGGCGCACTTCCTGCTCATAGCCTTTTCGTGCAGCTTCGGCATCGGGATACCAATGGTACATCTCGGTGCCGTAGTAGTCTTCGATGTTGTGACCGTAGTAGAGCCATCTTTCCTTGCCCGAATAGATGTAGCTCACGTATTCTTTCCCGAAAAAGTCCCAGCAATATTGGTGATAGAGTCTTATGATAGGCTCGCGGAAACCGTAGTTGTTGGTGATGTATTTTTCAAGGCTTTGTTGGAAATAGCCGTTTTTGTACCACTCCCAGCGAAACTTGGGCTTGTTTGGTTTGAGGAAATAACCCGTCAGTTCCTTGGTCTTGAAAGGCTTGAAGTGTTCCTGTATCATGAACGAGAACAGGAAGACCATCAGGAGGCCAAAGAGGATGCCATATAACCAGTTTCCTTTGTTTTTCATGACGCTCTTTTTGGTCTTTTGATTTTCAGTTTCTGGCAGTCAAGCCAATACCTGGCATTCCCAGTAAGGCTTTCTTCAATAGTGATGTCACGTTCTTCGGCTTGTTTCACGACACCCTCATACCATTTGGGGTCGTCTTGGATCATCTTGATGACGGTCTCCATGGCTTCCTCTTCGTTGAAATAGCCTTTGTCGAGCAGTTCTTGTGCCGTCCTTGGGAATTCAAACATGTAGTCATACAACATGGGGGCTGTGAATACAGCCATTACGATGTCGGCTTCTTGCAAGACAACCACAGCATCGAATTCTTCTTTGAGGCGTCTCCAATTGAAGCGTGGCCTTGAGGAGTGGATGTCGCGGTTGTAGGCCCACCAGTCCCAGTTGTTAAAGGCTTTCCCGAAAGAGGAAAAGACGAGTTGGTTGGCATAGCTGTCGCCGATAACGAGCAGGTTGGGGTGGTCCGCGTCTATCGTGTCTTTCAAGGTGCAGACGGGATTGGGCAAGGCTGGTTTGTGCAAAGGGAAGAGCAGGTTCATTGCCTCTTCCAGTTCGCCGTCTTGGACAGAATAGTCAGTGGTGACATTTTCATCGAGATAGTCAATGGATGGCAAATGGTAGCCCGTCAATTCCTCCAGTTTTCTGAAAAGGGAGTCGCTGACCATTGGAATGGTCGATTGGGCCCAGTGGGTACCCGTACGCGAGTAGAGGGGATATGTTATGGTGTCCTTGAGGGCCTTAAAATAGTTATAAAAATCGACATGGGGGATGTCGTTTTCCTTGAACAATTCAATGTAGTATTCCTCCAAGGAGAAGTCTGAAATCTGTTCCTGATAGCGTTGTGGCATTTTCTCGGGATAGACTGCCGTTTTGGTAGGTGCGAAGACGAAAAGGAAATCGATGTCGAATTGCTTGAGTGTGTCAATGAGCCGCATGGTTTCCTGCACGTTCTTTCTCGCGTCGGCTTTGGCATCTTCTATGCTGGGGTAGTAATCCCAAAGCGTTTGTCCAGTGATTTCGTCCAAATACATATAGGTGAAAAGCTCGTGGTCGTTGCCTTCAGCGATATTGTCGTTGTTGATTTTCCTGAGAATGGAGTAGGAGTATTGGTTGTAGACCCTGATGAAGAACTCACGGAAACCAAAATTCTCGCTAATGTAATGCTCTATGTCATTTTGGTAGTCTCCCGATGCAAAAGAAGCCCTGGTTAGCTCAGGCTTATCCGTGGTAGTGGTATACCCGTTCAAAGGTTTGATGTTGAAGGGTCTCCATTGCATTTGCACAAACATCAGGACGAACCCTAACATCGTGAGCAGGCATAATATGGAACAAACACGGTTTTTCATCAGAACCTAAAGTAAATGAATGGACTGAAACCGCTGGCGTTCAACGCGCCAAGGCAGAAAATGAAAGCAAAAATGCTGACCACAAATGCAATGATATGCTGGCGCTTGTTGTATTCGGTAAAGTAGACCTTGTCCTGCACCTTGAGGCCGAGCTTCGAGAGGGTGAAGAACGAGAAGAAGGCCGCTACGAGCATGGTGACATAGAGGTGCGGGTTGTCGCCAAAGTGGAACGGTGCAAAGTCGAAGGCGAAGAGGCGTTTGATGAAGAGCCACGACAGGTCGATGCGCTCGATGCGGAAGAAGCAGCGCGTCAACACGATGATGAGGAAGGTGAAAAACACACTCGGGATGCGTCCCAACCGTTCATTGAATTTCTTCAAAAATAGTTTGTCGGCGCAGATGAAGATGCCTTGCAAAGCACCATAAACCACGAAGTTCCACGCCGCACCGTGCCACAAACCGCTGATGAGGAAGCAGAACCACAGGTTGAAGTATTTTCTCGCTTCGGTCTTCACGCGGCTACCGCCCAAAGGGAAGTAAAGGTAGTTCTTGATGAACACGCTGAAGGTTTGGTGCCAACGACGCCAAAACTCTGAAATGGTTGTGGAGACGTACGGGTTGTCGAAGTTTTCGGGGAACTTGAAGCCCATCATGCGACCTAAGCCGATGGCCATGTCGGAATAACCGGCAAAGTCGAAATAGATTTGGAAGGTGAAGGCGAAGATGGCAATCCAGGCGGTGGTCGAGTCGATGGTGGCAATTTTTGTAGCGATGTCAGCAAGTTGCTCGGCTGTCAGCACATCGTAGTTTGAGGGACCTAAAACCTGGTCGACTTGAAAGCCAATGACATCGGCAATCAGCACTTTCTTTGCCAAGCCGATGACAAAGCGGTAAAAACCATGCAAACGGTCAGTATAAAGCGACTCGCGGTTGCGGATTTGGTCAGCAATGTCGCAGTAGCGCACGATGGGGCCTGCAATGAGCTGCGGAAACATGACGATGTAGAGCATGTAGTCGCTCAGCCGTTTCATCGGTGCATTGACGCCACGGTAGGTGTCCAAGGTGTAAGTCACACTTTGGAATGAGAAGAACGAGATGCCGATGGGTAGCAGAATCTTAGTCCATTGTAACGGCTGGCCTCCAAACCAACCCAACACAGCATTCAAGTTGTTCATCGTGAAGTTGCCGTACTTGAAGTAGAACAGCAACCCGATGCTGATGGCCACGCTGATGCCGCAGAGTAGTTTCTTCACCCTTGGCTTCTCCGTCTTGTTCATCCATCGCACCAAGTAGAAGTTGGCGATGACCGACACGATGAGGTGAATGATGAACTCAGGCGCGCCGTAGGCGTAAAAGACGAGTGAGGCCAACAGCAGGAAGTAGTTGCGGACTTTCCTCGGCAGGATGAAATACACCAGAAAGAAAACCGGCATGAAGTAGAGGAGGAATACGTTACTGCTGAAGACCATATCAGTTGTTTGGTTTAAGTTGCAAAATTAGTAAATATTTCAATTAAAAAGTAGGAGGCATGGGAATAACGGCATCGGGGTCGTCGATGAGGCGACAATGGTCTAGACCGTATTTTTCCCGTGTGATCCAAATGGCATCGTCTTCGATGGCTTTGTCAAGGGGTTTGTTTTGTTTGATGGCTTTTTCGCGGATGCTTGCCATCAGATTCTCGTAGTTGGGGATTCTTTGTATGCGTTGCCTGACTTCTTCTTGGACTTGGAGAGAAAACAGGATCTCATCTGTTTGGTCTTTGTAGAGCGGTTTGCCCGCATTGATGCGGTCCACCTCGGCATGGAGCATCTGGTCCATTGTTGCGCTGCGCAGGAAAGCCTGCGCCTCCAAAGCGGCCATCCATGCGCTGTCCTTGCGGATGTCCTTGGTGACCTTAGCGTAGGGGATGTTGCTGTTTTGTGAAGTCAGCGTTTCTGCATTAAGTTCAGGAATGATTTCCGGGTGGTTGTGCAGGATGGCGATGGCCTCTTGCAGGAGGAGGGTGTCTGTAGAGACGCGATTTATCGCGTCTCTATGGAGCGTATCGGAAATAAAATTGATGTATTCCTTTCTAATGCTGTCATCAACGCCCAGTGTAAGGATGGCAGAATTGGCGAAGCCATTGGTGCCTTTGTTCAGCTGGTTGCCCGTGGTGAACCAAACGATGTAGTCGAAATCCAGTAGTTTTTCCAAAAGGTTGAGGTTTACGACATTGCCGTTTGGTGTCAACGGGTCGCCAGTATAGGCAGTGGAGAAATAATACCAAAACTCCACGTTATCAAATACTTCTCGCATCGGTACTTGATTGGTGATGCCCCACATGAACGAGTTGCCGACAAACAACACCTTGGGCTTGACGCTGTTTTGCTCACGCTCCACCGTGACCTCCGCCGTGGGGCTATAGCCTTGGCGCTTTCGGATAGGCAGCGAGAGGTTGAGCAGTTGCTCCAAGTCATTGTCGGCACCGTGGTTATCGCTTTCGTGTAGTTCGCCAATCTTTAACTTAGGTAGTTCGATGCCTTTCAAGTCACCCATGAAATGGAACAGTGAATCGGCAGCATAGACGGCAGGGAAGACCCAATGCCCTCCCGTTTGTGGAATCAAGGGATAGCTGACAGTGTCTTTCATCTGCTGGAACCAGCCAGTCATGTCGATGCAAGGGAAACCGGTCGCTTCAAATTTTTCCAAAAAATAGTCGCAGGCGTTGAAAGTGGTAGTATCACGTTCGCTGTCAGGGAGATATTCAGGATAAAGGAAGCTCTTTTCGGGTGCAATGAAGGCCAATAGCTCCACGTCGTTTTCCTTGAGGATGGCACGCACGCGGTTCATGTATCTGATTTCGAGGTCGAAGTTGTGTTTGGCCTCTTTGACCGACGGCTGCCAGCGCAATAGTTCGGTGCCAAAGTAGTCGCTGACGCTTTCAGGTGTGTAGAGCCAACCTCGTTTGCCAGCCACTACATCGTGGGCGTAGGTTTTTTTATAGAAATCCCAAAGATATTGGTTGTAAAGCCTGATGACGGGTTCGCGGAAGCCAAAATGCTCGCCCACGTAAGCCTCTTCTTGCTTGGCATAATCGCCTGAACGATAAGACTCAAGCTCAAAATTAGGCTTCTCCGTTTCGATGGTCACGCCGTTCAAAGGCTTCAATGGGATGTGCAAGACATGGGCTTGCAGCATAGGCAGGAAGAGCAGCACCATCAAGATGGTGAACAGGACGATGTCGTATGTTGTCTTCCTTTTCAAGTCTCTATTTTTAAACCTCCTACCTCAAAACCTCCTACCTCAGAATCTAAAATAAATGAACGGACTAAAGCTCGTAGCATTGAGTGCAGCCACGCAGAAGATGAACATGATGGCAGCTACAATCCATACCCAGATGTGCTGGCGGTCGCTGTAGTCGGTGTAGTAGACCTTCTGTTCCAACTTCTTGCCCCATCCCGACAGGGTGAGGAAGGAGAAGAGGGCAGCGATGACCATGGTGGTATACACCATCGCGTTACCCTCGAAGACAAAGCCGCTGAAGTCGAAGGCGAACATGCGGGTGACAAAGGTCCAGGCCATATTGAGGTTCTCGATGCGGAAGAACACCCAGATGACGCAAACCGTGATGAAGGTGAGGATGACCGACGGCACCGTGCCGATTTTCTTCATCACCTTACCGAGGAAGAGCTTGTCGAGGCAGATGAAGAAGCCGTGCAACGCACCCCAGATGACGAAGTTCCAAGAGGCACCGTGCCACAAACCGCTCAGCAGGAAGCACAGCCAGAGGTTGAGGTACATGCGACCCGTGCCTTTGCGGTTGCCGCCGAGCGGAATGTAGAGGTAGTTCATGATGAAAGCGCCAAGGGTTTTATGCCAACGCCGCCAAAATTCGGTGATGCTGCGTGAAGTGTAAGGATTGTCGAAGTTTTCGGGGAACTTGAAGCCCATGATGCGACCCAAACCGATGGCCATGTCACTGTAACCAGCGAAGTCGAAATAGATTTGGAAGGTGTAGGCCAAGGCCACGAGCCAGGCCGTACCCGTGTCCAACGTGGCGATGCGTGTCATGATGTCGCCCACCTGCGAGGGGTCGAGGGCGGCAGGCCCTAACATCTTGTCGACACACAAGCCGATGACATCGGCGATGAGAATCTTTTTGCTTAATCCGATGACGAAGCGGTAGAAGCCTTGCAGGCGGTCGGCCATGCTCGACTCACGCATGCGAATCTGGTCGGCAACGTCGCAGTAGCGCACGATAGGACCCGCGATGAGTTGCGGGAACATGGTGATATACAGCATGTAGTCGCTCAGTTTCTTCAAAGGCTGGTTGACGCCTCGGTAGGTGTCCAAGGTGTAGGTGACGCTTTGGAACGAGAAGAACGAGATACCGATGGGCAGCATGATGCGTTTCCACGACAGAGGCGCGTGTCCCGTCAGTCCAATCAAGGCATTCAGGTTCTCCATGGTGAAGTTGCCGTATTTGTAGACAAACAGCAACCCGAGCGGTATGGCGATGGAGATGCCGCAAAGCCATTTGCGCTTTCGGGTGTTTTGGGTAGCGCACATCCACTTGACCAAGAAGAAGTTGGCGATGAGGGAGACGACCAGCTGTATGATGAATTCGGGCGCGCCCCAGGCATAGAAGATGAGCGATGCCATCAATAGCACATAGTTGCGCGTCTTCTTTGGCATGAGGAAATACACTAAGAAGAACGCTGGCATGAAATAGAGTAGGAATACGTTACTGCTGAATACCATTTTTATCAGTTTTTAGTTATTAGTTTACAGTTGACAGTTTTTGTTTTTGTTCTAACTTCGCCAACAGAGCCTCACTGAAGCCGTTGCTCATCTTGTAGAGTGCGACGGTGGAGTAGGAGAGCATGACGAAGTCGGCATCGATGACCTCTTGAAGCACATCCAAATCGCTGATTTTATGGGTCACTTTAAGGTCGTCGTCATCGAAATATGCGGTGCTGAAATAATACCAGTAAGGGACGCTTTCAAAAACATCCCATACGGGCGTGAAGTTAAGGATGTTCCAATAGAACGAGTCGCCGATGGTAAGGAGTCTCGGCCGCCAGGCCGTGGTGTCGTAATCATAATAGGCTTCAGCCAGAAAATTGGGAGCCTTTTGCAAAGGCCAGATGAGGTTCATCAGGCTTTCGAGGTCGGCATCGGGCTTCAGGGTTCTTTGGAAGATGCTGCCCGTCGTGAGGTTGACCATGTTGGAGTCGCTCAGGTGTTCCATGTAGCGGATGAGGGTGTCGGCAGAATGGATGGCGGCCAGGTTGCTCCAATGGGTGCCCGTTTGTGGAAACAGCGGGTAACTCACCTTTCCTTTCATCTCCATAAAACATTCCGCAAGATTTATATGGTTCACCCCCAGTTCTTTAAGTCGTTTCGAGTAGAAGTCGAAGGCTGTGATTTTCTTTTCTTTGAAATACTGCGTGTTTTTGGGCATGTGTTCGGGGCAAATCTGTTCTTTGCCGGGAAGCAAGGCGACGAAAAGATGTGTCCCGTAAGGCTCAAGCATTTTTTGGATTTGCAGCAGCCTTTGTGCCTCGGCCTCAAATTGCTTCAATAGGTTGTCAGTGAAGTCTTCACCATTGTAATAGGCACGCCCCTGGTAGTATTCTTCTACAGTAGCCGGCTCAAAAATCCAGTTGTCGTCGGTGATGACGATGCGTTGATCCTCGGCCACCTGTGAATAACGGAACAAAGTCCATTCCGTTTGGTTGTAAAAGCGCGTCAGCGGTTCACGGAAGCCGAAGTTTTGTTGCAGGTAAGCCTCGGTCGAGTCTTGCAAACCACCATCGATGAAGTTGTGCCAAGTCCATTCTGGTCTGGGACTCGAGTCGACAACGCCATTCAGTTCCTTGAACTTGAAAAGCCCCGTTTGTTGCTGTATGGCGAAAGCAAACAGCAACAGGGCGGTCAAGGCGAACAATATGGCTTGGGTGCGGCTATTCATCGTTGTGGCTCTTTTGTTTTAGGATGCGCTCGGCTTTGCTCGACTGTTTGAGCGGAATGCTGTCGGCCAAGGCAGGGAAGCAAACATCGGGGCGGTTTTTGATGAAATAGTAGTTTTCTTTGTTCAAGACCGAGTCCACCGAAAGGCCCTCGATCTCAGCTTTTTTCTCGACGCCGGCCATCCATGCTTTGTCGTTGCGGATGCGTTCCTTCATCTTCAGCTTCAATGATTCTATTTCCTCGTTGTCGTAACACCATTCCATCAGGAAACGCTGTGCAAAACAGTTGCTCAGTTCATATTGCTGTGGCGTACTGTAAGCCAGCATGATGAAATCGGCCTCCGTCACCTTTTCGAGCAGGTCGATGTCGGCGACGTTGCCATCTGGGCCGTCGTAATAGGTGGAGCTGAAATAATACCAATAAGGTGTGCCACCGAAGATTTTCTTGAATGGCGTGTGGTTGAGGATGTTCCAATAAAACGAGTCGCCGATGGTGATGAGTCTTGGCTTTACGGCGGTGGGGTCGTCCACGAGGCGCGTCTTGGCGTAATAGTTTGGCTCGCCTTTTAAAGGTCGCATCAGGTTCAGCCATTCTTCCAAGTCGTTGTCGGGCTCTTTGGTCTTGGCGTATTTCTCGCCAATCGTGAAATTCTGAATGTTGACGTTGCCCCAATGTTCCATATAGCGGATGAGACTGTCGGCCACATGCATGGCGGCTAAGTTGCTCCAATGCGTTCCCGACTGAGGAAACAGCGGGAAGTCGACGGTATCTTTCATCTGTAAGAACCATTCGCCGGCATCGATATAGTGGATGCCCAAGTCTTCGAAACGTTGGTGAAGGAATTCATGGGCCGAGAAGACCTTCTCGTGATGGTAAAGTGTATTTGCGGGGATATGTTCTGGATAGATTAATTCTTTTCCGGGCTCCAGCAACACAAAAAGGTGGATGCCCATGCTGTCGAGGATCTGTTGGGTTTGGGAGAGCATCAAGGCTTCCCTACCAAGGATATTCGCCATCTGCAAGGAGTCGCTGGCGTATTTCCAGGAGTTGCCTTCATAGTATTCTTGTACATAGCCCGATTCGTAGTACCATCCGTCGTCGCTGACGAACACCCAGTTCCTTTCCTTGGCGAAGGTCATCCCGTAGCAATCCCAGATGTATTGGTTGTAGAGGCGTGTCAATGGCTCCCGAAACCCATAGTGCTGTTGCAGGTAAGCCTCGGTTCCGTCCTGAAAGCTGTGGTCTATCCAATGTTGCGCCGTCAGTTGGGGCTTGGGCTGTTCCTCAATAGCACCATATAGCTTCTTGAATTTAAAGAGGCTTGTGGCTTGCTGTATCGGGAAGAGAAACAATACGACAGCGGTGAGCGAAAACAATATGACCTTGACATCGGCTTTCATTCAGATGGAAATAACTTGCAAAAATAGGAAAATATTCCGCATCGTGCCGAAATTGCGTAATTTTGCGGCATGAATACGAAGAAGATAGAACTGCTCTCTCCCGCCAAGGATGCCGAGGTGGGTATGGCTGCCATCAACCATGGCGCTGATGCCGTCTACATTGGCGGACCATCTTTTGGCGCTCGCGAAAAAGCCTCCAACAGCATTGCCGACATCGAACGACTTTGTCGTCATGCAGCCCTCTACGATGCCAAAGTTTATGTCACGCTCAACACCTTATTATATATAGGGGAATTGGAGCGCGCCCGACAGCTGGCCTACGACTGCTGGAATGCCGGCGTCGACGCCCTCATTGTGCAGGACATGCAGCTGCTCCAGCTGGATTTGCCGCCCATTCCGCTTCATGCCAGTACGCAGTGCGACAATCTCACCGTGGAGCGAGTGCAGCAACTCGAAAGCCTTGGTTTCAGCCAGGTCGTCCTTGGTCGTGAGTTAAGTCTAAAACAAATCAAGGAAATCAGGGAAAAGACCACTGTGCCGCTTGAGTTCTTTGTGCATGGTGCCTTGTGCGTCAGCCACAGCGGACGGTGCTACCTCAGCCAATGCATCGGCAACCGCAGCGCAAACCGTGGTGCTTGTGCCCAACCTTGTCGATTGCCATGGGATTTGCTCGACGCCGACGGCAAGGTACTCATAAAAAACCGCCACCTATTGTCGTTGAAAGACCTCAACAACAGCGCGCATCTCGAGGAACTGATGGACGCGGGTATCACCAGCTTCAAGATTGAAGGGCGCATGAAAGAGGCCGACTACGTGAAAAACGTCACTGCCTTTTATCGTCAGAAATTGGATGAGATTTTCGAACGGCGCACGGAATATGTGCCGTCTTCGCGTGGACATTGCCATTTTAATTTCGAAATCAACCCCGAGAAATCGTTCAATCGTGGTTTCACCGATTTCTTCATCAATGGAAGGCAAAAAAACATCGGTGCTCCGTTCACGCCGAAATCGATGGGAGAATATGTTGGTGAGGTGACTTGGTGCAATCCGTTACGTATGGAAATCGCCACCGACAAAACCTTGCACAACGGCGACGGCCTGTGTTTTTTGAATGAAAACGATGAATTGGTCGGCCTGCGTGCCGATGTGGTAAATGCCCCCAATGGTAGAGAAGTGCCATGGCGCGTTTCTACGAATCGTCCCCATGGTGCCCATCGCGGCGCGAAAATCTACCGCAATTATGACATAGAATGGCAAAAACAGGTAGAGGCCTCTAACGGCAACCGCAAAATTGACATCGATTTGGTATTGACCGAATCGGAAATGGGTTATGAAATGGTTGCTATTTGTAGAGACGCGATTAATCGCATCTCTACCAGCATCCAATCTGAAAAAATTGCTGCCACCAACCCCGAAAAGGCCACCGACAACATCCGTAAAAAGGCCTTGCAATGGGGCGACACGCCCTTCAACCCCATCGATTTGGAACTGCACTTTGCCGTCCCCCGTCTCATCCCTGCCTCTGTTATCGGTGAGATGAAAAGGAAATTGGTGGAAAAACTGACCGACGCACTGATTGATGACCACCAAGCCCATCGCAGTATGCGTAAAGTGGAGGAGAAAAGCCCAATAGATAACTCCCAACTGTTAACTGCTAACTCCCAACTGTCAACTGAACAACTGCTAACTGAACAACTGTCAACTGAACAACTGTCAACTGAACAACTGCTAACTGATCCCGACGAAATCCCCGACCATCTGATGACCTGCCACCATTGCATCCGTTATGCCAACGGACTATGCAGCAAGGAAACAGGCCAAAAAGCTGAACCGTTGTTCATCCGTAATGGCAGCCACATTTTCCGCCTCGAATTCGACTGCAAAAACTGTTTGATGTACATTCAGAAATAATTTGTATCTTTGCCGCGCAAAAATTCAAGCTATAATCAATTAGAAACCAACAAAATTGTAAAAAACTCAAAAAAAGTAGCACTTCGACTAAGGGTAAATCCCCACTTGTTAGTCATATAGATGTCTAGACAACAAAAAAACGCGTTTACTATGCATTCGAATGTTCGTATTATGCTTAGGAAAAATGATGTCACCATGCCATTTGGTAGCGGTGCTTTACGCATTTATACACGAGAATTCTTATCAATCAACCTATTTATTAATCAAATCAATTCATTATGAAAAAGAAAGTATTTTCTTTGATGATGACATTACTCCTTGCAGTATCCTTGCCAGGAGTGATGTTCGCGCAGAACCGTGTTTCTAACGGTACGCACGGAACTAGCCTGAAAGCTATTGCTTCTAGCATTTCGGCTATTAACCGTAGCACTCCTGCGCCAAGTAGGGGCAATGCTACAGTTGTCCTGAATGTTCCTGGCGACATCTGGGAAGATGGAACTGGCTACCAGCTCCTGCTCGATGCCGACCACAACACTTATGGTTCGGTTATCCCGGAAACGGGTAACTTCACCGCCGGCACATTCGCCGACTTCGAGTACACCATTCCTGAGAATGCTGTGTGCGACACTTACACTAACACCATCGTCGTCGACGGTAGCGAATCCATCACGATTCCTGCTGGTGTGTACGACTATGTGTTCTTGAATCCTTATCCAGGTGGCGCGTATTACATTGCCTCTGACAGTGGCTTCCCGGGCCGTGGTGACAACTACGAGTTTGAGTCTGGTAAGATTTACACCTTCACCCTGTCTGTGAACTACAATGACTATATCACACTCACTGTCACTGACAGTGGCGACGAGCCTGGTGATGAGCCTGGTGACGATCCCACTCCTGGTCCTACCCCTGGTGGAGAAAGCGATCTTCACACTTTGGCCACCTATGGCGTGGGTAACAACGCTCTGGAACTCACCGACCTGCTTGTTATCGAACGCCCCAACGGTGCTTGGATGGAACCCTACCATTTCAACCTCTATAACGAAGGTACCGCCAGTGTTGAAGTTGTGCTGATTGATTTCTTGCACAATAACGGTTACTTCCGCATGGATGAAGAGACTACCAACTATCCCTTCACCGTGTTAAATAACGGTCGTCCTGGTGTTGACCTTTACATCAACACCAATATGGAATGGACTAGCACTGATCTTATGGAGAGCCTGCTCGCTGTGAACACCACTGAGCGTAGCACGCACTTGTATAATATCCTTGCTGCTCCTTACACACCTTACTGCCCTGACGTGGTTGAAAAGGCTTACAACATCGGCACTATTACCACCGGCACCACTTGGCACATGTATGCCTCCGAGATGTGGAACGAGGTGAACCCCGAAGTTGCGTACGATCTGCATGACAACTACACGTTGCCCTTCCCCGAGATTCCGGAAGGCTACGACGCTGTGATGAAGTTCACGGCTGACCACGACATCATGCTCAACGCTTACGTGAGCGATGGTGATAACGGCAAGGTGGCCCTCTATCGTGAGGACTTCGCCGGCCGTCCTGGCCCGATGGCTGACAACAACTATACCATGCGTCCGTTCAACAGCGATGGTGGCAGCACACCTGCGGCTCATACTACTATTGACTTTGAGACGGGTAACTTCAGCCAGTTCAGCAACTACACCAACGACGCCACCTATCCTTGGTACATCTCCGCCAATGCCGCCTACACTGGCAGCTATGGCATGATGAGCGGCAACGCTGGTGTTGACAATAGCGCTTCTATCTTCAACGCCACAGTGAACTACACCACCGACGGTACTGTCAGCTTCGATTTCTTCGCAAGCGGCGAAAGTGGTCTTACCAGCATTTGGGACAAGTGTGTCTTCCAAATCGATGGCGAAGAGATGTTCCGCTATGGTGAAGAGAATGTTTGGGATCACTTCAGTGCTGAAGTGGCCTCTGGCGTACACACCTTCACTTGGATTTATGAAAAGGATTACAGCCTTAGCGCTGGCGAGGACTGCTTCAAAGTCGACAACATCGTCTTCGAAGGTGGCCGCATGGTTGGCAACCGCGACCTTGCCACGAGCTTCGAAGGCAGCCTTGGTGGTTGGACCACCATCGACGCTGACGGCGACGGTCACAACTGGGATCTCGCTTCTGTGATTCAAGCAGGTTTCATTCCTCCGGCGTACAGCGGAGAGGATTGTGTGACCTCTGAGAGCTATAGCAATGATCTTGTCATGCCTTTGACTCCTGACAACTATCTTGTTTCGCCTCAGATTGAACTTGGCGGTAGCATCACCTTCTATGCTTGCGCCCAAGATGCAATGTGGGCTGCCGAACACTTCGGTGTTGCCGTGAGCACCACTAACAACACTAACGCTTCGGCCTTCACCACTATCCAGGAATGGACGATGACTGCCAAGAGCGCTGGCCAAGTTGGTAACTACATGACCAGAAGCCGCAGCAACAGAGCAGGCAACTGGTATGAATATACCGTTGACCTGAGCGCCTATAGCGGTCAAGGCTATGTGGCCATCCGTCACTTTGGTTGTACCGACCAATTTGAACTGAATGTCGACGATGTCACCATCGTTGAAGGTGGCGCTCCCACTCCTGTCGATCCTACACCTGTCGATCCCGAGACTCCCGCCAGCTTCTCAGCCGGTCCTGTCATCGAGAACCTGAACGTGCTGAAGGGCACTTACTACTTAGTGGCCTCCTCAACGGATCCCGACTTCGAAGTGACTATCAATTACGAAGAACTTCCTTGCCCGATTGCCGCTGTCACCAACATCTATCCTGAAGACAACGCTTGGGGCATTTCTCCCGAAAACTTGATCCTCCGCTGGAAGCTCAACGACTACGCCAACGAATGGCGCCTCGTTTTCAGCAGCACCTACTGGCCTGAAGATGAAATCGACACCGAGCATCCTGCCACCTACGTGACCGAATGGAGCAGCAACCTGCAAGAGTCGTTCAACATCAGCGCAGCTTTGGCAGCCAATGGCTACCATCTGTGGAACAACACCAACTACTTCTGGCGTATCGACCAGCGTAGCAACCCGGGCACTGAATGGGAATGCTACACCCAAGGTCCTGTGTTTGGTTTCACCACCACCTTCAATGTTCCTCAACATCTGACCGCCACCAACACCCGTATCTTCGAATATGAAGAGACCGTGACCTTGAGCTGGGATCCTATCGTTGACCGCAACAACGACCGTACCTACCGTCGTTATCGCGTCTACATGGACGGCGAGCGTATCTATGACACTCCCGACAACGTTGTCACCACCAGTTGGGACATTCCTCAAGACCTGCTGACCTATAACATGTACAACGAACACGGTTATGTGTTCAACGTGACCGCCGTTTATGACGAAGGCGAAAGCCCAATGTCGAACCCCGTCGAAATCTGGGTGAGCGGCAATGGTAACGTTAGCGGTACCGCTTACGAACAAGATGGCGTCACCCCGATTGGCGGTGTCACTGTCA